>ERZ1106969.1723-NODE-1723-length-13923-cov-5.798745_pt1 | contig 13923 bp, 12 predicted proteins | sample MGYA00403685_ERZ1106969 | MGnify/ENA primary metagenome ERZ1106969 (study PRJEB35170, sample SAMEA104062416) | human gut metagenome | biome: human gut; feature: human-associated habitat; material: faeces | place: Denmark | collected 2012-05-18 ... | reverse complement strand
TAAAACAGCTGATTCATCAACAAGTCTATCATTTATAAAGTTGTAAACTGGTGTACATTATATACAGGAATTATTACCGTTATCTTATCTTTCTCATATTTCATAATATTTATTCCTCTTCACTTACAAAGTTTTATTCAAAAAATATTGAATAACTTCCGAATCAAAATCAGGATTAAACTTTCTCGCAAAAAACATTCCTGAGTTTTCTATCTCACTCAAGAAGTTCATACTCATATTATTAGGACTTCCTGACCCATTTTTTTGTCCTCTCTGTTTCCAGTCAATATATGTCAGGCAGTTTTTTTCTTCTGCTACTGCTTCTTTTCTGGTCATTTCAAATATAGACAAAAAATAGATTTCGTCTCCCATAAGCGCTTTATGAAACAATTCATCATATTCTTGATTGTTTTTTATGAAATTGAAATAGCGTTCTACACACTGCTTGCTTACCGTAAACCATGTTGAACCTCCGTAAAAAGTATATTTTACCGGAAGTTTTTTCCCTTTCATTATGCCATATTGATAGAGCATCTGATACATCGCTCTTATGTATCGAATAGGATGCCAGGGTTGATATCTTTTTCTAAAAATCTGCGGATATTTTAAAAAATTCTTTCCAACCCGCCTCCATGTCCCCAGTTTTTAGCAGGTAACTTCGAACAATCATAATAACCATATTTTCGAGTTTTACTAAGATATTCCACCAAATCATTTACCGGTTTTATAAGCATATCTACACCAGAATGCAAACTATAATAATCATATTCTCCAAATCGATAAGCTTTATCTAACAGCAGATGTATCATTTCGATTTGTGTATAATCTCCCCAAGACGCATCAATATGCTGTTTCAATATATGAATTCTACCTGCTTTCTTTATTTGAGGAATCATATTTTCTGCTTTTTTATCAACATGTACAAAAATATCTGCTTTATCGTATCTTAGAATCTGTTGAATAAAATCATTAAGCAATTCGACATTATTATGAGCCATTATTAAAAAAGCTATTTTCAATTGATTTACCTCCGTATTTCTCTTTGCAGAACATTTATTGAATAATGAGAAACATCTTTATATCGCATCATCAAATCTTCTGCTTTTTTGGGTCTCATATAACTATAATTTATCATTATTTTCAAAATTCTCCTTCTAAAATATCTGCAATTCTTTGACATGCTTTGCCATCTCCATATGGATTTGATGCATGAGCCATTCTTTCGTAGCTCTCTCTATTTTCAAGAAGCTCTTTAAAATTTCTGTATATAACTTCTTCCTCTGTTCCCACTAACTTTAATGTTCCTGCTTCAATTCCTTCTGGACGCTCAGTCGTATCTCGCATAACCAAGACTGGTTTTCCAAGACTTGGCGCTTCTTCTTGAATTCCACCTGAATCGGTCAAAATCAAATGACTTCTTGCTTGAAAATTATGAAAATCTAGTACATCCAAAGGTTCAATAATATGTATTCTCTCATCATCCCCTAATATATCATTAGCCGTTTCTCTTACAACAGGATTCATATGAATTGGATAAATTGCTTTCACATCCGGATGTTCATCCATAACACGCCGAATTGCCCGGAACATATTTTTCATTGGTTCACCCAAATTTTCTCTCCGATGCGCCGTAATTAAAATTAATCGGCTATCTTTTGCCCATTCTAATTCTGGATGTGTATATTCATCGCGAACTGTTGTTTTCAATGCATCTATGGCCGTATTCCCCGTTACAAAAATTGTTTCCTCTTTCTTTCCTTCTTTCAACAGATTTTTCTTTGAAAGCTCTGTTGGCGCAAAATTATAACGGCTGATGATAGAGACTGCCTGACGATTAAACTCCTCCGGATACGGTGAAAAAATATTATATGTTCGTAAACCGGCCTCTACATGTCCTACTGCAATCTGTAAATAAAAACATGCCAGTGCAGTTACAAATGTTGTTGATGTATCTCCATGAACCAAAACAACATCCGGCTTTACTTCTTCCAATACTTGTTTAATATTTTCCAAAATATTAATTGTTACATCAAACAACGTCTGTTTATCACGCATGATTGATAAATCATAATCCGGTACAACATTAAATACTTTTAAAACCTGATCTAACATCTGTCTATGCTGACCAGTAACACAAACAATTGTTTCAAGCTTTTTTCGTTTTTTCAATTCATTAACAAGCGGACACATTTTTATTGCCTCCGGTCTTGTTCCAAAAACTAACATTACTTTTTTCACTCTATATTCCTTCTTTCTTCAATATCTTTGCAATAATCCGCCGATATAAGTTTTTATAATAGTGAAATTCTCTACTTTGATAAAATAAACACATAAAAAACAAATTAGGCATAATACAGCAAATAATAAATTTAATACCAATATTAACTACCACAGAAAAATTTACTAATTCAGACAACCAATAACATATACCCCCTGTAATTATTAATATTACAAAATATATTAATCGTTTTCTATAATATGGTAAAACACTTCTCTTAAATCCATATTTATACAATTTGAATGGATCATACCAAGTTCCCGTAAATAATCTTGCTATTGCTGTAGCAAATAAAATACCAAATAATCCCCATTTTTTTCCTAATCCTATTGAACAAATCAAATTAATCGCAGCTGTTACGACTTGTAAATATCTTCCTTGCCTAAATAACCCCAATGTGTTTTCAAATGTCCATATTGCATTTTGTATTCCAACCATATAAAAATTTAACGCAATAATAAACGGAATGTTAATTGGAAGAACGTATCTTGTACCAAACATTAAACGTACAATATCTGTTGAAAGAACAAATATTCCTATTGAGGCCCAACCAAATAGCCAAAAATTTGCAAGATTTATAGTGTTAAACATCTCAATCTTCTTGTCAACTGCTTCTTTTGCATTAAGATTTCCTACACTTGCTGTAATACCACTAAATAATTGATTAAGTAAAGCATTTAAAGTACTTGAAAGTAATGTGTAATTTGATGATAATCCAACTGTCGACAAACCACTAAAATATGTAATAATAATATTATCCGTACTATTCACAAGAATCCCTGATAATTTCCATACAACTAACGCTCGTACATTTCTTATAAGTCCATTCTTTTCATTTTGTTCAAGTGGTTTTATATCATTCTTTACGATATATGGGAATTTTCGTTTTGCAATATATGAAATTAATATGTTATATATCATAGTTCCCATTGATGCAATTATTAAATATCCTATATATTCATGTGTAACTACAAGCCAAACCATTTGAATAATGCTTTGAATAATAGTAATTAAATAACTGACTCCTACTACAACATAGTTTTGCTGTGCCGCTGTAATCAGTGAACTTCTGTAACTGAAAAAATATGTACTAGCTGTATTAAAAAGATATAATGCATATATAACATAGAGATTTTCCTTTATGGCTGGATGTCCATTAATCAAAACATTCAAAAAAGGCATTAGCATAATTCCTATTGTTGCAACCACAATTCCAATTACTTTATAGCAACTTCCATAGAACTTCACTAAGGAAGCAACCTTTTCTTCATCATTTTCAGCCAATGGTTTATATAATGCATAGACAATTGCACTTCCTATTCCCAACTCAGCCAAATTAAGCATTGTGAGAATATTCGTAAAAAGTCCATTAACTCCTAAATAATCAGCGCTAAGTATTCGAGTAAACACCATGCGACAGATCAACCCAAGAATAGTATTCACTGCATATCCTCCAAGTCCTGTCATTATATTTAAAATTGAATATTCTGTACGTGATTTTTGGGTTGTCACTATTACTTACCTTTCTGCGAAAAGCATACAATATTCTTGCATCATTGCACAACACTTACTTTTCGACTTCTAATCTATTTATGAATATTATAGTGCGGCAGAGCCGCCAGTCTGGTGTGGTGAGAGCCACTCCATTTTGTTTATTAAGTTACTTCGCCATTGCTGGATCCAGTCCATATACTCCTCTTTCTCTCATAGAGAGATCTTTAGATGGCTCAACACTTTCAATATCGACCTTATAGAAATCATCTGATATACGATCCATGATGTCATCGGCAAGAGTACTTTCACCATCACAGATTTGCTGGTACCAGCTTGGTATATTTTTTCAGGACAGTCGAAAAAGTTCCATCGTCCCTGGTAGCCTGTAGGTCCAATAACAAATCAGAGAGGCGTACATATCACACTGAGTAATAGCGCTTGCATGCTTCCATGCCAAAGGCACAGGCCATGTGAGTATTAACAAATTACTTAAGTAAATGACATTGGTTCACTATTATATGCTACTTTAATAACCGAAAAAATGAGCCGCATTTTCACTCTCAAATGTAATATCCATACTTAATTTATCGCCCTCAAAGCCATTCCTTGTGCAAATGGCATTAAATCATATGTTTGAGCAAATACACCAATATCTTTCGTATCACCTTGACACCAATCAATAGCTCCGGATATTCTTGTACATGTCAACAATTTGTTCAAACATTTTTCTTTAATCCATATATATTTTTCTTCAGAAAATATTTCGTAACAACAACCATAAAACCAAGCAAATGTGGCCGTTGCTGAACTATCATATGTCTGAGTTCGTTGCAATATTGAACCAAATCCTCCATCATTTCTTTGATAAATCATATATTTCTCCGCTGCTTCATGAATCCATTTTTTAAGTTCTTTTTTATATACTTCATTCTTTAAATTCTTATAAGTATCCATAAGTCCCACTAAATACCAAGCAGTTCCTCGTCCCCATCCATAAACTCCTAACGGAAGTTTACTTTCTATATGGAATGCATGATTAGGCAATACCGTATTCTCATATAATCCATATTGATGAAACATTTTTATTTGATAAAACGCAACGTCTTCCCATCTGCTATCATCAAATATTTCTGCATACAATGTCAAAAATGGACATACTAAACCAATTGTGTCTACGTACATATCTGGATTATCTATTTCACCTGTATAAGATATCATTCCTTCTTTATTAATACTTTTTTTTATAATCTCAATAGAATAATCCATTGCTGGTTTTATTTTCAAGGGATCAGATACTGCTTTTAATATTGCATAAGAAAGCATGCCACAATCTACCGCTACAGGCTTCTTCTTCCAATTTCCAGTTACATCAATTAAACTTTCCGCTGTTTTTCTTGCCACCTTTTGGACTTCTTTGGATTCATTTTCTAATAATCCCAATATCAAAGCTGCTTTCTGCCATGATTGAATTGTATTACTCTTATATTTTCCATTCAAAAAGTCTAAAAGCATATAGCGTGAATTATCTGTTATTTTAACTGTTGGAGTTCTTCTAAGCCATTTTATTGCTCTCTTTTCAATAGCCTGTTCCCAATCATTCCTATTCCAATGTCCGATATGAAATCGACAATATTTATTTTTTAAATAAAAAAAATAATCTATACCATAATTAACCAAACACAACAACATGATAAAGATTATACATACTATAATCATGTTTTTCATTGTATCCCTCCGAGTTTTTTAACTGCATCTCCTGCAACTAACGATTTTCTACAATACTCTGGCATCCTATTAATCAAAATATTTTTCACTTCTTTTTCATGTTTTTCCAACCACTGAAAAGCATTTTTTAAATCATCTTTATCTGTAAAATTCTGAACAGAAACAACATAATTTTTTTCTGTTCCAAAAATATCCCTAGCAATTCCACGTGCTTTAATAGAATATCCGACAGCTATAGTCGGAACGCATGTAGAATATGCCGCAATTGTTGCATGCGTTCTAGCACCTACAAATAATTTACATTTTGAAATAATCCCCTTCAATGCCATACAATTATTATCATCAATCATTACGACTCTATTATTATCTTTAAACTGCTCCTTTAACATTCTCAATATCTCTTTATCATTTGTTTCTTTTTTTACCACATGTGGTATTAGTAAAATTTTATCTGAAGTCTCATCTAAAATATATTTAATTAATTCTAAATAGTTTTCCATTACTAACTTTCCATATGTTAAAACCAAAGGACTGACATTTATTCCAATAGTATTATTTTTATTAAACCCTTTTGGCAAATCTACATCTATCTTATCTAATTGAAATGCCGGATCTGAACACAATAACACATTATCTATTACTCCGGCATTTTTCAGTCCCTCATAAGAAAGTGATTCTCGCACTGTAATAAGATCATACAATTTCAAATCTTTTATAACCGCTTCCGTTAAAACAGAAGGTTCAATAGAACATCCCCAAAGAACAGTTTTGGTACCTTTTTTGTGAAGCATCTTATTGTAATACCCTAGTCGATCTACTCCATTATAACAATAATTATCCCCGCCAATAGACAAACAAATATCAGTTCCTGAAATATGTTTTAAAAAATCTTTATGCGCGCATTTTATAAACTGATAATCTGTTCTTGTAATTTTATGGTTTATTGCACACAAAATATATTCCAAAGATTTTCTGTTTATCCTTTTTTCTTTATCCTCAACTATCTCTACAACCTGCTTTAAATCATATTCAATGTCTTCTTCTGGTGAATTTGTAAATAACCTTATCGGTACATTTAATATTTTCGCAGTAGAACGCACAATTGCTTCACATCCATGATTTGCACTTCCACCATGATAATATAAGTTAATCATTTATTTTACCTCATTTTTCTTTTACTATTAAATCCCAGTAATGGAATATCAGCTCCTATTGCAACTGCAAATGTAATCACACTCCAATCGCAATTTAAATTTCTACTTATATATATTGGTTTTCATAGGTTATTGTATATTTAATGTTATACATACCCAAATTTAACCTTCAACTTTTCCCTTATTTTTTACCATTTTATTCGGAAGCGATTCATCCCACTTATCTAATTCATGTTCTGCAAGACAGGCGAGATATATTGTAAATTATTTATATTCATTATCTTCGCCATAATAATTTCATGATGTTTACTCTATGTATTTCTAAATATTTAATTTACTAATTTCCTTACAAAAACTTTCTTATTCATCACTACACATTTCTGATTATACGTTTAATTTTTTCTGGAATTTTATGTTCAAACAGATAAATAAACGAGTACCATTTATACTTAAACCAATAAGGATTATTTTTATCATCTACATTTTTTTTACAATTATATAATCCTTGATAATAATAATAATTTGATTCCGCATCAATTTTTCCAAATAATGGACGATTTTTCAATAACATTTTTTCCAATGCTCTATTAAAAGCTTCTTTTTTCATTGTACTAGTTAATGCACCATCATGCCATCTATATTCATATAATATCTCACTAATTACTACAGCATTGAACTTTGTATAAATGCGTTGCCAATAATCATAATCCTCAACTAAAACAAATTCCGGATTATATTCCCCAACTTCTTCGTAGGCCTTTCTAGTATACATAAAACAAGCTCCAACAACATTATGACCAACAATTTGTTTTTTTCTTTTATTATCAACCATAATATATTCAATTGGGGCTCCCTCACTATTAATTACTCGACACGATGCAAATACAAACTGAGCATCTATGTCATTTTTTAAAGCACTATACATTTTTTCTAATGCTGTTGACTTAAATCTGTTGTCATCTGAAGTCCATGTTAGGTAATTACCTCTAGCCAACTTAAAACCTTTATTTAGATTGCGTGGAAGTCTTAAATTATTTTCGTTACGATAGTAATATATTCTCTTATCCTTATTTGTATATTCCTTTGCAATCTTTGCGGAAGAATCAGTTGAACAATCATCTACAATTATAAGCTCCCAATTTCTATAAGTTTGATTCAAAACACTATCTATACTTTCTCTCAAGTATTTTTCTCCATTATAAACTGGAAGTACTATACTAATTAATTCTTCCATTATTCTTTACACTCCAATCTTTAATAAATTTCTTATTTTACATGTTTTTACAAAGGATAATCTTGTTAATAGAAGCCATATACAATGAGATTTCTTTATGTCTATCATTTTACATTTAGTAATCGGATATTTATTAATTATTCTATTTAAAAACTCCAAAGCCTGTGCCTTTTCATCTTTTTTAAGTTCTCTAAGCACAGCCTGTCCATGGTATAAACATGTAAACCACAAATCCACAAGAGCTTTATTTTCTAGCTCTGGAAAATTTATTCTGAGATAATCTTGCCTACTGCATTTTCCCTTAACTGCGTCTAATCTTTTTAAGGAATATTTTTGCCCCATAATACTTTCACGACGTTGCCAATAATAATATCCAACATAATCAATAATACTCACACGGCTAGCATTACCTATAGCTTGAAAGCTCCAAAAAATATCCTCATGGTACTTACCTTTTGCAAACGGTATATCTTCAATTATTGATTTTCTATAAAGTTTGTACCAAACAGGTTGTTTCAGTTTCGTTTCATCTAATAATGCTTCCTGAGCATCTTTTCTATTCAAAATGCAATTATTTTGTTGCACCAGCATTCTACTACTTTGAGAATTATTTTCCCAAATCATTTTTACACCACAAGCAGCTATATCACTATTCTCTATAATAATTGATTGAAGCAAGCGTTCATACATTTCAGGCGCAATCCAATCATCAGAATCAACAAAACCAACAAATTCCCCTGTTGAAATCCTTAACCCTTCGTTTCTAGCATCTGATAATCCTCCGTTTAATTTGTGAATCACTTTAATTCTAGAATCTCTTTCTGCCCATTCATCGCACATACACGGGCAATTATCAGGTGAACCGTCATCTACCAAAATAATCTCTATATTAGAATATGTTTGATTAACAACACTTTCAACACATCTATCTAATAACTTTTCAACCCTGTATATCGGAATAATAACACTTATTAAATCCTTGCAATTCATTCTTATTTCCCTTCAAGAATATTTTTTATAATATTTACTGGCATAAAATTTGAAAGTGGTGTAACATAACTTTCTTCAATTTTTTTATTTCTTAATTCTAATACAGCTTGTTCAATAGATTTTTCATCGTTTTCGCAGAAAATAAAACGTTTAAAAGAAGAAAAATAATTATATAACACCTCTTTTTCCTCTTTAGTTCCATCCAAAATGAATAATACAATTTTATTTGTAGCAGCATATTGATATATTTTTCCCGGTATTTGACCTCCTTTCAAGTTACATAAAAACACTAAAATATTAGTTTGATTTTCATATTTTTCTAGTTCATTCAATCCCATTCTTGGAAAAACTCTAACTGATCCATTAGTCTTGAACTTTGAAGAGGAGTTTCCACAAATATTTACGTTCAAGTTCATTTTAAGTGCCGTATTATAAAAAGGAACCAAATTTCGAATATGAGGACTATAATCACCAAAATATCCAAAATACAGCGTTCTATAATTTACCAATGACTGTTTTCTTTCATAATATGAGGGCAATGGTTGCCATCTCATTTTATCTGAAAAGTCAGGAAAAGCTTTTTTTTGATACAATAGTGTCAATGGGCTTACATAATAAATATTATTACTCAAAGATAAAAGTCTCTCTTCTTCTTTCTTTACTTTATCATTATGGCATAGTCCAAAAATGTCTTCGTACCATGGATCTTCCCATATTTGAATCCATCGTTGTGCCAATAAATTCTTTGATTTTAATAAATTTTCTACAAGTTTATGACTAATAGGTGGATAAGCTAACGAAATTACACAATCATAGTTTTCTTTAGATTTCCAGTGTTTTGCACGAAGATACCAAATAATATCCGTTCCATAAGTTCCATAAAGTTTGCGAATATTTTGTTTTATTTTTGATCTAAAGGATTTGTTACATACGGTTACAGAATCAAATCGCACAATATTTGTTATCTGTTTATACTTTGCACTTTTTTTTACCCCTAATTGTTCGTACAAAGATGCATTATATGTATACAATTTATGAACTTTGGGTATATTAATTCCTAAATCTATATTTTGATTTTTATTACTCACTGTCAATAAATCAACTGTATGTCCACAATCCACCAATCCTTTTATATAAGAAATATGGCACAAATTAGCAGAAGAATTAACTTGTAAGCAATATCCAGCAACTACTAAAATTTTCATATAAAGCTCCATTCTACCACCTTTGTTTGACGGTACATTTTAACTCTTCATTCAATACCGTAACGTATTTGTCAAACATTACGCTGAAGTATAATCTAAATCTTATCAATTTGATATGTTCACTTATAAATTTCCCATATGTATGAACCTCTATCATTTCTAATAATAGAAATATTGTAAATTTCCTGCATATTCAAATACCTTTTATGAGTTGAATTTAGAATCAAGACGATCTGTCAAATTATTTTTTGTTTACTGCCTAACAACCTTACATCTAATTACTCTTTCTTTCTAAATTCCAAAAAAAATCTTCTACCTTTTTTACAGTATTCTCTGTACTAAACATTTTCCCACGTTCTATAGCTTTCTGCTTATAATGCTTTAACATCTGTGGATTACTTAGCATCTTTTCAATTGCAATATATAAAGCATCTTCATTATTATTTGTTACAATGCCATATTCATTATTGTTGCCCAACATTTCTTTCATACCTGATACTTCTACTGTGCAAACCGGTGTACCTACAATTAATGCTTCTGCCGTTGCTGTAGAAAATCCCTCTGCAAAACTTGCACATACAAACAAGTTCGCTTTTGCCACATACTTATACGGATTTGTTTGATACCCTAAAAAAGTAACTCTGTCTTTTAACCCATTCTTTTCTACAAATTCTTTCAATTTCTTTTCTTGAGAACCTGTCCCCAATATATACAATCTAACTTTTTTATTTTCTTGTTTTAATTTAAAAATGATTTTTAATAGTCTTTTATATCCCTTTGATTCTTTTAAACTACCAACTGCAATTAATTTGAAAAAATCATCTTCTTCTAACTCTGGAACTGACTCCTTTGATTTTTTCAAAATTTCATCTGATTCCACAGTATTGTACAAAACTTTACATGCCTTCTGAAAATTTAATACTTCACTAAAATCCTTTTTCACAAATTCAGACACACATACAGTCTGATCAAATTTTTCATAACATTCTTTTGCTTCTTTCTTACTTCGAAAAGCTTCTGCTAATTTTTCCATTGAGTGTTGCTCTACATGAATCCATGATACTAACTTTGTATTGTTATTTGAGCATCCACTAATTACTCTCGCTGATGGGCCTTCCAAATATGACACTTCGATATCATATTTTTCTTTTACTACAATTCTATGCAGTTGTTGTGATGACAATAATTTCATTACTTTACTATTTCCTGGAATTTCTCTTGGCCATACTGTTCGCAATTTTATATCTGATTTGAGAAATTGTTCATTAATTCCACCCCCAAACAATGTCGTTACAGATATATCAAATTTATTACGATCCATATTATTGACCAAATTTACAAGAACTTTTTCTGCGCCACCTTGCCCCAAATCATGAATCAAAAATAATACTTTCTTTTTTGGTGTATTTGAGTCTGTCTTACTTTCTTCATTTGCTAATCTTCCTTTATGCAACCTATCGTATACGAAATTAGGTAATAATCCGACAACAATCGGTCGAAGTGTCAACAGATAATTCCATTTTTTCAACCGGAATGTCCTTACTGCCAGCCTCTTTACATAATACTCATTGAGCCGGTTTTTAAAAGAACGTCTACTATATGCATTTCGATCATCCCGCATCTGATATAAACATTTATGAATATTTTTTCCACGGTATCCACACTTGTACATTTTTATCCACAAATGATAATCTTCTACCCTTAATAACTTTTCAGAAACAGAATAGCCTTTTACTTTCATGTATGCCTCTCTCTTTGCCATGCATGGGGCATGACAAAAAGGACTTTCTCTCACGAAATCTTCAGGCATTGGATATTCCGGATGACTGATTTTCCCCCAGACTCCACTTTCATCAAAGAATTCCATATCTGTACTGACAATTGCTATTTCCGGTTCTTTTTCCAGTACATCTATTTCTATTGCAAATCGCTCTTTATCGCACCGGTCATCTCCATCCATTCTTGCGATATATTTTCCTCTGGCCTGTTTCAAACACTCATTTAAAGTATAATTTAATCCTCTATTCTTCTCATTTTGTAGCACAATGATTTTCTCAGGATATTTTTCTTTATAGCTTGTTGCAATCTCATATGTATTGTCCCTCGATCCATCATCACACATAATTAATTCCCAGTCCTTAAAGGTCTGATTAATTATGCATTCAATTGCCTCTGATAAAGTATCTCCACAATTATATATACCCATAATTACACTGATTATCGGCTCTTTTTTATGCATCTTCAATTCTCCATTCCTGAATCTCGTATCTTATATAAAATTCCATGCAAAATGCATTTGGTAATAATAGAACACCAAATATGCACAGACAGTCATAATATACACTAGTCTCGCAGATCTTTTCGTAAACATATTATCAATTTCCCATGGCAATAAGATATAACTATATAATGAAAAATAAATCGGAAGTCTTCCAATGAAGATGCCACTTGTAAACATAGATACAACGTAAAATCCTACCGATACAATCGACATATTCGTACTGAGATTAATAATTGGATTATCTGCATTTCGTATATATTTAATTCCAATAAGTGATAATATAGTAGGCACTGCATACACTAACACACGTAATGCACTGGTTCCGTTGTCTTCCCAACTCTGCCAATCCGATACAACATTTTTATACTGTGTTTCTGCAAGCATACTGTCCAACACATTTGTAAACTGTCCAACAGACGCAACCACAGCTATAACTGCCAAAATGAATAATAATGTTTTCTTATTCCACGCCTTTCCCTGTACAATAAAAATAAAAGGAATCATTAATAATGCACTTTGATGCATCAATGAAGCTATCAGAATCAAGATAATTGCTCTTACATACTTTTTATCCAGGATGAATTTAATTCCGATAAAAGTAATTGTTACAGCCAGAAACTGTCTCATTCCATTGAACATCCATGATATATAATCTGTTGACGCAAGGAATAGAAAGAAGCTCATAAGATATCTGCTTGAATATTTCCGATATACATAAAAAAGCATTCCCGCCTGAAGAACGGCTATGATAAACAGATATACAACGCTATTATTTCCAACAATACATTTTATAACTGCAGATAAAAAGTAAAATCCTTTATCCTTTTTAACCGTTCCTATATATGATACAATTCCGCTGAACGCTCCCGGCATATCCTTAAATCCCTCCAGATATGCCCCTGTATCCATAATTCCGCCACGTTGACTGCACATCCATATAAGTGGCATCACTGTCACAACTACCCATACCGGTTTCCACCGATATTCTTCTTTTCCGCACACCGTCTCTACTCGTTTCATCGATATCATTATGGACAGTATTCCCATCACGGCAACCCATCCAAGTATTAATATATAGTACTTATCCATATTTTTCTCCATATAATTGATTGATATTGCAGGGATTTTCTCTCCATCATCTCTTACAGACGCAATTACTGTTTATAATTCCTGTCGATTTGACCAGCAAATCTGCTTACTCCTATCGCCCTGTTGTTGTACATCCCTCAAAACCTAATTGTAACATCTTGACTATGAATAACTAAAAAAGCATTACAAATGATTTTTCTTTGGGTTGAGTAGGTATGGGGATTGTTCTCCTACCTACTCGACCTTTCTTTGCAATGCTCTTTATTATCTCTTATTATATTACACTTTCTTAATCTCCTGTATTGTCTTCTCCACAACTTTCCCTTTTTCAAATTCCCTCTCCATCTTCTCCCTTCCAGCCTTTCCAATCTTTTCTCTGGTCTTTGGGGACAGTTGGAGGAATCTTTTCATTGCTTTATAGAGACTTTCGGTGCTTTTTACCCGGCAGAGCATTCCGCTCTTTCCATTGTCAA
>ERZ1106969.1720-NODE-1720-length-13934-cov-3.809713_pt1 | contig 13934 bp, 18 predicted proteins | sample MGYA00403685_ERZ1106969 | MGnify/ENA primary metagenome ERZ1106969 (study PRJEB35170, sample SAMEA104062416) | human gut metagenome | biome: human gut; feature: human-associated habitat; material: faeces | place: Denmark | collected 2012-05-18 ... | reverse complement strand
TCATTCATTGACATTGAACCTCCTATGTTGAAATGTTGTGGTTGCCAGACCAACTCCATTCTAGCACTAGGAGGTTCTTTCCTTTTCTCTAAGAATTTTTACTGACCCCCAGTTTAACTGGGGGTTTAGTCATGCCTATTCGGCGTACAAGTAAAAACAGCTCTTTTTATACGAAAAGAGCTGTTCTATTTTATGAAAGAGAAAGTCACTAGTGACCTTTGTGCTTCTCTCTACGTTTTTGCTGCTTGCGTTCAAATTTCTCTTGTTTGAGGAATTGCTTTTGGACACTAGATTGATGTTTTGAAATCTTTTTCCTTTCCTCATACTGCAACTGCAATAGTTCTTTCGACTTAGAAGAAACTTTCTGCTTTACCTGCTTCTTTACAACACGTTGTAGGCGTTTCGGATTCTTAATCTTCACATACTGTTTGACTGTTGACTCTGAACTAAAAGATAAGCGAGCAAACTGAGTTTGTAAAATCTCAAGAATTTCATCATCTTTCGGTTCCTGACCAAATGTCACACGACAAACTTGATAAGTTTCCTGATACGCTTGTTCAAACAATCCATGCCAAAATCCATCTTCAAAATAAACTGTCAATCTAATTGAAATTGTTTCCACGACAGCACCTCCTTAAATCTATCCCTAAGAATGGACAACCAAGGAGGAAGGTTACTGATAGGCTTGCCTACGTCTGGACTACCAACCAGAACTGTGTTTTTATCTTAGTTAGGACTATTATAGCATATTTATAATCTATTTTTATTGCTTCTTCAAATGCCTATCAAAAAAATGAATCGTAGCCAACCAAGAATCCTTGCTCTCTTTCATCAGTAAACGCCAATCTTTTCGATAACGATGATTTGGTTGATAGGCCACCGTCAACATGTGACCTGTTTCATGATATTTTTTAAATATAATGTAGTGTCCTTTATAATGGGAGACAATATCATCAATTGCTGACGAAGCATCCCATATTTCATCAACAGTACTTCCGAGCAATAAGATTGGTGAATGAATTTGACCAACATCTATTCTAGCAGAGCAATCTTTAGGGAAGGTTTTTCTAAAAAGTTTACTGAACAGATAATCTCTAAGTCGAAACTTTTGATAGGAAAGTTCTTTTTGCAAATGCGTCCAAGAGGAAGTATGAGAGTTCCATTTTCCTTTTATTCCTTCATACACCACATCAGAGGGGGAATTTAGTACCAAGCATTGAACGTCATTAAAAAGGCTCTCCTCAGCTAAAACGAATTCTGCTCCCTTAGACCGTCCATAGATTCCAATGCTTTCACTATCTACTTGAGGATGCTGACGTAGATAATCCTTTGCTCCCACAAGGCACTCTAAAGGAATACGTTCCAAATGTTTTGGTAACCCCTCTAAACCAAAGTAGGCAACTGCTAAGCAAATATAAACTCTGGAAGATAGAAGCTGAGCCATATTCTGTGCCTTTTCAATTCTTCCTTCACTACCGCTCACAATAATCAATGCCGGTGCTTTTAGTGACTTTTTATCATAAAATAGTCTCCCTTGAAAATGTTCCCCGTAAATATCTTGATGACTAATTTGCGAACTCATGTAACGTCTTGAGAAGGTTCTCTCTGCAATAACAGTATTTCCTTGCATAATTTTGATTTTCACAAAAAATTGATCCAGTAAAGGAATTTTAGAAAGAGAACTTGGGAGTTTCTTTTTCTTATTGGTCAAGGGCTTAGCATTAAAAAATAGTCCCATTGTTGAAATGCCTTCATAAGAGCCAGAACAAGATGGAGTTTGTGAAATATCAATAATGCCATTCTTATCTGATACAAAAGTCCCTGTTGATCTCCATAAAACATCATGAGCTAAAAGCATGGGAGCATTGATACAATAATAATCAGTTAGGTACATCTCGACTCGATATGTTTCTCTTGGTTTTAAGCCATTGATGACAATATTGAAAGATTCGTCTGCTAACTCAGACTCTGAGATAAGTTCAATTTGTATAGTCATATCTTCCTCTTTTTGTTAATGCTATTAACAATGTGTTTTTAAAATTACCGTGATTTTTACCACGGTAATTCTCGCCATACCTGTTCAACATCATCCGTCAGTTTCATAACCATTTGAAGGTCCTCCTCACTATAGTTTCTTAAAACTGAAAAAATGGCTTTTTCAATATGTTCTTGCTGCTCTTTATGGATGTTAAAAACCTCAACCCCTTTTTTAGATAATATCAGATATTTATTTTTTTCATTATCCTGTGCAAATTCAAAAGAAACGAGGTCTTTCTTGATTAAACGTCTAACACTCTGAGTGACGGCACTCCTTGATACTTCAAGTAACCCAGATAATTTCACTAGATTCACAGGCTGATTCCGACCTATTAGGTCAATCAAACGGACTTCATTAATAGTGTGATTGATTTATCAATACTTATTCCTATGCTGGTCCTTTTTCAACCGTTCAAAGGCTAAAGCAAAGCTATTAAAACATTTATTAAACTTATGCAGTTCTTTCTTATTCATAGTTTCCTTCTTTTTGTTAATGAAATTACAAAATATCGTTTTCTTGTCAAGAAGAGTAAAAAATCCTCCAGAGTCTAACTCTAGAGGATTCATTTCTTATTCCACAACAATATAAATGGAGTTTAGTTAGCTCAAACAGTTTGGGGAACTGTTTAAGGTTGCAAATCAGCAAACAAATTGGTTATTTCACAACAATGTTCACAAGCTTGTTCGGTACCGCAATTACTTTCACGATTTCCTTGCCATCAATCTCTGCTTTGACTTTTTCGTCAGCCAGAGCCACTTCTTGCAATTCTTCGCGTGAAAGGTCTTTAGCGACCATGAGTTTAGCACGGACTTTTCCTTTGATTTGGACGACGATTTCGATTTCGTCTTCAACTAATTTGCTTTCGTCCCAAGTTGGCCAAGCCACATAAGAGATTGACTCACCTGTTGCTGTAAGAGTTTGCCAGAGTTCTTCTGCCAAGTGAGGCGCAAATGGGGCAATCAATTGGACAAAGCCTTTGGCATAATCCACATAGAGTTTGTCTTCCTTGTTAGCCGCGTTAACAAAGACCATGAGTTGAGCAATGGCTGTGTTGAATTTCATCAACTCAATTTGCTCAGTGACGGATTTAACGGTTTCGTTATAAACTTTGTCAAGACCACCATTATTTTCCGCAACGATTTCTTTACTTGTAATCAAACGGTAAACACGATCAAGGAATTTACGACTTCCCTCCAAGCCTTCTTCTGACCAAGCGATAGAAGCATCGAGTGGTCCCATGAACATTTCATAGACACGAAGGGTATCAGCACCATATTGTTCCACCACATCGTCTGGGTTAACCACGTTCTTGAGGGATTTAGACATCTTGGCTGGTGCTTGCTCCAACTCTTCTCCTGTTTCCACATGGAAGAAGGAACCATCACGTTTTTCAACCTTGTCAGTCGCCACAAGAGCACCACGGTGGTCACGGTAGCTTGTTCCCAAGATCATTCCTTGGTTAAAGAGTTTTTGGAATGGTTCTTTAGTTGGAACGACACCGAGGTCATAGAGGAATTTGTGCCAGAAACGAGCGTAAAGCAAGTGAAGAACGGCGTGTTCTGCACCACCCACGTAGATATCGACTGGCAACCATTGTTTGAGGAGGTCCTCATCTGCCAATTTTTCTGTGTTATGTGGGTCGATATAGCGAAGGTAGTACCAGCTTGAACCTGCCCATTGTGGCATGGTGTTGGTTTCACGACGACCTTTGACCCCATCTTCACGAGTCACTTCAAGCCAGTCTGTCAAGTTAGCCAATGGACTTTCACCAGTACCTGAAGGACGGATGTCCTTGGTTACTGGCAAGACAAGTGGCAATTCGCTTTCTGGAACGGCTGTTGAAGTGCCATCTTCCCAATGAATGATTGGGATTGGTTCACCCCAGTAACGTTGACGGCTAAAGAGCCAGTCGCGGAGACGGTAAGTGATTTTTTCTTGACCAAAGCCTTTTTCTTCCAACCAAGCTACAATTTTAGCAATAGCTTCTTCTTTGTTAAGCCCGTTCAAGAAGTCAGAGTTGACATGAGGACCGTCTTCTGTGTAAGCTGCTTCTTCAACGTTGCCACCTTCAAGTACTTCTACGATTGGAAGACCAAACTGTTTAGCAAATTCCCAGTCACGCTCATCGTGAGCAGGTACGGCCATAACTGCACCTGTTCCGTAGCTAGCGAGAACGTAGTCCGCAATCCAGATTGGAATTTCTCTACCGTTAACAGGGTTTATAGCATAAGCTCCAGTCCAAACCCCTGTTTTTTCCTTGGCAAGGTCGGTACGAGCCAAGTCTGATTTAAGGCTAGCTTGGTGTTTGTAGTTAGCTACAGCCTCAGCTTGTTCAGGACTTGTGATAGCATCTACTAAGTCATGCTCAGGCGCCAAAACAGTGAAAGTCGCACCGAAAAGGGTATCCGGACGTGTCGTAAAGACGGTGAATTCCTTGTCAGTACCTTTCACTTTGAAGGTGACATTGGCACCAGTTGATTTACCAATCCAGTTGCGTTGCATGTCCTTGATAGACTCTGGCCAATCCAACTCATCCAAGTCATTGAGCAATCGCTCTGCATAAGCAGTGATTTTAAGCATCCATTGGCGCATTGGTTTACGGACAACTGGATAGCCACCACGCTCAGAAGTTCCGTCCGGAAGGACTTCTTCATTGGCGATAGCTGTTCCTAGTTCCTCAACCCAGTTTACTGGTACTTCCGCCTCATAAGCCAAACCTTTTTCGTAAAGCTTGGTGAAAATCCACTGCGTCCACTTATAGTAGTTTGGATCTGTTGTGTTGATTTCACGATCCCAGTCGTAAGAGAAGCCAAGCGCGTTGATTTGACGTTTGAAGTTGGCAATATTTTCCGCTGTAAAGTCAGCTGGATCATTACCAGTATCCATAGCATATTGCTCTGCAGGCAAACCAAAAGCATCCCATCCCATTGGGTGAAGGACGTTATAGCCTTGGGCACGCTTGAAACGGCTAAGGATATCTGTCGCTGTGTAGCCTTCTGGGTGTCCTACGTGAAGACCCGCTCCAGATGGGTAAGGGAACATGTCAAGCGCATAAAACTTAGGTTTTGAAGCATCTGTTCCTGTCTTAAATGTATGATGGTCAGCCCAGTATTTTTGCCACTTAGGCTCGATTTCTTTATGATTGTAAAAACTCATGGTTTCTCTCCAATATTCGTAATGCTTCTATTATAGCATTTTTGAAGGATTTTTAAAGATAGTAAGAGAAGTTTACGAGGTAACTTGAACCTGGCTTAGTTTGCGTTTTTTTGCATTTTTATATACAAAAAACGTAAAAAGATACTATACTAATATCAGAAAGCAGGTGACTCATGTATCAGGAACAACGATTTGAGAGAATTTTGATGCTCTTGGGAGAGCGAGGAAACCTATCTGTCAAAGAAATGGTTGATGAATTAGGAGTTTCCAAAGATACTGTCAGAAGAGATTTTTATTGTCTCAGCCAGAGGAATCTGGCTCAACGTACCCATGGCGGTATTCTTCCAGTTAAAAACACCAGTGTTCTTTGCTTCCAAGAACGTCAGAAAGGACTCACAGAAGATAAGAAAAAAATGGCAGACCTGGCGCTTAGCTTCATCAAAGAACAATCTCTACTTTTTTTCGATGTTTCTACCTTGATGCTTGAAGTTTCACAAAAATTAACTAAGAACGTTACTGTTTACTCCCACTCCTTGGATAATGCCTTGGTCCTAAGTGGTAAGGAAGGGATTGATTTTCATCTCTTGGGAGGCAAATTCTACACTAAAAACCGCTTCTACTACTCGATTCACGAAGCACAGATCTTGCAACATCTACAATTTGACTTAGCCTTCTTTGGAGTGGCTAGTCTCAGTCAAGGATTGGTTAGCTTTGAAGATAAAGAAGACGTTGCCGTCAAACAGCTAGCCTTGCAAGCTACTAGAACTAAGATACTTATTGCTGAATCTGACAAATATGAAAAGCATTCCAAATATATCTTGGGTAAACTTGAGGACTTTGACTATTGGATTACAGATAAGGAGCCTGAGTCTGATATAGTTGAAACACTTAAAGATAAAGTAATAATCTTATATGATGGAAAGGATAGCGATTATTAGTAAAATTCGTTTGATTATCAGCGATATTGATGGGACTATTCTCACTAGTAACCACCAGGTAGATGATCAACTGATTGAAGTCATGCCAGAGCTTGAAAAGGCGAAGATACCTTTTGTTTTAGCTTCTGCCCATTCTCCACTAGGAATGCCACCAATTGCTCATAAACTAGGACTTCATGACAATCCTATCACCTGCTACAACGGGGCCTAGTACTTGAGGATGATCGTACTATCATAGAACATCCTGTGGATAAATCCGAAACTCGAACATTTATTAACTACTTATCCACAGACTATCCAAGTGTTTCTGTGAATATCCACTCTGGCAAGGATTGGATTACCAACCAACTAAACAAATGGTCTCAGTTGGAAGCAAGTATCACAGGTGAATCTCCTATTATTAAGGAACTCCAAGACACTGTCTCAGATTCAAAGCCTTCTATCCACAAGCTATTGTTGATTGATGAGCCTGAAGTTTATCCAGGACCTCCACCAAAAACTCCTAAGCATGGGTTTTCCACAGACAGTCTTCTACTTATCCAAAGATAACTACTTAGAAGTCACTGCCAAGCACGTTTCTAAAGAACATGCTCTCCTTGAGGTTGCCAAGTATTATGACATTCCTCTTGAACAGATTATGACTATTGGTGATAATTTCAACGATAGTCCTATGCTCGCTCTGGCTAGCCTAGGAGTTGCTATGGTCAATGCACCTGAGGGAGTCAAGAAGTCTGAAAATCTAGTGACTGCCTCAAATGATCAACATGGAGTAACACAAGCTATCATAGAGCATGTTTTAAACTAAGCCAATATCGAATGGTGGGAACAACCTTTAATCGCCAACTCGAATTTTAGAACAAGAGAAAAGGTCCCCAAAGGGTCCTTTTCTTTTTTCAACGAAAAAAGCCCTCCTCTCTCGAAGAAGACCAAAAATTTCTAAAGGTAAAGAAGGAGGCCAACAAGAATTCCAATGACATAGCCTGCCAAAACATCACTAGGATAATGAACACCACCTAGCACGCGCAAGATAGCCAAAATTGCTGCGAGAAAAAGCATAGTCCCACCTAGCCACGGATTAAGCAATAAGGTAAACATGGCAATGGTCGTTGCTGAAAAAACATGACGGCTAGGAAATGACTTGCCAAGACTATCCTTTTTAATAAGAGGCTGAATGTCCCAGGTCTGATAAGGGCGTGGGCGATTATAAAGGCTACGACCAAGAGAAAGCAGAAAAAAGCCTTCTCCCATAATAAGCACTGTCGTAAAAAGAACAAACCAGCCATGCCTCAGCCAAACCAAAATAAGAAATATAGGAAAAAGCAGGTAAAAAGTCCTTGTTATAGCCTTGTTCAATCCTCCCAAGACCTTAGCATAAGGACGCAATGGACCGCTAATCTTATCGTAAAATTGTTTATAATTCATCATCCGTTAGAAAAAGGGAGTGACACAGAACTAAATTTAAAAATCTAGATTCTAGTCTCTCCCCCATGTTTAATGAGATAGTCTCCCGAGGTTGAAGCTCCTGGTTCCAACCTTTTTGACTATTTTAAAGTTCAGCGATTTGGTAGAGTTCAAGCTCAGCAGCTGTTTCTGAACCAAACATGTTAATCATGATTTTAACCTTGTTGTTTTCAATTTCGACAACACGGCCTTCTTGCCCCATAAAGGCACCATCGATGATTTGAACCACGTCACCAACCTTGATATTCGTATCAAAGACATCAACTGTTTGACCCATTGAAATCAAGATTTGACGGATTTCTTCTTCCAAAAGTGGTGTTGGTTTAGAACGGTTTCCGTGTGAACCAACGAAACCAGTAACGTTTGGAGTATTACGAACAACAAACCATGCTTCGTCTGTCATTACCATCTCAACAAGAACGTAACCAGGGAAGCGGTTTTCTTCCACTTCTTTAACTTTACCGTTTTTCTCAACATTGACAGTTTGAGTTGGGATTTCAACACGCAAGATATTTTCAAGCATGTTATAAGTTTGAGCTCGTTGCAAAAGATTTTCTTTAACTTTATTTTCGTATCCTGAATACGTTTGAAGGACGAACCAGCCCTTGTCGAATGAATCTAGCATTTTAGGATTCCTTTCTTTGTTCTAAATGACATTTAAACATGACCATCAATATTCGAGGCGCAAGCGTTAAATGTAAATGAATGCCTATGTTTTAATTCAAAGCGTAATAAAAAAGCCTGGAGGCCCTTGTTCTCGCTTTTATCTGCATTTATTATAACAAAAAAGAGCAAGCATGCCCACTCTTTTTATGTTTTCTTTAGAAAAAGTTAATCAGTGCTGACATAGTGCGACTCAACAATTCATCAAACGCATAGATGATGACAGTGAAGAATGCAGTATACTCAAGAACTGAACTAAAATCGTGCCAGCGTTGTTTACGCTCTGGCCAAGTCGTGTCTTTCAAGACTTTGAAAATACTTCCGGTTTGTCTCACGGTGTCTCCTATCTTGTTTCTTTATGCAAGGTATATTTTTTACAATTTTTGCAAAACTTGTTCACTTCTAGTCGTGTTGGTTTGGGAGTGCTACTAACACTAATCGAGTAGTTTCGGTTCCCACAATCTGCACACGCTAGGCTTGCTTTTTTCTGTGCCATAACGCCTCCGTTCTTTTTATCTTACCACTTTTAAACTTAATTGACAAGCTATCTGAATAGACCTGAGAAGGAGTCTGAGAGCTTATCCCATAGGCTGCTTGCTTGATCTTTTACATCATTGACAACGTCTGAAGCCTTGTCTGTCCATGACTTATTATTGCTATTACGTGAATCGTTTGGATTTGCTGTATAATCTAAGGTTTGACCATCAGCCGCATAGGCATTTTCAACGGTAAACTCATTACCTGGTGTATTTGGCAAAACATCTGCAGCGATATAGCTGAAAATAGTTGAAGCCGTTCCTGAGCTTGCTCCTGTTAAGTAGTGATTCTCGTCAGTCTTATCAAAACCAATCCAAGTCGTTATAACCACATCAGGAGTATAGCCAATTACCCACTGGTCACTGGTCAAATCTTTGTTAAACTCGGCCTGAACAGTACCTGTCTTACCTGCCATAGTGTAACCCGTGTAGTTGGCATTAACAGCGGAACCATTTGAGAAGGTACCGAGCATCATGCTAGTCATCTGGTTAGCTACAGACTGGCTGATAATACGTTTAGACTTCTTACTATGGGTAGCAATGATATCACCACTAGCATTTTCAATTTTAGTGATAAAATAAGCTGTATTCATCTCCCCACCATTGGCAAAGGTCGCATAAGCCTGAGCCATTTGTAGAGGACTAGCTGTCACACCACCACCGAGTGCAATCCCTAATTCTTCTGGAACATTATCAAAGTTAAGACCAAATTTCTGACCGTAACTAATCCCTTTTTGTATACCGATTTGGTTAAAGAGATAAACTGCCGGAATATTGTAAGAGTTGGCCAAAGCTTGATACATGGGCACATCATCAGTCTCAATACCACCATAGTTGGTTGGGGTATAGCCATTGTAATCAATTGGCGTATTAGGTAGGTCCTTATTGATGCTCCACCCTGAAGCCAGAGCTGGAGCATAAACCACCAAAGGTTTGATTGTCGAACCAGGACTACGCTTCCCTTGGGTTGCATAGTTGAAATTACGGAAGGTTGTATCACCTGTACCACCTACACGACCTACCAAACCACGAACCGCTCCAGTTGATGGATCAAGTGCTACACTAGCTGACTGGGCTGTGCTACCATCACTTTCTGACGTTGGAAAGAGATAACTATTTTCATAAGTCTGCTGCATATTAGCCTGTGAGTTGGCATCCATCTCTGTATAGATTTTGTAGCCATTTTTAACAATTTCATCCTCACTCAAGCCATAAGTCTTAGTAGCTTCTTCAATGACAGCATCAAAGTAAGACGGATACCTATAGTCATCACCAGTCCCTTGATAAGTATCAGCCAAGCGACTAGCCATATCAACTCCAGCTGCACTATCAGCATCAGCTTGACTCAACTTCTCATCATCTACCATATTGGCAAGGACAGTGTTTCGGCGGTTGGTTGCATTTTGGATATTATCAATCGGATTGTAAATTTCAGGTCCCTTAAGCATACCTGCAAGTGTCGCTGCCTCATCCACCGTTAGATTGGCAGCACTTGTCCCAAAGTATTTTTGGCTGGCGTCTTCAACACCCCAAACACCGTTTCCGAAGTAGGCATTATTGAGATACATGGTAAGGATTTCTTGCTTGCTGTATTTCTTGGTTAGTTCCAAAGAAAGAAAGAATTCCTTGGCCTTACGAGTTACTGTCTGTTCCTGAGTCAAAAAGGCATTTTTAGCCAACTGTTGTGTGATGGTCGAACCACCACCAAATCGGCCCATAGAAACAATGGCTAGGAGGAAACGTTTGACGTTAATCCCACTATTTTTGTAAAAGGTACGATCCTCCGTTGCAATGACGGCATTTTCTAAGCTATCACTAATAGCATCTAGCTCCACATAGGTCCCTTTTTGCCCTGACAGTGAACCAGCTTGATTGCCTTCTTTGTCATAGATAACCGTAGTAGCCTTCAAGGCATCCTGAAGATCTGAGACATTGGTCGTCTTAGCGATATAGAAGAGATAGGAGCCTACTGTCAGAACCAACACGGCTACCAAGATAAAGAGAATTTTACCAATATGATAGCGACGCCAGAAACGGCGAATAGGATTTCTTGGCGAAAGAGTGAACTTGCTCAAGAAAGCCCGAACCTTACCTAAGGGTTTGGTCGTGTCAATAGGTTTCTTTTGCTTAGAACGTTGGTAACGTGAAGTCTCTTGGCTTTCTCGTGACATGTCAAGTTCTTCAACGGCTTGTTCAACTTCATCAGGCTTCTTGGCAAAAAGACCTTTTATCCTATCTTGTAAATCCTTCGATTTTCCAGCAGGCTGGGATTCCTTACCCTTCCCGCTAGTTTCTTCTTTAAAAAGTTTGTTTTTTAGATTATCAAAAAGTGTCATAAACCTATTATACCAAGTTTTTACAGGTTCTGTCCTCTTTTAAACGTTCATGATATAATGAAACTATGACTTTACACGTAGAAATTATCAATCCCTACCCTGCAACAACTGTCAAAGAATTACTAGAAACCAAACTCCTCATTCCTCGTAAGATTCGTCATTTCCTACGCACGAAAAAACATGTCCTTATCAATGGAGAAACTATTAATTGGCAGAGTCCTGTTAAAGAAGGTGATAGGATTAGCCTGACCTTTGACACAGAGGACTATCCTAATAAAACTATCCCTATGGGAGATGCCAATTTGGTAAAGCCTCTCTATGAGGATTCGCATCTCATCGTTGTCAATAAGCCTGAAGGAATGAAGACACATGGCAATGAACCCACAGAAATCGCTCTTCTTAACCATGTTTCGGCTTATTGTGGACAAACCTGTTACGTCGTTCATCGACTAGATATGGAAACTAGTGGAGCTGTGCTTTTCGCTAAAAATCCGTTTATCCTGCCAATTCTTAACCGGCTTTTAGAAGATAAGATGATTCAGCGTCAATACTGGGCATTGACTGAAGGTAAATTTCAGACCAAGAAAACTGTTTATAAGGATAAGATTGGACGCGACCGTCACGATCGTAGAAAACGGGTGGTGGATCCTCGAAAAGGGCAGAGTGCGTATACAACCGTCACACGTCTCAAAACCTTTGAAGGAGCCAGTCTGGTCAACTGCCAACTAAAAACCGGCCGAACTCACCAAATTCGTGTGCATCTGTCCCATCACGGTCATGCTATTCTGGGGGACCCACTTTACAGTCATCAGCCAGCATCTAGACTCATGCTACACGCCCACTCCCTTAGTTTCACTCACCCCTTAACACTCGAAAAAGTCACTGTTAAGGTTAAATCAGAAAGTTTTGAACAAGTGTTGAGAAATCACAAATCATAAAAGCAAACTCACTCTCAAACATAGTGCGAAAGGATTATCCTAATGATCTTCTCGTTATAAGACAGCGGAACCTTGCAAATAAGTTGCTTTTATTGATTTCGAAAGCCTTGACTACCTTGAATCTCCTTTACATTATGTTATCCTTTACGTATAATTTAAAATTTTAGGAGTATTTAATTATGAATCCAGTTGATCAATGGCTAGCAATTAACGCTAAGTATTTCCCAACAGAACAAGTTCAGTACATCCGCCAACGTCTTGAGGCACTTCCTGAACAGCAACTTTCACTGCTTTACTCAATCAGCTTCCAAGATCCTACGATGATGCTTGTCATCTCACTCTTTGGTGGTTCTCTTGGAATCGACCGCTTTATGTTGGGGCAAGTTGGTCTTGGTATCGGTAAACTTTTGACATGTGGTGGTTGTGGTATCTGGTCAATCGTTGACTGGTTTCTCATCATGGATGCTACTCGCCAATCAAACGCTCAAAAACTTTTTGCTGTTATTGGGTAATGAAAAACTATTTCACACGCTTGCGGGCCTACCACCAGCGTTTTTTTAGATTATATCTCTTAGTTTTAATGGCAATTTATGGAGTCTACCTTTTACATCTCCCAACACCACTCAACCTTATCCTAAAACCATTTGGACTCAAGGGGTGGAGCGCAGGTCTGACACGCGCTAGTGTTAGACTCTTACACCTAGATTGGCAAGGAGCCTGGGACTATAATCCACTGATATATCCTCTAGTGGTCTATATCTTAACCTATTTCTTTCTCTTTCCCATCTTTAGTGACAAAAAGATTATAGAGAAATAAACTGTCCTATCCAACTCCCATTGCATATCCCTTACACTATTGCTATAATTGTAAGCATCAAAATTTATAATCGAAACAAATGGAGTTTAACTATATGAAACAACAAGATTGGATTGATTTTTTCCAAGCAGTCCACGGACGTAATCCAAGTATCCAAGAAATGGCTGAAGCAGCCAATCGAGGCGAGTTTGTCTGAGAAACCCCCAAACAAACTGTCGAAGCAACAAAAAAACTCTCACAAAAAGAGACTGTAGAAAAGACGCAAAACTCAGAAACTGTTGAACATACAGAACCTGAACCATCAGCAGAGACTGTAGAAACTGTCAAAAATGATGTTGACAATTATGATGTCACTGAAGAATCCTTGGATGATTCTAGTATCGATGAAAGACAAACTTTCCAAACTCCTAACATAGGTCAAGAAGCTCCAACAGCCAACTTTCAAGAACAAATAAATCCAATACAAGACACTACTAATAAGCCTTTAAATTCCTTTGCCGAGCAAGCTCATGCAAGCTTCCCACAAACAAACAGAACTCTTAATGTGGCTTGGAAGAAGCCAGAAAAGAAATCTCAAACAAACCTCATCATGATAGCCATCGCTACCATACCAGTTATCCTTTGGGCTCTTGGATGGTTCTTACTTGGGAGTTATTGGGGACGATTCTAGCATAGAATTAGGTTTGACATTTTGGACTTTGATTGTGGGTCTACCAGCAATCATTATTGACATCCTACCAGCACTTCTAAACAAAACAGAAAAGAAATGGCTAATCTTTCTTTTCTCAATACTGTTAAGCTGGACTTTCATTGGATGGATCAATCTTGCCTATTATTTCTATCAATCTTGCCTATTATTTCTATCAATACGAATAAGGAAGCAGAACGCACTAGACAGCAACAAATTATGATGCAGATGTCAGGTAAACAAGGAAGTTCTGATATGTTTAACCCTTTTCATTAATTAACAATAACTAATAAAAAAAGAAAACTCAGAAAAAGTTTTGTACTGACCCCAAAAAGTTAGACAACTAATTTAAGATCGGAAGAG
>ERZ1106969.1705-NODE-1705-length-14084-cov-43.558700_pt1 | contig 14084 bp, 16 predicted proteins | sample MGYA00403685_ERZ1106969 | MGnify/ENA primary metagenome ERZ1106969 (study PRJEB35170, sample SAMEA104062416) | human gut metagenome | biome: human gut; feature: human-associated habitat; material: faeces | place: Denmark | collected 2012-05-18 ... | reverse complement strand
GTTTTCAATGTACAAAAGTGTCTTTTTGTTTTTTCATATGTCATTTGACACTATCGTCTCTGTCTTTGTAGTCTGCTGATATGTTTCAACAGCTTCTGCTCCAAACTATTATTCTGTTGGCTTTGCAACACATACAACCAGTGCCATTTCCTTCTGAACATTATGCTCAATATCTGTCATATGCTTGAAACACTTGAATCTCAATTATACTATCCATTTACATACTTCCGATTGGATACTTTTCTTTAAAAGTTCTTATATTACATTGTTTATGTGTATCCATATATATTTTAAATCATACTTTCCAGTAATAAGTTCATCAAAACAACAACATAGTCTTCCATTTTTTCACAAATAAAGTATATCTTTTATATCGAAATAAGTAATCTCTTTTACAATATTAAAACTACATTCTGTTCATTAAACAGAAAATGTTTCACAACTTTTATATAGAATAACCTAACGTAAATTTTCTGAATTGAACAACCCTTTTGATACAACAAGTTTTCATTCTTTTTTCGCAGTATACTTCCTATATGCTCTAGTATTCTGTAGCAAACAACACTCATACGCCCCAAAAAATACAATATGATTTTATAGGTGCAAATACACTCAAACCTATGTAGGATATATTTTTGAAAACAATTTAGATACGAAGGAGATGTTACTTATGAATAACTTACAAACACACACACGGAAATATCTGGAATATTGCGAGTTTCAGAAAAGACTGGATAAAAAAACACTTAAAGCCTATCGAATTGACCTAAGACAATTTTCTGAACAATTTAATCTAACAAATATTACAGATATTACTCCCCAAATTTTGGAAACTTACATTGCAAAACTTCATCAGCAATATAAACCCAAAACCGTGAAAAGAAAAATTGCCTCTATAAAAGCTCTTTTTCACTATCTTGAATATAGAGAACTAATTTTACAAAACCCTTTCTGCAGGGTACAAGTACGCTTTCGGGAGCCAATTAAATTACCTAAAACGATACCGCTTAATACTGTCGAAACACTTTTATCTACTATATACAAACAACGAATCTCCGCAAAAACCCATTACCAAAAGCGTAATGCATTAAGAGATGCTGCTGTTATTGAACTTCTATTTGCTACCGGCATGCGAATTTCCGAACTTTGTACCTTGAGAAGCAAAGATGTTAATCTTTATGATGGTTCTATTCTCATATATGGCAAAGGAAATAAAGAAAGACGAATACAAATTGGAAATGATGCCGTTATACGAATCTTAGAAGAATATAAGAATAATTTTTGTAATGAAATAAACTCATGTAAACATTTTTTTGCAAACCAAAATGGTACAAAACCGAAATTCTTAGCTATAAAGGAATTCAACTCAACAGACTCGTTCACAACAATAATTTCCTAAATAGTCGAATATTTCAGCAATAACGGAAAAGGGGCGCTCGCTGTAATTAGTGCGGCGCCTCTTTTTCAATGTTACAATCAGTCTCATCGTTACAATTAAATACTTCTGATTGTCGAAAGAAATACTCTAAAGTTAATGACATTGTATTAGAGCTCGCCCATGGTGCACCCCAAAAAGAGGCAGGAACAACTTCCTGCCAAAAAATAAGGACTAAATCTCTACTTCGTTTAATGTAATAACATTTGAAATCTTCTTTAAGGGAACTAAAGAAGTCGTGTGATCCAATTCATTAGCCTCACCACAACAGTCCTCCACAACGTGAACTACAAAGTCTCTATCATGAGCATCTCTGGCCGCTGCCTGAACTGCCAAATCTGTAGCCACTCCACAAATATATAAATCTGTAATATTATTATTTCTCAATACTAATTCCAATGGAGTACCAAAAAATGCACTTACTCTATGTTTGATAATAATTGGCTCGTCTTTATTAGGCGTATGATAAAAAAATATGTGCTCATAGAAAGTAATCTGCATTATAAAAAATAAGTTCAATTAGACTCTATGAGCACATAACTTGATTAAACACATAATTCCTTTTATGTGCTTAAGAACATAACCGGAAGAACTGGGAAATGATAGATACTATAAATGGAGCAACATCATCAGCAATAATATATAGTATAGCAGAAACCGCCAAGGCTAATAATCTGAAACCATACGAATACTTTGAGTATCTGCTGACAAAGATACCGACACATATGGATGATACATACCGCTCATTTCTGGAAGATTTTCTTCCATGGTCACCAAAGCTGCCAGAATATATCAGGAAACAAAAAGACCGCTAAACTGCGGTCTTTCAAAGTCAAGGTACATCAGATGGAGCGTTTACAGAAAGACCACTATTACGGCATTCCTGAATCAGACGCAGCTGTTCTTCTTTAGAAATATGTTTGCCCATAATTAAACCTCCGAAAGTGGAGTGAAATAGTACCATTTCATTTTAAAACGGTAGTAAAACACTCTCGTTTTTATAGTTTAATTATCTCATTGGATTTGGAATTGTAAATCCGCCGTATTATAGTGCGCTTACCAATCACTGCTGGAGCCACTCATGCCATAGTCAAAGAGTTTACCGACTGATTGCTACAGTAAGCGTCGCGACTAATGCGGCACTTAAAATTTACAAGTGCGTTAGATTTGACGCTTACAAATATAGTCATTAATATGAAGAAATATCTCTTACATGTCAGTAACTAATAATTATTTTTTTTCAAAATTTATAAAATTATTACCTGTATATTCTAATATTCCGAAACTGTTTTCTTCGTATTTGTTAAATGTCCTTTCGTCTACATCGAACTCTTTTATAGAGCTGCCTATTCTAAAAACAAATACGTGTCTAAGTTTTTTGTCCAGAAAGCTTCCACTTTTCTCTGCTATGGCGAAAGTAGAATATTTTCCACCATAATTGTACATGGAGCCTTCTACCTGCTCAAAAGTATTTTTTGATTCTAATACAGCTTCTTTCTTTTTTGTCATTCTGAACATCTCCTTTACAATATTTATATTTTACCCGCTACTCATTAATATATAAATTTAATTTAAATAATAAATCATAATAGCATTCATCAAAATCTTTTGTATTATCTATATATTGCTTCATTGAATCGCTTATAATATTCTCAACATAGGTATTATTAATATGAACATATTTAATGTTATCAATAATATATTGGAATTTGGTCTTAGTTTCGTCATCCCATTTTCTTAATTTATAAGTTTTTCCGGATGACATTGTCCAGCTAGTAGCATTTGATATTTCTTCAATTTTATCATTATATATATCTTTATTCACAGACATATATAACCTAGAAGAATAATCTGCTCTATAGCCGGATATGTATTTTAACAGACGATATGCTTTATCTGCATTTTTGCATTGCTTATTGATAACTCCATAATTTGTAATAAATGCAGTATAACCCTCTCCCTGGCTATTTGGAATGCCGGAAAATTGTATATCTTGCGAATCAAAACTGTTAGCACTTATAAGTGATAACGATATTGGAGTATCGTTATAATTTGTCACAAATGAATCAAAATAATTATACATTGTATTTGCTGACATATTTGCATTAAGGTATTCAAACTTCTTCTCGTTTTCATCCTTAATCTTTTTTGTTATTGAACATAAAGTTTTTAAATCTTCTTTTTTTAAAGTGACTTCATTTTTATGATTAATTACATTCAATCCCATATCATTAATCAGGCAGACTAATAAATCTTTTTGTGATATATATGCCCCTAATGTAGTCATTGCCATATTCATATCATCAGACAATAAACTACTTTGACACTCATCTATATAATTTACGAAATCACTATAATTCAAGTTTTTGCTATCCAATTCTTTAAATGCATCTGCTTTATTATTTTGATAACAAAAAACATTTACATCAAAATTGAAAGGCATCATTGTTAATTCATCATTTCTTTTGCAAGCGTTAATTATATTCATGAAATAATTATCATCGTTAAAATCATCATCCCCTTCAATATATGAAGAAAGATCCAAAAACTTGCCTGAATCCATGGCTTTTTCAATATTTATTGTTGATTCATATGATAAGAAAATAATATCCGGGCCATCATCAGATGCCATATCAAGAGATATTTTATCACCCATCTCTTTTTCCGAATCAAATGTAGTAATATCGCATTTTATATCTTTATTCAACGCTTGGAATTGGTTTATACATTTATCATATTCCATTACATTTTTTACATAATAAATCTTTAAAGTATCATCATCTGAAGTTGACTTACCACAGCCAGATAACAGACTACACCCCATTATCATTACTAGTGTTGCGGAAATTATCTTTTTTAAAAATCTCATAGTATCATTACTCCTTATAAATTATTATTGTCTTTTAATTCATTGTAGTGAATTAGTACAACTTCCTGTTTTTTCTGTACCGGGGCTACAACTGCTGTATTAGTGTATGCTGCTGTCCTTAATCTTTTAACATTATATTAAAAAGTGCTGGTTGGGATATGGTTTAACCTGCATCATCCATAATCTGACAAAACACTTACTCTGCATGTCTTTATAAGTTCAGTCTAATATTTGTCTCGCTCAGATTTATTCATAATCAAATTCTCCGAAATTTTATTTGAAGTAAAATGACGCAAAAGTCTGATAATAGTTTGAAGTGAAATGCTACAACTTTTGCTGTTCTGATCAGAACTTAGAGTATAATACTTCAACGGTCCTAATTGTACACCCCAAATAGGCTAGTTTCAATACAGTAGTTTATGTAGCCCTTACCATTTAACAAGATAAAACCAGTAAATTATTTTAGTTAATCAGCTCTATTAACATTCCTTCGTAATACTGTTTATTAGCATATTTTATTATTTTTTTATTTTGTAATGAATTTAATGCTTTCAGTTCACCATTGGATTCGACAACCTTTACAAGTTCTCTATGGACACTATACTCTGTACCCCAGATCTTTGGAGTCTCCTCAATAACAAAAACATAATCCTGGTCATTAATACTAATAATGCTACTTGACGGAACTACATTCCTTCTTTTAGTTCCGAAAAATGATATTTTAACTATGTATTCCTGCTCCAGCTCCCATGAATCAGGTAAATCACGCATAAAGATTTTTATTTGTAATTTATCATCAACCACAGAACAACTACTAATTGTGGCATTTATTTCTTCTATAATATTTATTTCTGGCTTTATTATTTCATTTTTATCTTTGCCATACACAATACCTATATTACTGACTAATACATCTGTCAGTTCACCTGAATTATAGCACTCTTCAATTTCTTTTTTATAATCTGAAATATCACATACAATTTCATATGAATCATGAATAGTGTTTAGCTTACCCATATACTCGACATTATGACTTATGCTACTACTTTCGCAGTTGCAGGCCTCAACTTTAACTAACTTTCTTTCATAGTTCTTTTGTGATATAAAGGTTAGGCATACTGCTGCTATAAAATATACAACTAATAGTATTTTCAAAACAAATTTTAATTTATTCATACTTAGATTACCTCTTTGAACTTCCCACAACTGATTTTTCAATGCCTTCAATAAGATTATCTTTATATAAAATAAATAAAATAAGTAATGGTATAATAAAAACAATTGAGCTTGCTGCCTGCTGTCCTATTCCCTGTTTGCTGAACTCTGTAAATGCAGCTGAGACAGGATACTTAAATTTATCTGTCAAGTATGCTATCGGTTGCTCCACTAAATTCCAAAAATCTATCGTACTTAAAATAATATAAGCGCATATTGCATTTTTACATTGTGGCAAAATAATTCTAATCAATATGATAAATGAATTGCAACCATCCAACTTTGCTGCTTCGATTTGTTCATCAGGAACACACTCAAAGAATTTATATAATAAGTAAGTTCCAAATCCTGTAAAAATATTTGGTAATATTACATTTACCCTATTATTCAAAAAGGACAAACTTTTGTAAAAATTCAATGTCGCCGGGATTAGCACCTGATATGGAATCATCATTATAACAATAAAAACAACAAGCCAAAATTTTTTTAATGGAAATCTGAACTTCGCAAATGCATATCCGCCACACACAGAAACAATACATCCTATAATAACCGATGGTAAGGTATAAGATACACTATTCCAAAAATAAAACCAAAAATCTGAATTATCATACAGGATTGATTTATATTGCTCAAAACTCCAGTCGGTAGGAAATAATTTTAATGATGCAAATTGCATCATATTATTTCCAGTGTCAATGACACCATAATATTGCTCAATTTGGCTGCCACTCATAAATGACATTGAAACCATAAATAAGATCATTATAATTGTTGGAATTATACATAATAAGCTAATTAATATAATACAGGCTTTTTTAGGCTGCATAATTACACCTCCGATAGACAACTTTCTTATATTACCCCCCCCCAATATAATCAATACATATCATTCTTTATTAGTACTGAATTTCAAAACTCCTAATACAAAAATAGTGAAAAAGAAAATTAAAATTATGCTTGCGCAGGATAATTTAGTGTAATTAAGTGAATTCATAGAATTATTCATATAATTTTGTATCATGTAAATTGAACTGTGTGGATAGTCGCCGAATAAAATGCTCGACTCTCTGAAAACTTTAAACATATTTACAACTTCCATCATTATTACAAAAATTATATATGATTTAATCTGAGGAATTCTAATTTTAAATAATATAGAAAGTTTTCCTGCTCCATCAACTCTGGCGGCTTCAATTGTACTTTTTTCTACACTTCGCAAACCGCCTAAAATAATGATCATTCCATAACCATAATATTTCCAGATATATATAATAATCAGTAATATCAATGAAATTTCTGAGTTTAGCCAATAAACTCTTCCTACATTAATTTTATCTAAAAGTCCATTTATTATTCCATAATCACTAAAAAAGATTTTAAAGACAAATGAAACAATAAATGAAGGAACTATCATAGGAAATAAATGAAAAAAAATAAAAACATTATATAAAATTTTATTATTTATATATAAATGCTCTAATGTTAGTGCAATCATAAATGAAATAATTAATAACAACGGAATTGCAATGACTGCAAATTTAAATGTATTTCTTAAAGCTAACCAAAAGGTATTAGAACCCACCAATTGCTCGACCGTTTTTACATCTATATTAAAAAGACTTAATATAAATGGATAAATATATATGCAAGTAAATCCTAAAATACCGATTGACAAAAAAGAAATGCCCTTGTAACTTTCTTTTGTTCTCAATTTAATTTTCTTCATAATTCTACTTTTCTAAGATACTCCTTTAAGATTCCTATGCAATCGCCCACGTCATTTAGGTTACACATTTTTCTTGCCTCCTATACCTATTGTACCTACTCAAACTTAATAAACTCTTTTCCTCGATGCTCCAGAATCCCTTTATCTCCCTCTTTTATGCGCTCATATATAGATTTTTCTATCTGAATATCCAATTGCTTTTCTCCCACTAGAAATGTCACAAAATACTGCACATCCTTTGTCCAAAAACTATGACTGGTATCTGCATAAGTATAAATAATACCCATTCCCGCCATTGGTGCATTTTCATGTTCTATCATATATTTTGCAACCACTACAGCATTTTCTTTGCTAATCTTACTCATCTCATACCCTCCATACATGGAATCATTATATGAACTACAAAATAACCATCCTCTTCTAAAAAGTCAATTATTCCATCATATTTACTAATAGTATTCTTAATTTCAACAATTCCAATCCCATGGTGAATCAAATCACCTTTATTGCTTACTAAATTAGGATTTTTTTCTAAAACAGATTCATCTATTTTATTCTTACAAATTATATTGTACATACTATTATGCGAATACATATTAAGTCGTATCTCCTTACCTTTGGAACTTAATTCGGCTCTGTAAGCATTTTCCAGTAAATTCATTAATATGACCGCCATATCATTTTCAATTGCAGCAAGCTCAATTTTATCGACAGAAACAGTTAATTTAATTTCATCGCCCTTACATTTTTTCATATAATCGTTAATAACTGCATTAATCATGCTATTCCCTTCGGAATAGGTATATAGCTGTTCAAATATCATATCACCTTTTAGAAGTTCGCAGACCTCATCAACTTTTCCCTGCTTGAGCATTAAAGCATACATTTCATTGGTCTGCCTCAAATCGTGTCTGAGTTTTCTGGCCTCATAATAATCCTGTTGCCAGCCCAATATTTTTTTCTGCTCATTTTTGTACTTTTCCCACAATAATCTATTTTCTATTTTTTCCTTATTGGTTCTCTGCAAATAAGCAATAACGCAATAGGAACCTAGCACTATAAGCTCCATTACCAACAATATTATTGCAAATGTTTTTTCTAACCCCATAGAAAAACTGATATCTGCAAAATAGTTAAGTAACAAAAATATCATTACACCCTTGACTAATGCTACGGAAACTGCATATATAAATTCAATTTTATAAATCTTGTATTCTTTTTTATATAAGCTTACCCCAAGCCATAGTGCAAATACTGTAAGACCATATTCTAGAAACAAAACAATAACTCCCACTGCCCCAGTCATAATCGGAGTATATATCGTAACACCTAATATTATTCGAGAGACAACAAGTGCCACTAATCTTGCACCAAACAGTATTATATATGTCATAGCAAATAAAATCTCATGTTTTATTACACTTCCATTCAAGAAAATACGACTATATATCAATACTACCATCGCAACAATAAAACATTTTACTTCAAGCATATCAATATAATGCAATCCAAGCATAATAACTATGATTACAATTATTGTAGGACATTTTCTTTCTGTTTTCTTATTGCAAATCACATTTGCACTACCAACTATTGCAATACCTAATATTGCATTTAACATTAATATTATTATTTTCGGCATTTACTCTATCTCCTTTCTTAAATAATTTAAAAATGTTTTACTCACAGTTTCTTTTTTCTCTCTGCTGATATTGAAAGATTGCTTATCTTTCAGTACTACACACCCTGACTTTATATAGTCAACATATTCCATATTGACTATAATTCCCTTTTGTATCTGCACATAATCCAACTTTGCCAGTTGTTCAACATAATCAGAAACCTTTCCTCTTAATTTAAATTGCTCATACCTGGTATTGATTTCAATATAATGACCATTATTAACTAAATACTTTATATCATTTGCAGATATTTGAACTACCTTTGAACCCTCACCAAATAATATTTTTGTATCATTACGCTTATAGTCTTTTTGAATAAACTGTATTGCTTCTTTAATATCCGACTCCATACTACTTTTTCGAATAAATCTTACAGGTCTTGCATGTATCGCTTCAAAGACAAGATTTTCATGATTACTTACAAAGAAAATTTTTATATTGGGATTCAGAGCATTAATTTGTTTGGCAAGTTCAATTCCATTTTCATCACTAAGTTCAATATCTAAAAATATCCCATATGCAGTCTTTGTATATTTGCTATCTAAAATATCTTTACCCGATGTAAAATAGATCATCTCAAATTCTTGTTTCAAAAACAGATTATTTTCTAACATTGATTTAATCTGTTTTAAAAAATCAGTGTCATCATCACAAATTAATATAGGAATCATGCCATCAACCTCCTCTGGTTTCACTATATATGAACCGTACTATTAATACAATCACTTAGGCAGGATTTACAATATTTAGGCAAAATCTGCAATAAAGGGATATGTAAAATACAATAAGAGCCACCGATTTCTCTGTGGCTCCTAGTAAACATACATTTTTATTTGTTTTATTTTTTATTTAGAATAATCGGAAGAATAAATTTTTCGACCACGGAAGAAATGCTGAGATTACAGATGAAGAAAAAGCCTAGATCATTAACATTGCCTGCCAGAAGCCAATTGATTTTGGATATGCTGCTGAAACCTGGACTTATGCAAAGCTGACTTCTTTTCTGCAACGCTTTCAGCTACCTTACTTGCATTACCACCTATATCATCACTATAGGAATTTTCTTTTATTTCTGATTCCTCTAACGAAGAATCTTTATTCTTACTTCCAAGATCAGCATCAACTACTTCCTTGTTTTCTAGGTCTAGCTGAGCATTTAACTCACATTGTCTTGCAAGTTTTTCTTTATACTCAGTTTCATAAGCAAAGAAACGGCTCACATTCCTTTGAACTTTCATCCTTATCAAATCTCCATTCATTGTTAGGATCGTTATAAAAGCCCTCCATAAAATGCTCAAGCTGTCCCCTGTCCTTACAAAACTTTGCCATTACAGTTTTATTAGCTGCCACATAGTTCTCGACCCAAACAGATTCCTCTGCTGCTGTCTTTCCAAGCTTTATCATATCTTTCAAGAAATCCGGTTCTGACAACAATTCATACATATCAAGGTGAGCCATATAATCATCTAAAGTCATTACATAATTGACTTCCATACCCTTCCAGTTATCAATAACCAGAACAACATCTGTAATCTCCATAAATTCCTCCAATCCTAAATTAGCTGCTATGTTTCCCCATAACAGCTAAAAAAATAGCGACTACAACCCTGACGGATTCTGCAGCTTTTCAAGCCACTTCTTCTGCTTGTCAGTAAAGTTGTACTCGCTTACCATGTCTGTAGCAGTCTTAAGCGTAACCTTAACATACAGACACGATTTACTAACTTCTTTTCCATTTTCCATAACCTTTTCCGTACCAGTGGATGTGGTGTAAGTACACATATCATCAAAGACCTTTTTAAGATTCTTCTTATTCGTCTCTGACATATCTGCTGCTGTATCACCATCGCCATACTTCACCATATAAATGTTGATGATATCCTTAAAATTATCATCCACACCGGTAAACTCTATCTTACCCATCTGGCATTTATCGTGTTTGTCAGCTTTTTCGGTATATTCAGTAACAAAATCCGAATAATATCCACTGGCAACATTATTAACTGATTCTCCATTATCAAGCGGTGGTAAGAACCACGCCAAAGGTGTGCTGTAGATAAATGCTATAACAGCCATAACTATTCCTACGATAGAACCAATAATAATGATTAAGGGAAGTAATGCAGCTATAATTGCACCTATAATAACCATAACCTTTTTCATAACAAACTTCATATTTCCTAGGAAAATGTCTTTTACTAACTTTCCTATGCTGTCTGTCTGATTTTCTTGTGCCTGCATCTTATCCCTAAAATATTTCAGCTTACGCATTCTCATACTAGCCTTGTGATCCATAACATCAATCTTCTCGCCTACTACAGCTCCAGCCGCAGCACCAATAAGCATTCCATAAGGACCTGCTGCACTTCCTGCCGCAGTGGTTGCAACTTGTGTTGTAACTTTAGCTGTAACCTTGGCTGTTTCCTTTGCAGCCTCTTTGGCTACCTTCTTAGCAGTGCCTTTTGCAACCTTTTTTATAGAGTTCTTGGTTGCTTTCTTTACACTCTTCTTTGCAATCTTCTTACCGGCATCAACCTTCTTAATCTTTTTCTTCATAAGATTTAATCCTGCTTGTCTAACAGCACCGGAACTAACCCTTGCACCTCTTATCGCCGGGCTTGAAGCTGCTACCATAATAGTTGCTGCTTCATTTACTTCTTTTCCACCCTCTACCTGATTAGTCGCTGTACCAAGACTTGCCGCACCTGCAACTTTAAGGTTAACAGCTTTAGTTTTGATAGAACTCTTAGAATCCCTAAATGACTTAATCAAAGACCATCTGCCTTTAGCTCCTGCTCCATTGTCAGTAGTCTTTCCTTTAGTTTTCATATCTTTGACTGATTCTGCCTTATGAATATTCATTTTCTTCTTGGTATGAATAACCATAGGCTTATCATCCGCTTTTTTTATCTTCATGCTCATCCTCACCTCCTTTCAGGGCATAAAAAAAGCCATTAAGAAGGTGGATGCCTTCCTAATGGCTATGTATTAATATATTCATTTTTTTGTGTGATTATTTGAAAAACTTAAAATTCTCACAACTAATTCATCAGCTCGGCAAACTGAAAGTTGTCTATTTCTTATCCTTATATGCATATCCAAAATTAATTGGTGGTGCAGTTACAGATAGATATATAAACTCCTCCGTTCCATCATTTAACAAACCATGAACATCATTATCTGCAAATCTAACCACATCACCAGCCTTAAATTCTTCTGTTTTATTATCTTCCAACAATAATTTTCCTGTTCCTCTAGTTGCATACCAGATTTGTTCAGATGCCTTGTGTGTATGTCTTTTTTGAGATGCCCCAACCTCTAGATGAACTTCTGTTATTGTTACTCTTTCACTTTTAGAATTTTCTGGATTTAATAATTGTCTTGAAACAACTCCTGGATTTGATAACTCAACAATACTTTCTTTTTTAATAAACTCCATTTTTATACCTCCTCAAATCTTATGTATGGTACTATTCTATCAAAGTTATCTGTAATATTTAATTACTATACCAAATAAACCATTTTCAATTATTCGATTAATCTCCTCAATAAACTACGATTTATATCATCCTAGATGCCCATCCAGACATCTAGGACAATTATACTACAAAAAACCATACTTTACTATTGTTATTTTACAAACAAACTCAGTGTTTCTCAGCCTCTGCTTGTTTTTCCTTCTTAGCCATCTCAATTCTTTCGTGGATATTAGTATTGTATAACTTATACAATCCGGTATCCTTGCTGATGGTATTATCAAACGGAACTACCACCGAGCCGCATTTAATAAGTCCCATACCTGAGCCTGTATTAGTAACAAATCTTAACTGTGCTTCTGATACTCCGATAACGTCTGCCATCTTAGAGCTATCTGTATTAGCCTGTTTAAGCAATGCCACAAACTCTGAGTTAGCAAGCATTGTTGTAGCTGTGTAGTTCTGTAAAAGATCGACCACATTCTGAGTAATCCCGGTACAAAGACCGCCCTGCTTTCTTACCTTTTTCCACAACTGCTGCAAATATTTTGCAGAATATTCAGAATTAAGTAAGACGTGAAATTCATCAATATAAAGCCAAGTTGCCCTGCCTCTCTTACCATTTTCAACGATTCTGTTCTGAATTGATTCCATCATTACAAGCATTGTGATAGGGCTAAGCTCTGTACCTAAATCCCTGATACCATAAACTGTAAATCTGTTATCAACATCAACATTTGTCTGATGATTAAAAATGTTTAAAGAACCATTTACAAATAACTCAAGCGACAATGCTATATCCTTTGCCTCTGCCTCTGGCTGTTCCATAAGAATATCATAGAAATCACTCATTATAGGCACATATTTTTCTCTGCTTCTTGCAATATCGGTGTACATTTTTCTCACACATCTGTCAATGATTGACTTCTGCCTTGAGTTAAGTGAATCACCGATACACTGTTCACAAAGACCAAGCATAAACTCACCTTTTTCTCTTATCTGTCCTTTGGAATCGTTTGGATCAAGACTCCAGACATCAAGCTCAAGCGGATTTACGTAGTTGTCTGTGTAAGTTGACATATTTACAACACTTCCACCATAAGTTTCTGCTACATCAAAGTATTCATTCATTGGATCAATTACGATTATCTCATCATTTCCTGATAAGAATACGCTGCCCATCTCCATCTTACAGAAGAATGATTTACCGGAACCTGGCACACCGAATACAAAACCATTTCCATTGATTAACTTCTTTCTATTCCCGATATTTACATTCTTGCTTATCTGATTGATACCATAGTAATTACCACTTGTATCATTAAGATCCTGCACATTAAAAGGCATAAGCACTGCAAGACTCTGTGTAAGAAGTGTACGCATGGTTTCAACCTGTCTAACACCTATAGGAAGTGCTGTATTAAGCGCTTCTCTCTGTTTTAACAAATGTGTGTCTATCACACAACTGTTTCTTTTTCCAATGGTTTCCACAGTCTCACATACACTTGCAATCTCCTCCTTACTTTCAGCCATAAGGATAATCGTAACACCCACAAAGAAAAGACACTGGTCATTCTCTTGACATCTTCTATTCACTGACCAGAGAAGAGCTTACCGCTTATGTTGTACTGGTCAAGCTTTTTTGTAACACATTGTTCGATAAATAACTAACTGTAAC
>ERZ1106969.1703-NODE-1703-length-14127-cov-21.505898_pt1 | contig 14127 bp, 10 predicted proteins | sample MGYA00403685_ERZ1106969 | MGnify/ENA primary metagenome ERZ1106969 (study PRJEB35170, sample SAMEA104062416) | human gut metagenome | biome: human gut; feature: human-associated habitat; material: faeces | place: Denmark | collected 2012-05-18 ... | reverse complement strand
ATACACCTACACTTGAGATCATGGCTGCAGTTACTATCCTTCGTGATGAAATGCCAGAACTTAAGATCCGTGTTGTTAACGTTGTCGACCTGTTCAAACTGGAATCCGACCACAAACATCCACACGGTTTAAGCGATGCAGAATACGATGCAATCTTTACAAAAGACAAACCGGTTATCTTTGCATTCCATGGATATCCAACACTGATCCACGAGCTTACATATGGTCGTCATAACCATAATGTTTCCGTTCATGGATATCAGGAAGAGGGTACAATCACTACTCCATTCGATATGCGTGTACAGAACCAGATTGACCGTTTCAACCTTGTAAAAGATGCTATCATGCATCTGCCACAGCTTGGAAACAAAGGTTCTTACTTAATCCAGAAGATGAACGACAAGCTTGTTGAGTATAAACAGTATATCGCTGAATATGGTCAGGATCTTGAAGAGATCAGAAACTGGGAGTGGCATAAATAATTCTGTGTGATCAGATGATAAATTCCTTATAAATATAATCAGCCATCAGGGATTCGCATACTGTGGATTTCCTGATGGCAATTGTCCAGACGTTCAGACAGGGCAGGTATCTGTGTATTTTTACATGATACCTGCCCTGTTTTTACATTCTCTTTCTGCCAGAAACTTCTGAAATGCTTTCGATGCAATACTCTGCGGATATTCCGTATCATGGATCAGAATAATACTCCTCTCCGGAAATGTCTCGTTTACATCTATCTCAAAAACCTTGCCCGATGCCAGATCATCTTTTGCAAACTCCTCCGGTAGAAATCCAATTCCCATATTGTAACGAACTGCAGGAAGAATCATATCTGTAGTCGCCAGCTCTACATCCGGTGAAAACTGCAAGCCATTTTTTGCAAAATACGCATTCAGGAATCTCCTGGTGATTGCCTCTGAAGTCAGGCTGATCCATGGATAGGCAGACAACTCCTCCAGTGAAGTCTTTCTTCCCTTCAGCTCTGTAAATCTTTTTCCTCCGATCAGGATCTCTTTATACTTTCGCACAACCTTCATCTTCAGCGGCTCTGCAACCTGTAAGGACGCAGACACAACCGCAAGGTCTACTTTTCCTTCCTTGAGAGCATTAACAGAATCCGTAGTACTGTTATTAAGTATCTTAAAATGCACATTCGGATATTTAATATTAAAATCCCTGACTGCTTCAAACAGATAACAATGAAGCGCAGTTTCCGTAGCACTGATATAAATCGTGCCATTCTCCAGACTGATCAGGTTATTCAGATTATCTTCTGCCTTAAAAAACTGTGCGCATCCTGCAGCTACATATTCATAAAAAATCCGCCCCTCCGGCGTAAGTTTCATTCCGCTTTTGCTTCGGATAAACAATCTGCACCCCAATATATTCTCAAGGTTATGTATCGTCCTGGTTACTGCCGGCTGACTGGTTTTCAGCACTGCTGCCGCCTTTGTCAGGTTTTCGTATTTAGATACATAATAAAAAACTTTATAATATTCAAAATTTGCGTTCATTTCATTCTCCGTCTGTTGCTATTAAGTCCGATTTTTACGCGCATATTCTATCACAAAATTTTCTTCCATACAATCTTTACAATCGTTTTCGCAGGCTTTATAATTAATTCTGGTCATTTGATTATTTTTCTGTTCAGCCATTTTCTGACAGAAGCCAAACAGTATTTATATGTAACCCACAATACCAAAAGTGCTGGCTTTACAGCATTTTTTTATTGCACAATTCTTTTTCAGGAGGATATTCGTAATTCGCTTCGCTACATAGCTCTACACCGAATATGAATTCCCGTATCATTTCAGTACAAATGATTTAAGGAGATTTTTTATATCTGAAACAACCACTAAAAGCCGTGTCCTGGACATGACAAAAGGAAACATCCCCAGACTTTTGCTTTCATTTGCGTTTCCAATTTTCGTGGGATGTCTGCTCCAGCAGCTTTATAATCTTGCTGATACAGCAATCGCCGGACATTTACTTGGCGATAATGCGCTGGCTCAGATCGGAGCAACTGCTGCATTATACAGTCTCATTACTTCTTTCTGCATCGGACTGACCAATGGTCTTTCCCTTCCGGTCAGCCGCTGGTTTGGAAACGGAGAAATGAATGAAATGAGAAAATCATCCTGCTGGATGATCATTCTATCGCTCATAACTGCACTCGTAATGACTGCCGGATTTCTTATTTTCCGTTATCCACTTCTGCGTGTTCTTCAGACACCCAAAGATACTTTTGCAGGCGCTATGAGCTACATCACCATAATCCTAGCAGGAATTCCTCTGACCATGATGTATAACACAGAATCTGGTCTTCTGCGTGCAATCGGAAACAGCATTACTCCGCTGATCTTTCTGATCATCAGCAGCGTGATCAATGTTATTCTGGATGTCCTGTTTATGGGACCATTGCATCTGGGTATTCAGGGCGCAGCATCTGCTACGATCCTCGCTCAGGCAATCAGTGTTGTCCTCTGCCTCTTTTATATTATAAAAAATTATCCACAGCTTCGTCCCAACCACAGTGACTTGCACGTTCCTTTCACTTTCATCCTTGATATGTTTCTCACCGGTATGAGCATGGCATTAATGAATGCGATCTTCAGTATCGGAAGTGTCATTTTGCAGAGCAGTATCAATGCTCTGGGAAATGTATACATCGCAGCTCAGGTTGGAGGCCGCAGGCTTGCAGAACTGTTCATGATGCCGGGAACCGCCCTGGCAAGCAGTGCCGCAACTTTCTCCAGTCAGAATTACGGAGCAGAAAAGCGTTCTCGTATCTGGGGAGGCGTCAAAGTTGCATTTGGACTTTATCTTATCTGGTGGCTGATTGCAGTAACTTTCTCAGTCTTTGTGGCACCTTACGCAGTACGGCTGATCACAGGAAGTAACAACCCGACAGTTATTGACAATGCACTTCTTTATGTCCGTATCAGCACTGCCATGTTCCCGCCTATGGCATTTCTTGTGATCATGCGAAATGCTCTCCAGGGAATGCGTCATCAGCTCTCTCCATTGCTGTGCAGTGGTCTGGAACTGATCGGTAAAGTTATCTTTGCATTCTGGATCGTACCTGTAAAAGGATATCTGGCGGTATGTGTCTGTGAACCGGTTACATGGGTGGTCTGCTTTATATTTATTGCCGGAGCTGCATTACTGTTCCGGAAAGATTTCAGGGACTCCCCAAATTTGTAAATTACACTTGTAAAACGAGATTATTTTCATTCATTATCGAAGAAAATAATCTCGTTTTCTTCATTGCGTTTTTTTGCACAATACAATATAATAAATTCAGAATTTATTTATGCAAAAAGACGAAAGGATATACATATGAAACACGAAAAAGACTGGTATAAAGATCTGGTCATCTACCAGATTTACCCTAGAAGTTTTAAAGACGGAAACAATGATGGTATCGGTGATCTGAAGGGAATGCTCGAGAAGCTGGATTATCTGAAAGAACTTGGCATCAATGCTGTGTGGATGTCCCCTGTATATGCTTCTCCAAACGTAGATAACGGCTATGACATCTCCGATTATTTCGCGATCATGGAAGAATTTGGAACCATGGAAGACTGGGAAGCTTTCCGCGATGGCGCACATGAACGAGGCATCGCCATTATCATGGATCTGGTTCTCAACCATTCTTCTGATAAACATGTCTGGTTCCAGGAATCCAAGAAATCCCGCAATAATCCTTACAGTGATTACTATATCTGGCGTGATCCTGCCCCGGACGGTGGTGCCCCGAACTGCTGGATGTCCGTGTTTGGCGGAAGTGCCTGGGAATACGTCCCGGAAAGAGGACAGTATTATCTCCATTTCTTTGCCAAAGAACAGCCGGATCTGAACTGGGATAACCCGGAAACTAAAGAGAAAATCTTTGATATCATTCGTTTCTGGAATGAAAAGGGCGTGGACGGCTATCGTATTGACGCGATCAGCTATCTTGACAAAGGACTGGACGGACGTGCAGATATGAACGAACCGATCGGTACTGTAGCATGTGTAAATCTTGAGGGAACTCACCGCTACATCCGCGAAATGGTTGCTGCAACTATGACTCCGGACAATCTGATGAGTGTCGGAGAAGTCAACATCAATAATGAACAGGATGCCATTAATTATTCCAGTGCTGCAAGCAAAGAGTTCAACATGTCCATTCCGTTTGTTCCTCCTATCGTAGAAATCCAGACCTGGTCACCAGAGAAGATGAAACGTGACCTAAAAAAAGATTATGAAACTCTGAAAAAAGACGGATGGTGGGCAAGATTTTTAAGCAACCATGACAAACCACGTCAGGTTTCCCTTTATGGAAATGATAGAGAATTCTGGTCAGAATCTGCAAAAATGCTGGCATGTTATCTGCATACACTTCCTGGAACCCCATTTGTTTTCCAAGGTGAAGAATTCGGAATGACTAATGTTGCATTCCCGTCTATCGATGATTATGATGACATTGATACCCGCAATTACTATAAAACCATGATTGAAAATGGCTCCTCCCCAGAAGAAGCATTAGCAGAATCCCAGAGCATCAGTCGTGATAATGCAAGAACTCCGATGCAGTGGAATGACAGCCCAAATGGCGGATTTTCCGATCATACTCCATGGCTTGGCGTCAATCCAAACTATAAGCTCATTAATGCAGAAAGCCAGATGAACGATGACTCTTCTGTTTTCAGATTCTACCAGAATCTCATCGCACTGCGCAAAGAACATCCGGTAATGGCTCATGGTGATTTCAAACTCTGCTGTCCGGAAAATGGACCTGTGATTGCCTACACTAGAAGCTACCAGGGCGAAACATGGCTGGCAATACATAACTTCTCTGCATCCATGCAACAGTTCCATTGTGGAAACGAAAATATTGAATTACAGTATGATACTCCTGTAATCATTTCCAATTACAGCAGAGCTGAAGTTGAATACGGTAACGGAACACTTGTACTCAAACCTTATGAAACTATTGTCTTTCAGTTATAGTCAGACGGATATTCTCAATTCTGCCGCCTGTTCATAAACAAATATACATTTATATACATTTATATACTTTTATAATTATTCTATAAAAATTTGTTTATTTTCTAACTGAAGCGATATAGAATACAATAAAAGAGTCATTTATGATGGAACCTCTCAATTAGAAGATGCCTCATCATAATGACTCTTTTCCATTTGTAACACTTTTTCTTTTTTGCGTTTACTCTGCAAATCCACTCAGCAAAAACATGTTATTTTATAAAATAACTTCTTCCCTCTCAGGCTTCCAGACTCAGTGTTTCGTATGCTCTCAACACATTTTTCCCCTCTATAGTTCCATGCATCATGAAATCACACTTTCCCCTTTAGTCAATCAAATCATTCTGAAATCGCGACAAATGCTCATACGGCAGAATGAGACGTCCTCTGTACAGTCCGCATCCGTCATTGATCAGGCTGTTATTTACTGCTGCAAACATATTTACGTCCAGGTTTGACAAGTCCAGGTTCTGAAGACGGATACCTCTCTCATATGCATCATCAAAATATCTGCATTCCCCTTCCGGAATAGCATCACGTCTTGCTCGTTCACTTTCCTGTTTCTTTTCATAACCCAGATGGTTTGCTGTACCGATTTCTGCTACATCATCCATATCTTTGGTACGGATCTGTACTTCCAGGAAAGATCTGGAACTGTTGTCATAGAATGTGATATGTAAAGACTGATAATCAGAATCTTTTTTCTCAGAAATATAGTCCCTGTAATAAGGCTTCGCGGTTTCATCCATTAATTCTGAGTTACTTTCTTTGATTCCATTTGCCAGCTCTGCTGTAAATCCACGCTCCTCCAGAAACCCCGGAAGTCTGTTTGCAATGTCATATAAGTATTTCAGTTCCTGTGTTTCTCTGTCCTCTCCCGATTTCAAATGACATTTCGGAAGAGAGATTACAATTCTGTACGCGATAAGGTCGCGGAAACAGCTTAATCTATTCTTTAATTCCGCAATCGGTGGATAAGTACCGTGTTTACTATAATAATCGTAAATATATTCTACAATATATCCGTTAAATTTCTCTTCTGCACGGATCAGAGATTTGATTCGGCCTTTTACTGTAAAAGCAAGAAATGGATATTCCTGGGTCATATATTTATAAAATTCTCTGATTTTCTGAGACTGCGCAGTCAGGAAATCATTATGTTCCAGCAATTCCTTGATTTGAATAAGAAAATTACAATGGATCAAATCAATCTCATTATGATTCTTCTTTGCATCTTTTCGAAGGTCTTCAATATATCTCTGCAGTATTTTTAATACTGTATCCCCGGAATATAAATAATCATTTAATGTTATCATATGTACACACCTTACTTTCCTGTTCTTTTGATAAGCTGTTATCTATTATTTTCTTTCTATTCTATCAAACTTTAACAGTTTAGCAAGAGAAATTGTATCATTTACTTTTTACGCTCTTATTTTTGCACTATATATTATGATACATCAAAAACAGACGGCATACTTTGCCGTCTGTTTCGCATAAGACAATATTTTTATGTCAAATAATTCTTCAGATTATCCAATCGGTTCGAAATCTACTGCACCATGTTTACACAATGGGCAAATATAATCTTCCGGAAGTTCATCTCCTTCATAGATATATCCGCAGACTTTGCATACAAAGCCCTTCTTTCCCTCTGTCTCTGGTTTTGGTTTTACATTTTTCTGATAGTAGGTGTAGCTCATGGTCTCCTGATCACTTACCACACGGGCTTCTGTGACACTGCAGATAAACATTCCATGCGTTCCCAGATCTACATACTGTTCTACTTTCAGAGACATAAATGCATTGATATATTTGTCAAGGAATACCAGACCGTTGTCGGAGCGGTTTACTTTCTGTCCGGCAAATTTGTCTGCGCTTCTTCCACTCTGGAAACCAAACTGCTCAAATACAGAGAATGGTGCTTCTACAGAGAGACAGTTTACATTCATCACACCAGTCTGTTTGATGACATGGTGAGAATAATTTGTCTTATTAATATTGACTGCTACACGGAATGGAGAGTCTGTCAGCTGTGTAACTGTATTGACGATCAGTCCATTGTCTTTTTTACCGTCATTAGATGTAACTACATACAGGCCATATCCGATGCGGAATAATGCCGTCATATCATTCTTGTTTGCCAGTTCATCATTCTTTGCAATATATTCCTGACAGAGTTCAGAAGCCATTGCTTCCATCTGATCTTTGTTGTCCTGATTAACTGCAGACATGATCTTTACAGTAGTATCCAGCCAGTTGATCTTCTTGCATTCGGAGAGCATCGTTTTCATCACTTTTGCCGCCAGAGGTGCCCAGGAACCGTTTTCGATCAGACCTACGGTACGATTCTGGAAGTTATGCTCTACCAGACGGGTGATAAAGTCATTCATAAATGGATAGATTCCTGCATTATAGGTAGTTGTTGCAAGCACCAGTTTGCTGTATCGGAAAGCATCGCTGAGTGCCTGAGACATATCATCCCTTGCCAGGTCATAGACAACTACCTTCGGGCAACCTTTACTCTTTAATTTCTCAACAAACTGGTTGACCGCTGCTTTAGTATGTCCATATACAGAAGTGTAGGCAACTACGATTCCCTCTTCCTCTGGTGTGTAAGAAGACCATGTGTCATAGAGTCCGATATAGTGTCCCAGATTCTCTGTCAGTACAGGTCCATGTAATGGACAGACAATCTGAATATCCAGTGTTGCAGCAACTTTCAGAAGTCTCTGTACCTGTGCGCCGTATTTGCCGACAATACCGATAAAGTATCTTCTCGCCTCATCATCCCAGTCTTCCTCTACATCAAGTGCGCCAAATTTGCCAAATCCATCTGCTGAGAAGAGAACTTTATCTGTGCTGTCATATGTTACCATAACTTCCGGCCAGTGTACCATTGGTGCAAACACAAAAGTTAAATTGTGATTTCCAAGACTTAGTGTTGAGCCGTTCTCAACTTCCAGTTTCTGTCCTTCCAGATCCAGTCCAAAGAAGTTTTTGATCATGACAAATGTCTTCGCATTAGCTACTACTGTGGTTCCCGGGTATACTTCCAGGAAATTGGCTACATTTGCCGCATGGTCAGGTTCCATATGCTGTACAATGAGATAATCTGGCTTACGTCCGTCCAACACCTGTTCCAGATTATCCAGCCATTCATGTTTGAAATTGGCATCTACAGTATCCATAACTGCTACTTTTTCATCCAGAATCACATAGGAATTGTATGCCATCCCGTTTGGCACTGCATACTGTCCTTCGAATAAGTCTACCTGATGATCGTTTACTCCAACATATTTGATTGTGTCTGTAATCTTCATAACTTTTGCGCCCTCGATTCTTTCTTATATAATGTAATCTATAAGTTACTTTTTATTCATGTTTTGTTTCTGGTTTTATTCTATACTATTTTAGTCAAGTTTTCAAGTCCTTTTTGGGATTTTTTTTCAATATTTCCATAATTTTATATTGCAGCGATATCAGGGGCAAAAGGTATAACAAAAAACAGCGAAACAAATAAACTTTGTCTGCTTCGCTGTTTGCTCATATAACCAAATAACTGTCACTTCTCCTGACACAGGCAATTCCCTGCCCTCTGCTTATTGCTTTTCGCAATTGAAGCAGGAAACTTACCTGAATTAGTTAAAAACTTTTATTCCGCCGGCTTCATCAAACATTCTCTCATAATGATAACTCCGTAATAATCTTATACAGCGCTTCTACACTATACGGCAGTATTCTCTCATCCAACTGGAATTTCGGATGATGCAGCGGATGTTCTTCTCCCGGAATCCCTGCGAGAAATACGGAGAAAAGTCCCCTGGTTTCTTTAAAATATCGGTATGCGTTGTCTCCTGACAGAAACAGCTCGTCTTCTCCTTCCAGTACAAATTTGTCACCAAAAATTTCTTCTCCCACTGTTTTTGCTGTCCATACAAGTTCATCATCATTGGCAAATGCATATACCGGATCTTTTGGAAATTCCATGCGAATCTGTGTTCCTGTCTTCTGCTCAATCTTTTGCAGATATTTCTCCAGCTCCTGTTCCAGTGCCATATAAGTTTCCTCATGAACCGCCCGGATATTTCCATTCAACACTACATGATCCGCAATGATATTTGTATATTCACCGCCATGGATCGTACCGGTTCCTATAATATATTTCCCAGCATCCGGATGCTGCTTTCCGAAATTTTCATTCAGATCATGAATAGTATTCACAACTTGAGCAGCTGCATAGATTGCATCAATTCCTTTGTCCGCTTCGCACCAATGACTGGACTTTCCATGAACATGAATCTGCATACTGTTGATCATTGAAGAAGCCTGTCCCTGGTGTACTGCCATTCCCAGTGTCATATCTGCAGCATAATGAAACATCAAAAACGCATCAGCTTTCGGATTCTCCAGCGCTCCGGCCTGCAGCATTCTTTTTGCTCCCTCACCGATTTCCTCTGCCGGTTCAAAAAGGAATCTGATTCTTACCGGAAATTTTTCACTTTCTTCTGCTACAATTTTTGCCAGTATCAGTGCAGATGCCAGAATAAAATCATGTCCACAGGCATGCATACATCCTTCATTCACAGAAGCATACGACAATCCTGTCTGCTCCTGTATCGGCAATGCATCCATTTCGGCTCTGAGAACTATCACTTTCTTTCTGTCTCTCAGACATGGAAGTTCTGCGATCAGCCCGGTCGGCTCTACCGGCTTTATCTCATAGCCCAGCTTTTCCAGATATCTGCGGATATACGCGGAAGTTTCCACTTCCTGAAGTGCCAGTTCCGGATGCTGATGAAAATGATGTCTCAGTTCGATCAGTTCTTCTGTATAATCTTGTATATTCATATATCCTCCAATCTGTGTTTTCATAATAGAATTCTGCGCTGTATTTCTGCATCATGTTTCTCTTACAAATATTATTTTTCTTATCAATTTGTCTCGTCTTCCTGCATACTCAGAACCGCTTCCGGTCTCTCTGTACAGAATTGCTGTATCGTCTCAAGGAATCTCTGACCATATTTCTTTAATTTGTTCTCGCCCACACCGGAAACATTCAGCATTTCGGCCTGACTGAATGGTTTTTTCACACACATATCAATCAGTGTTTTGTCACTGAACACAATATACGGCGGTACAGATTCCTCCTGCGCAATCTCCAGACGTAGTTTTCGCAGTTCTTCGAACAGATCATAACCTGCAGAAGTAAGAGAATCCGTGCTTCTTTTTCGTACGGATTTCTGCGTTTTCTTCTTTCTGTCCGGTTCCTTTTCTTCATAAGTACGCATGACCACATGAGTGTTTTCATCTTTTAAAGGAGTAATATTTCCCAGTCTCAGAACACTGTAACGTTCCTGTGTCTGATACAGATATCCCATTTCAGTCATCTGGGTGATCAAATTTCTGAGTTCTGCTTCACTGTAACCGCTCAGCACCCCATAAGATTTATATTTATCTGTTCCCAGTTCACGTAAACGGGCTCTTTTTGCACCCATAAGCGTTCCCAGCACAATTGTCAGTCCATATCGTCCCCTGGTCTCTGACACGCAGTTAATTATTTTCTTTGCTTCCGCTGTCATATCCACTTCATGGTAATCTCTGTGGCAGTTTCCGCAATTATCGCAAGGTCCGAAAGTCTTCTCTCCGAAATATTCCAGAATATAATTCCGCAGACATCCGGTTGTCTTACAGTATCCTTCCATAATCTGAAGTCTGCGGATATCTCTCTGGCGGATCAGATATTCATCCTCCTCATCCACGTCCGAAAAATCCTTACTGTCCAGCAGCATTCGATTGATCATGGTATCCTGTGGCGAAAACAACAGAATACACTGTGAATTCTCACCATCACGACCTGCTCGTCCTGCCTCCTGATAATAATTCTCCATACTCTGAGGCATATTATAATGGATCACATAACGCACATTTGACTTATCTATTCCCATGCCAAATGCATTAGTCGCCACAATAACCGGAACTCTGTCGTAAATAAAATCATCCTGATTTTTCTTTCTATTTTCATTACTAAGTCCTGCATGATATCTGGTAACAGGAACTCCTTTTTTGAAAAGCAGTTCAAATAGATTATCTACATTTTTTCTTGTGGCGCAATAGATAATCCCACTTTCCGTGGGATGTTTCTCAATATATTCCATCACAAACTCATCTTTTCGACGAATATTTTCAACGCTATAATATAGATTTTTTCTGTCAAAACCTGTTACCACTACCTCAGGATCTGACAGATTTAAAGTACAGAGAATGTCATTCTTGACTTCTTCTGTAGCAGTCGCAGTAAATGCACTGACAATCGGTCTTGTGGGGAGATTCCTGACAAATTCTACAATTTTAAGATAGCTTGGGCGGAAGTCCTGTCCCCACTGAGAGATACAGTGTGCTTCATCCACCGTCACCATAGAGATCTCCACATGTCTGGCAAATTCCAGAAATTCGTAATTTTCCAGACGTTCGGGAGCAACATAGATAATTTTGTATCTTCCCCCCGCTGCCAGATACAGCGCTTTGCTGATCTGGTTTTCTGTAAGGGAAGAATTAATAAATGCTGCATGAATCCCTGCCTCATTCAGGGCTTTTACCTGATCCTGCATTAACGAGATTAACGGAGAAATTACAATTGTAATTCCCTTTAACATCAGTGCCGGGATCTGATAACAAATAGATTTACCGGCTCCTGTCGGCATGATCGCGAGCACATCCCGATGTTCCAAGATGGACTCCACAATACTCTCCTGCCCTTCTCTGAATGTATCGTAGCCAAAATAAGTCTTTAAGGTTTGTAATGCGTTCACCTTTTTCTCACCTTCCATTCAGTTTTGTTTTTGCTTTTTCCGCTATATTTTTCTTTCGTTCTATTATATTTCTTCTAATGCGTCAGGTCTTTTACCCACTTATATTTTCGAAAATGGTGCAGTACCCACGGCAGCTTGCCAACTTCATCAATGCAGGTACATGCATACACCAGTACTACCGGCCAGTGAAAAAAATAAGTTCCGGCTGCTGCCAGCGGAATCGCCAGACACCACATACATACTGCAAGGCTGTACATGTCAAACATAGTATCACCGCCTGCACCAAAAATCCCGTTGATCGTTACATCATTTACTGCCCGCCCGATCATATAAAATGCAATAACTGCAAACATTCCTTTCAAATATGCAGTTGCCTGCGGTGTCAGTTTAACAAAGTGCAAAATAATCGGTGCTGATATGCACATCAGAAGTGCTACACTAATCCCACATACAAAAGAAATCTTTAGCAGACGAATGCCATAAGCTTTTCCCTTCTCCAGATTTCCCGCTCCCAGTTCGTTTCCAACCATGATTCCGGCAGCACTGGAGATTCCGGCACTGAAACAGCAGATCACATCTCTTACGACCGCTGCCACGGAATTAGCTGCAGCTGCGTCCACTCCAAGATGTCCCATAAACGAAGAATAGGAAGTGAATCCGATTCCCCAGAAAAGGCATGCTCCCAGAAGCGGCAGTGCACATTTTTGAAAATCCTGTGATAATTGTTTATTTCTCTGGAATAACTGTTCCATATTCGGATGAATATAACCTTTTCTGTAGGATATTGCAACAGAACATGTAAGCTCGATCATACGGGCAATCAATGTTGCCAGCGCAGCTCCTCTTACTCCCATCGGTGTGATTCCGAATGCTCCGTAAATAAATACCGCATTCAGGATGATGTTGATACATACAGTCGCCGAACTGATCACTGCTGTTGTTTTTGCATGTTCACTGGTTTTCATGATAACCAGATAACACTGGGAAATTCCGGTAAGCAGATAGGAAAATCCTGCTATTCTTAGATAACTGATCCCGTAATCAATCAGTACATTCTCATTTGTAAAGATCAGCATCAGGTATCTTCCGAAGAAAACACATCCTGCAAAAAATATTACAGATACCAGTCCGCATAAGCGAAGCGCCATACAGAAAATAGCATCCAAAGTCCTGATATCTCCTTTTCCCCAGTACTGTGCCCCCAGAATTCCCAGACTTGCTGTTGCTGCTGCCAGAAACATATTCTGGACAAACTGAATCTGTGTTGCCAGAGACACCGCCGACATATAGTTCTGGTCCATTCCGCCAAGCATAAACGCATCTGCTACAGCTACCAGCGCAAGCATCAGATTCTGCAATACAATAGGAATCATCAAACTCCAGAGTTTGCTGTAAAACGCATGGTCTTTTTCTTTTTTCATCATTTGTTCTTATATTATCGGCCACAAAATAATCAAAGGCCAATAAACTTACTCCTTTATTACCAATATTCCTGTGGTTAACTTTGCCCACTCTTACCATTTATACAATATCAGATTGAGTCAAAAATCCTTTTTTATCCGATGAACCAGTCCCCCCACTGCTTATTGCTTTTCACAATTGAAGCATTGGACTTACTTGATTTGGTCAAAGAGTATATGACATATCATGCCACTCTTCTCCGCCCCATACAGACGCAGAAATTCCCAGATCTTTATATCCCATTTTACTGTACATCTTAACTTTACCTTCCAGACAGGTCAGGTAAACGGTTTTTCTGCCGTTTTCTTTCTCTCTTTTCAGATACTGGAACATCAGCTCTCTGGCAAGTCCCTGTCCTCTGTGCTCAGGCAGTACATCAAGTCCAAGAAGCATAATATTCTTTCCTGATGGGTTGTTTAATGTAATGTCTGTAAAGAATTCATCACGGAAAGTATCCTCATCTGTTGCGATACCATTTAACAGACCGGCTATTTTACCATTTTCTCGCTCTACTGCAACCAGGAAAAACTCTGTCGCCTGCAACGTCCTTTCTATCATGTCTTTCTCTGAGCATGCTTCATTTGGTGGAAAACAGATCTGCTCTATTTTCACTGCCTGATCCGCTTCCTCTGGTCTGATATTTCGAAATTCATATTTTTTCATAATTGATTCACTGATAAAATCGTTCATTTCTTCATCCTTCTCCTTTTTATACACTTCCTATCATTATACTGGAAACCATTTAATTTCTCAATGAATATTTCCGTTACTGTTCACATGCCACTGTCCCGCGAGGTGTTTTGGCATGAATATGCCAAAA
>ERZ1106969.1698-NODE-1698-length-14154-cov-161.076034_pt1 | contig 14154 bp, 10 predicted proteins | sample MGYA00403685_ERZ1106969 | MGnify/ENA primary metagenome ERZ1106969 (study PRJEB35170, sample SAMEA104062416) | human gut metagenome | biome: human gut; feature: human-associated habitat; material: faeces | place: Denmark | collected 2012-05-18 ... | reverse complement strand
GTGAACAACGAAATGACGGCACTCAAAGAAATGCTGCTGGCGGCCACCGAACTGCTCAAACCGGGAGGACGGCTGTCGGTGATAACCTATCATTCGCTCGAAGACCGCATCGTGAAGAACGTGATGAAGGCCGGCAACGCAGAAGGAAAAGTGGCACAAGACTTCTTCGGACGAATAGAGACACCATTCAGACCGGTCAACAACAAAGTGATTGTGCCCGAAGACGACGAACAACAGCGCAACCCGAGAAGCAGGAGTGCCAAACTAAGAATTGCAGAAAAAAAATGAAAGAAGACGAGATGCCGGAACAAGCGGCCGACGAAACGCTGAAACAGGTCATAGCCAAGCAGGCCACCGAAGACGAGGCACCGCTATCGAAGACGTTCACACTGAGGAAAATCCTCGGTGGTGACATTCTCTCGGCACAGGTCATCAGAAGACAGATATGGCTGGTGCTGCTCGTCGTGGCCTTTATCATCGCCTACATCTCCAACAGATACAACATACAGAAAGACCTGATAGAGATAGACCACCTGCAAGACGAATTGCAGGATGCCAAATACAAGGCACTCTCGAGCAGCAGTCAAATAACGGAAAAAAGCCGGGAGAGCCGGGTGCTGGAACTGTTGAAAAACAACAAAGACAGTGTGATACACATCGCCGACCAGCCACCTTACATTATTAACGTGCCGGAAGAATAACAGGACATGAGCAAATTTGACACTAACAAAGTGATGCCCCGCTACATCGCCATCTCTCTCGTGATGGTGCTGATAGCCCTGGCTGTCCTAGGAAAGACGGTCTACACCATGACGGCCAAGCGCAGCTTCTGGATGGCAGTGGCCGACAGGGTGAAGAAAGACTCGGTGAGCGTGAAGCCCAACCGGGGCAACATCCTTAGTTGCGACGGCCAACTCATGGCCAGTTCACTGCCGGAATTCAGAATTTACATGGACTTCAAGGCTCTCAGAGAGGCCGGAAACGACTCGCTCTGGGACGCCAAGGAAGACTCGATATGCCACGGACTGAGCCAGATATTCCCCGAAAAAACAGCCAAAGACTTCAAGCAGCAACTGGAAGAGGGACGCAAGAAGCAGAGCCGGCACTGGGCCATCTGGAGCCGGCGCATCGACTACAACACGTTCACGGAGGTGAAGCAGTTGCCCGTGTTCAACCTCACGGCCTACCAGAGCGGATTCCACTGGGAGGAGAACAATGCCCGCAAGCGGTCGTACGGGTCGCTCGCGGGCCGCACCATCGGGGCCATGTTCGGAGCCAAAGACACGGCCCGCTTCGGTCTCGAACTCTCCTACGACTCCATCCTGCGCGGAAAGAACGGCATCGTGCATCGGCGCAAGGTGCGCAACAAGTTTCTTGACATCACCGACACGCCTCCCATCGACGGTGCCGACATCGTGACGACCATCGACGTGGGTATGCAAGACTTGGCCGAACGGGCCGTGATAGACGAGTTGAAGGAAATCAACGGCAACGTGGGTGTGGCCATCGTCATGGAGGTGAAGACGGGCGACATCAAGGCCATCGTGAACATGGAGAAGTGTTTCGACGGCGAATACCGCGAAATCCACAACCATGCCGTCAGCGACCTGCTCGAACCGGGTTCCGTGTTCAAGACGGCCAGCATACTGGTGGCCCTCGACGACGGTGTGGTGGACACCACCTACATGGTGGAGACGGCCGGCGGTGTGTGGCCGATGTATGGCCGCGACATGAAAGACCATAACTGGCGGCGCGGCGGCTACGGACGCATCTCGCTGCCACGTTCGCTGGAGGTGAGCTCCAACATCGGCGTGAGCCGCATCATCGACGACCACTACCGCAACAATCCGGAGAAATACGTGCGCGGCATCTACCGCACCGGATTGGCCGACAACCTGCGCATACCGCTCGTGGGGGCCACGCCGGCACGCATCAGAATGCCGCACAAGAACTCACATGGCCAATACGACAACTGGAGCCACACGGCCCTGCCGTGGATGAGCATAGGCTACGAGACGCAGATACCGCCCATCTCGACACTGACTTTCTATAACACCATCGCCAACAACGGCAAGATGATGCGCCCTCGCTTCGTGCAGAGGGTGGTCAAAAACGGGGAGACCATCATGGAGTTTCCACCGGAAGTGATGCGGGAACAGATTGCCAAAGAGTCGACCATCAAGACCATGCAGACCATCCTGGAACATGTCGTGAGCCAGGGACTGGGCAAGAAGGCCGGTTCGACCTCCTTTAAGGTGGCCGGAAAGACGGGAACGGCACAGATTTCGCAGGGTGTGGGCGGTTATAAAATTGGTGTCACCAACTATCTGCTGAGCTTCGCGGGCTTCTTCCCTGCCGACGACCCGCGCTACAGCTGCATCGTCTGCATACAGAAATCGGGGCTTCCGGCATCGGGCGGCGGCATGAGTGGCGTGGTGTTCCACCACATAGCCGAGGGCATCATGGCACAAAATCTGAAGTTGGATGTCAAAGATGCACGCGATGCGAGTTCGGTATTCCTCCCCGACGTGAAGAATGGCAACATCCTTGCAGCCGACTACGTGCTCTCGCAACTCGGTTTCAACACCATTGCCGACTGGAATGGGAGTTATGCCAACGGCAACCCCATCTGGGGGCGGGCCGAGCGGAAAGGCACTCACAAGATGGAACTCATACGGCAGAAGACATACGGCCACTCCATGATGCCCGACGTGACGGGCATGGGGGCGCGCGACGCGGTGTTTCTCATCGAGAGCCGGGGCGTGAGGGTGAAAATCACCGGCCGCGGAAAAGTGATAAAACAGAGTCTGGAACCGGGACATCAGATCAAAAAAGGCGAAGTGTGTACCCTCACAATGGGATGACGCCCAAAACAAGAACAATAAAGAAAGGAAATATATGGAACTGAGCAAACTGCTGAAGAATATCAAGCCGACGGCCATTGTCGGCGATGCCGAAGTGGAAATCACCGGCATAAACATCGATTCGCGCAAAATAGGACCGGACCAACTGTTCGTGGCCATGAAGGGGACACAGGTAGACGGCCACCGCTTTATATCCAAAGCCATCGAACTGGGGGCCAAAGCGGTGCTCTGCGAGGACATGCCCGAGAATACGGTTGAGGGCGTGACCTACGTGCAGGTGGCATCGACGGAAGATGCCGTAGGCCCCGTGGCCACGCTCTTTCACGGCGACCCGTCGAGCAAGTTGAAACTGGTGGGGGTGACAGGAACCAACGGAAAGACCACTGTCGCCACCTTATTATATAACATGTTCCGCAAGATGGGACACAAGGTGGGGTTGCTATCAACAGTGTGCAACTACATCGAAGACGAAGCCATACCTGCCGACCACACCACTCCCGACCCCATAGAGCTCAACGAACTGCTGGACCGCATGGTCAAGGCGGGCTGTGAATATGTCTTTATGGAATGCTCATCGCATGCCATTGCGCAGAAGCGCATCGGTGGGCTGAAATTCACGGGCGGACTGTTCACCAATCTCACCCGTGACCATCTGGACTATCACAAGACTTTCGAAAACTATCGCAATGCCAAAAAGGCCTTCTTTGACGGTCTGCCGAAGGACGCTTTCGCCATCACCAATGCAGACGACAAAAACGGGATGGTGATGGTGCAGAACTGCAAGGCTACCATCAAGACCTACTCCACCCGCACGATGGCCGACTTCCGGGCACGCATCATAGAATGCCACTTCGAGGGCATGTATCTGGAAGTGGACGGCCACGAAGTGGGAGTGCAGTTCATCGGCAAGTTTAACGTGAGCAATCTGCTGGCCGTATATGGTGCAGCAATCATGTTGGGCAAGAAACCGGAAGACGTGCTGGTGGTGATGAGTACGCTGAAGAGCGTGAGCGGAAGGCTTGAGCCCATCCGCTCGGCTGAAGGCGTGACAGCTATCATCGACTATGCCCACACCCCTGACGCACTGGAAAACGTGCTCAGTGCCATCCACGAGGTGCTCAACGGCAAGGGACGGGTGATCACCGTGTGCGGGGCCGGCGGCAACCGGGACAAGGGCAAGCGTCCGCTGATGGCCGTGGAAGCCGTGAAGCAGAGCGACAAGGTGATTATCACAAGTGACAACCCGCGGTTTGAAGAACCGCAAGACATCATCAACGACATGCTGGCCGGCCTCAACGCCCAACAGATGAAAAAGGTGGTGAGCATCGTAGACCGCAAGGAAGCCATACGCACGGCCTGCATGATGGCACAAAAGGGTGATGTGGTGCTCATCGCCGGCAAGGGCCACGAGGACTACCAGGAGATAAAAGGCGTGAAGCACCACTTCGACGACAAAGAGGTGGTGCGCGAAATCTTCGCCAACTGACAAGTCAGCCGGCGGGCAGGCATCATCTGCACGCCGACGGACTAAAGGCCACTTACAATCAACATTCATCATTCAATCATAGAATATGTTATATTATCTGTTCAGATTTTTAGATCAGTTCGACATACCCGGGTCACATCTCTGGCAGTATATCTCGTTCAGGTCGTTGCTCACACTGATTCTTTCGCTCATCATTTCGGCATGGTTCGGCGAGCGTTTCATCAAATTCATGAAACGCCGGAACATTTCGGAGACCCAACGTGATGCTTCCATCGACCCCTTCGGCACACAGAAGAAAGGCGTGCCCACGATGGGTGGCATCATCATCATCGTGTCCATCCTCGTGCCGGTGATACTGCTGGGGCGCATGAGAAACATCTATCTCATCCTGATGATTGTCACCACCGTGTGGCTCGGATTTCTCGGATTTCTCGATGACTACATCAAGATATTCAGGAAAAACAAGGAGGGACTGAAAGGAAAATACAAAATCGTGGGACAAGTGAGCATCGGTCTCATCGTGGGTCTGACACTCTGGAGCAGTCCCGATGCCACCATCAACGAGAATGTAGAGATACAACGGCAGGGGCAAGAAGTGGTAGTGACCCATAAATCGGAGTCGACGAAGTCGCTGAAGACAACGATTCCGTTTGTCAAAAACCACAATCTGGACTACTCGGAGCTCATGTCATTTTGCGGAAAATACAAGACGGCAGCAGGTTGGATGCTCTTCGTTATCATGACTATCGTTGTGGTAACGGCCGTCTCCAACGGTGCCAACCTCAACGACGGCATGGACGGCATGTGCGCCGGCAACTCGGCCATCATCGGCGTGGCCCTCGGCATCTTCGCCTACGTGTCGAGTCACATCGAATATTCGGCCTATCTGAATATTATGTACATACCCGGTTCGCAGGAACTGGTGGTGTTCATCTGTGCCTTTGTGGGAGCCATGATAGGCTTTTTGTGGTACAATGCCTACCCCGCCCAGATATTCATGGGCGACACCGGGTCGCTCACCATTGGCGGTATTATCGGGGTGTGCGCCATCATCATTCACAAGGAACTGATGCTGCCCATCCTTTGCGGTATTTTCTTCGTAGAGAGCCTGAGCGTCATCATCCAGTCCACCTACTTCAAATACCGCAAGCGGAAAGGAGAACGCGTGCGGGTGTTCCGCGCAACGCCCATACACGACAACTTCCGCAAATTGGACTCGCAGCTCGATGTCACCAGCAAATATCTGCTGAGAGGGTGGCCGCACCGGCAATTTCACGAGTCGAAGATAACCATCCGCTTTTGGATTACGACCATCATTCTTGCGGCCATCACCATCATCACGCTGAAAATCCGATGAAGGAAAGACGGGAACGTATCAGAAAACAAGTGTTTAACAGACTTAAAGAAACAGGAAAGATATGAGTAGAATCGTAGTATTAGGTGCCGGAGAGAGCGGTGCAGGCGCAGCAGTCCTGGCCAAGAAAGAAGGGTTTGACGTGTTTGTAAGCGACATGTCGCTGATAAAGGACAAATACAAGAAGCTGTTGGACGATCACCACATTGAGTGGGAAGAAGGGCACCACACGGAAGAAAAGATTCTCAACGCCGATGAAGTCATCAAGAGCCCGGGCATCCCGAAGGAGGCCCCAATGGTGGAAAAGCTCATCAAACAAGGAACCCATATCATCAGCGAAATAGAATTCGCCGCCCGTTACACCCACTCCAAGATGGTGTGCGTCACGGGGAGCAACGGCAAGACGACGACGACATCGCTCATCTACCATATCTTCAAGGCCGCAGGCTACGATGCCGGACTGGCCGGCAACATCGGCAAGAGTCTGGCCTTGCAGGTGGCCGAAGACCCGCACGAATACTACATCATCGAGTTGAGCAGTTTTCAGCTCGACAACATGTATGATTTCCGGGCCAACATCGCCATCCTGCTCAACATCACCCCCGACCACTTGGATCGTTACGACAACTGCATGCAGAACTATGTGGATGCCAAGATGCGCATCTTGCAGAACCAGACAGCCGACGACAGTTTCATCTTTTGGAACGACGATCCCATCATCAAACGGGAGTTGGAAAAATATGACATCAAAGCCGTGAAGTGCCCGTTCTCCGAACTGAAAGAAAAGGGTTCCATCGGTTACATTGAGGAGGGCGAGTACAAGATAGAAAAGCCCACACCATTCAATATGGAGCAAGAGGAACTGAGCCTGACAGGCAAGCATAACATCTACAACAGTCTGGCGGCCGGTATCGCCACTAACATTGCAGGCATCAAGAAAGAGGTGATCCGCAAGAGTCTGGGCGACTTCCCCGGGGTGGAACACCGTTTGGAAAAGGTGTGCAAAGTGGGCGGAGTGCAATACATTAACGATTCCAAAGCCACCAATGTAGATGCCTGTTGGTATGCTTTAGAGAGCATGAAGAACCCGACAATCCTCATTCTTGGCGGTAAGGACAAAGGCAACGATTACAACCAAATCAAAGAACTGGTTAAGAAAAAGTGCGTTGGCCTTGTATACCTCGGGGCCGACAACAAGAAGCTGCACGACAACTTTGATGCCTTGGGTATTCCGGTGCGCGACACACACTCCATGAAAGATTGTGTGGCAGCCTGCTACGAGATGGCCCGACCGGGCGATACGGTGCTGCTGAGCCCATGCTGTGCCAGCTTTGATCTGTTCAAGAATATGGAAGACCGCGGCAACCAGTTTAAGACACTCGTAAGAAATCTGTAATCCGGCCCGGCTGTCGCCGGCCCCATAGCTGGACATGGGCATCCCCACCACAGGTCGCACACGAGCCATCAAGATGCTTAGACTCAAAGAACAGAAACAAAAAACAAATAGAGATGATAAACAAGACTTTAGGCAATATATTCAAGGGTGACAAGGTGATTTGGATGGTCTTCTTCTTCCTCTGCATCATCAGCATTGTAGAAGTGTATTCGGCCTCAAGCTCCATGACCTACAAGAGCGGAGCCTACTGGGCTCCGATGATCAAGCATACCGGTTTGATACTCTTGGGCATAGGCGTGATGCTCGTCACACTCAACATTCAGTGTAAATACTTCAAAGTGATCACCCCCATTCTGCTTGTCATCTCTTTCATCACCCTGATATGGGTATGGTTTGCCGGTGAATCTACCAACGGGGCCCAACGTTGGATAAGCCTATTGGGCATTCAGTTTCAGCCCTCGGAGATAGCCAAAGGCACCGTAGTGTTGGCCACGGCACAAATATTGAGTGCCATGCAGACAGATAAAGGAGCCGACAAGAAAGCACTGAAGTTCATCCTCACTGTAGCCGGGCTCTTTACGGTCCTCATTGCCATCGAGAACCTGTCTACCGCCATGCTGCTCTGCGTCACTATCTTTTGTATGATGGTGATAGGCAGAGTGCCCACCAAGCAACTGGGCCGGTTGGCCGGCATCGCAACCCTTTGTGTGGTCATCCTCCTCTCCCTGATATGGATGGTGGGCACCGACCGTCCCGAGCCCGATGCCAACCGGAATCTCACCGAACTTGCCGGAAAGGGCAAACAAGAGCAGAATGCGCAGAATGTCGGCATGATAGGTAAAATATTTCACCGGGCCGACACATGGAAGTCGCGCATGAAAGGCTTCATGAACGACAAAGACCTCAAACCCGGCGACATCGATCTTGACAAGGATGCCCAGAAAGCACATGCCAATATAGCCATTGCCACTTCCAACGTTGTGGGTAAAGGACCGGGCAATTCCGTTGAGCGCGATTTCCTGTCACAAGCCTTCTCCGACTTCATCTATGCCATCATCATCGAAGAAATGGGCATCGAAGGAGCCTTCTTCGTGGCTATGCTCTACATCATCCTCCTGTTCAGAACGGGAAAAATAGCCAATCGCTGCGAAAATAACTTCCCGGCATTCCTTGCCATGGGACTGGCTATCATGCTTGTCATACAAGCCCTGTTCAACATGCTTGTGGCCGTAGGTCTCGCCCCTGTGACCGGACAGCCGTTACCGCTCATCAGTAAAGGTGGGACCTCCACGGTCATCAACTGTGTTTATATCGGCGTGATTCTGAGTATCAGCCGGTCGGCCAAACGGAAAGCCATCCCACAAGAGGCTACCGGCGGAAATATCCTTGGAACTGCCTAATATGGAAAAAGGGGCACATTTCATACGTCAAATAGTGCTGATAATAAAAAAAATGATTACTTTTGCAACTAAAGAATAAAAGCTATTATGGATAAGGAATTGAGAATCATCATCAGTGGTGGCGGCACGGGAGGCCACATCTTCCCGGCCATCTCCATTGCCAATGCTGTCAAGGCCAAGCGCCCCGATGCCCGCATTCTTTTCGTAGGGGCTGAGGGACGCATGGAAATGCAGCGCGTGCCGGCTGCCGGATATGAGATCAAAGGACTTCCCATCTGCGGATTCGACCGCAAGCATTTGCTTAAAAACATCGCCGTGCTGTTCAAAATCTGGAAAAGCCAACGCATGGCCAAGGCCATCATCCGCGACTTCAAGCCCATGGCTGCCGTCGGAGTGGGAGGCTACGCCAGCGGTCCCACGCTCAACGTATGCGCTGATAAAGGAATTCCCTGCCTCATCCAAGAACAGAACTCATACGCCGGAGTCACCAACAAGTTGCTGGCCAAGAAGGCCGATAAGATTTGTGTGGCCTACGAAGGAATGGAACGGTTCTTCCCGGCCGACAAAATCATCATGACAGGCAACCCGGTACGGCAAAACGTTTTGGAGACGAGCATCAGCAAAGAGGATGCCCGGAAAGGGTTCGGACTGGATCCCGACAAAAAAACCATCTTGTTAGTGGGCGGCAGCCTTGGAGCCCGCACCATCAACGATAGTGTGAAGAATGCCTACACTGAACTGATCGGGCAGAATCCCGACATACAATTCATTTGGCAGACGGGCAAATACTATTATCCTGAAATTCAACGGGAGTTTGGACAAAAGACATGTCCCAACCTGAAATTCATGGATTTCATCAGCGACATGGGAGCAGCCTACAAGGCCGCTGATCTCGTCATCAGCCGCGCCGGGGCCAGTTCCATATCCGAATTTTGCATCATTGGTAAACCGGTGATCCTCGTTCCAAGCCCCAACGTGGCCGAAGACCACCAAACGAAGAATGCCATGGCACTGGTGAATAAGGATGCTGCGCTTTACGTGAAAGACGCCGAGGCCCCGGAGAGACTCATCCAACTGGCCGTGGCCACCGTCAAAGACGATGCCAAACTCGCTTCTCTCAGCGAAAACATCAAAAAATTAGGATTGAAAGACTCTGCCGACATCATTGCCGACGAAGTCATCAAACTTGCAACAAGATAGTTTGTCATGGAATTAAAGGACATCAAAGCGGTTTATTTTATAGGTGCCGGCGGTATCGGCATGAGTGCCATCGCGCGCTATTTCATCCACAAGGGAATGGTCGTGGCCGGCTACGACAAGACTCCTTCCGAGCTTACCCGACGCCTGGAGAAAGAAGGGATGCTCATACATTATGAAGAGAGTGTCGATGAGATACCCCACGCTTGCAAAAAGCCTGCTTCTACCCTCGTCGTCTACACACCCGCCATTCCCGCAGACCACAAGGAGTTGACTTTCTTCCGCGAAGGGGGATTCGAAATAGAGAAACGCGCTCAAGTGCTCGGCACACTGACCCGCACGCATAAAGGACTCTGTGTGGCAGGAACGCATGGCAAGACTACTACATCGACCATGTGCGCTCACATCATGCACCAAAGCCAGCAAGACTGCAATGCCTTTCTCGGAGGCATCTCCAAGAACTACGGCACCAACTACATCTTGTCCGACAAGAGCGATTTCGTGGTCATTGAGGCCGACGAATTCGACCGCTCGTTCCATTGGCTGCGCCCGTGGATGAGCGTCATTACCTCCACCGACCCCGACCACCTCGACATCTATGGTACCAAGGAGGCCTATCTTGAGAGTTTCCGCCACTACACCGAACTCATCCAACCCGGCGGTGCACTCATCCTCCACAAAAATCTCGAAATGCAGCAACATGTGCAGGAAGGGGTACGCGTCTACGAATACAGTCTCGACGAAGGCGACTTCCATGCCGAGAACATTAAGATAGAGAATGGTGAAATCACCTTCGACTTCATCTCTCCCGTGGAATGTGTAAGGAATGTCATGCTCGGTCAACCCGTTCCCATCAACATCGAAAACGGCGTGGCTGCCATGGCCATGGCTCAGCTCAACGGCTGCACGTCCGAGGAATTGCGCTACGGCATGAAGACCTACGCGGGCGTGGACCGCCGCTTCGACTTCAAAATCAAGAACGACCGCCATGTCTTCCTCTCCGACTATGCCCACCACCCGAAGGAAATCTACCAGAGTGCCAAGAGCATACGCGAACTCTACAAGGATCGGAAGATTACGGCCATCTTCCAACCGCACCTCTACACAAGGACGCGGGATTTCTATCAAGACTTTGCCAACAGCCTCAGCCTGCTCGACGAAGTGATACTCTGCGACATCTATCCGGCGCGGGAAAAGCCCATTGAGGGCGTGACCTCCAAGCTCATCTACGACAACCTGAAGCCGGGTGTGGAAAAGAGTATGATACATAAGGAAGAGGTGCTTGACCTCGTGAAGTCGCGCGACTTTGACGTGCTGCTCGTCCTCGGGGCCGGCGATCTTGACAACTACGTGCCGCAAATAGCCAAACTGCTCGAATCCAAATAATGCACATCAACTGGAAGAAAACGACCATTGTAGTGCTTGATGCTGTTCTGGCTGCCTATCTTGTACTGGCATTCACCTCGTTCAACAAACCGGATGAATCAAACGCCTTGTGCACCAAGGTGAATATCAACATCCAAGACGAGATGACAAACGGTTTTCTCAACGTAAAGGAGATTAAAAACCGACTTGTGGCCCAACAACTCTATCCACTGGAGAAGCCCATGCGTTATGTCAATGGGCGCAAGATCGAAGAAATGCTCAGAGCCACCCCGTTTGTCAAGACGGCCGAATGCTACAAAACGCAGGACGGGCAGGTGTGCATCTCGCTCACCCAGCGCATGCCCATTGTGCGCATCAAAAGCATCAACGGTGACGACTATTACATCGACGACCACAACAGCATCATGCCCGGCACCAAGTACACCAGCGATCTCATCATTGCCACGGGCTACATCAACCGCCCCTTTGCCCGCCAATATGTCTCCGTGCTGAGCAAGGCACTCATGGAGAAAGACCTCTGGAAAAACCAGATAGAGCAGATCAATGTGCTTCCCGACCGGGGCATCGAACTCATTCCCCGCGTGGGCAACCACATCATCTTCATAGGCTATCTGCCCGAAAGCAACCGGCAGTCGGTGCGCGATGGAGAGATAAAAGCCTACGTGGAGAAAAAGATGGCGCGGCTGGAGAAGTTCTACAAATACGGTCTTTCGCAGGCCGGGTGGAACAAATACTCATACATCAGTCTGGAGTTTGACAACCAAATCATCTGCAAGAAACATGCAGCCGACACCACGCCCACTCCGGCAACATCATCACAAACGAATTGATAATCACATAAACCTATGCCAAAAGAATTTATCGTAGCTATAGAACTCGGTTCATCCAAGATGACCGGCATTGCGGGACAGAAGAATCTCGACGGCAGCATCACAGTATTGGCCGTCGTCACCGAAGATTCCACGTCGTGCATTCGGAAAGGTGTAGTATATAACATCGACAAGACCGGACAGTGCCTCACCAACATCATCAACAGGCTCAAGACCATCCTCAAGCAGGAGATTGTCCACGTGTATGTCGGTGTGGGCGGACAGTCTATCCGCAGTGTGAAGAATGTCATTGTCAAAGAACTGCCTAACGAGACGGTAGTCACCCAAGACATGATCAACGCCCTTATGGACGGAAACCGCAACATGAGCTACACCGATCAGGAAATCCTCGATGCGGCCACGCAGGAATACAAGATAGACAACCAGTATCAGCTTGACCCCGTAGGCATACAGTGCTCACGACTGGAAGGCAATTTCCTCAACATTCTCTGGCGCAAGACTTTCTACCGCAATCTCAACAAGTGCTTCGACAATGCCGGCATAGCCATTGCCGAGATGTATCTCGCCCCCTTGGCCATGGCCGACAGCGTACTCACCGAGGCCGAGAAGCGGTCGGGATGTGCCCTTGTAGACATCGGTGCCGACACCACCACCGTCTCCGTCTATCACAAGAATATCCTCCGCCATCTGGCCGTAATTCCACTCGGTTCCAACAACATCACCAAGGACATCGCCTCCCTGCAAATGGAAGAGCGCGATGCCGAGAAGATGAAACTCAAATATGCCAAGGCTTTCACCGACAATAACGACATCGACAACACCCTCACCTACCCCATCGATCAAGACCGGCAGGTGGAGAGCCGCAAATTCATCGACATTGTGGAGGGTCGGTTGGAAGAAATCATCGAGAACGCGTGGTTCCAGGTGCCCAGCGAGTATGCCGACAAACTTTTAGGCGGCATCATACTCACCGGCGGCGGTTCCAATATCCCCAATCTGGAACGGGCCGTGCGCAACCACACACATATTGAGAAGATACGCATAGCCAAGTTTGTCACACAGACCATCAACTCCAACGACCCTAAGATTACTGATCACAACGGGATGATGAACACCGTCCTCAGTCTGCTTGCCAAAGGCGACATGAACTGTGCGGGCAGCGAAATCAAAGCCGACCTTTTCGGCACCGGTGAGCCACGCCCCACAACCACAACGGGCACACTGCACACCACCCCGCGCACTCCCAACGAGACCAGCGGCACAGGCGTGGTGCTCACGGCGGCTGAAAAGCAGAAAGCCGAAGAGGAGGCCCGCCGCAAGAGGGAGGCTGAGGAGGAGGCTGCACGCAAAGCTGCTGCCGAAGAGGCCGCCCGTAAAGAGCGGGAGCGCAAGGAGAACAGCCCGTTGCACAAGATGTCTACCGGCTTGAAGAAGTTCATCAAACAGATGGTGTCGGAGGAAGAGTGACCACACACACGAGACTGACAGCACATTACTAATCCTTTAAAGTACAGATAAGAACATGCCAGACATATTAGATTTCGGTGAACCCGAGAAAGAGAACAGCATCATCAAAGTGATTGGTGTGGGTGGAGGCGGCGGCAACGCTGTCAACCACATGTATCGTGAAGGCATCCACGACGTGAGTTTCGTGCTTTGCAACACGGACAATCAGGCACTCAACGACTCTCCCGTGCCCGTGCATCTGCAACTGGGCAAGGAGGGACTCGGTGCCGGCAACAAACCCGAACGTGCCCGTCAGGCGGCCGAGGAGACCATCGACGACATCAAAAACATGCTCAACGACGGCACCAAGATGGCTTTCATCACGGCCGGTATGGGTGGCGGCACAGGCACGGGGGCCGCTCCCGTGATAGCCCGTGTGAGCAAGGAGCTGGACATCCTCACCGTGGGCATCGTCACGATTCCTTTCCGCTTCGAGGGCGACAAGAAGATCGATCAGGCCCTCGACGGCGTGGAGGAGATGTCGAAACACGTAGATGCCCTGCTCGTCATCAACAATGAGCGCTTGCGCGAAATCTATCCTGAACTCTCCCTGCTCAACGCCTTTGCCAAGGCCGACGACACACTGAGCGTGGCAGCCAAGAGCATTGCCGAGATTATCACCACCCACGGACTCATCAACCTCGACTTCAACGATGTGAAAACCGTGCTCAAAGACGGCGGTGTGGCCATCATGAGCACCGGCTACGGTGAGGGCGAGGGGCGCGTGAAGCAGGC
>ERZ1106969.1690-NODE-1690-length-14232-cov-6.201312_pt1 | contig 14232 bp, 20 predicted proteins | sample MGYA00403685_ERZ1106969 | MGnify/ENA primary metagenome ERZ1106969 (study PRJEB35170, sample SAMEA104062416) | human gut metagenome | biome: human gut; feature: human-associated habitat; material: faeces | place: Denmark | collected 2012-05-18 ... | reverse complement strand
ATGGCGTCCGCGTTGCTGAGCCACACCATGACGGCACCGTGCACTGGCACCTGCTTTGCTTCATGCGCAAAAAAGACCGCAAGTCCATCACTGCGCTGCTGCGTAAATTTGCCATCCGTGAGGACCGCGAGGAGCTGGGCAACAATACCGGCCCGCGTTTTAAGTCTGAGCTGATCAACCCGCGCAAGGGTACACCGACCAGCTACATCGCGAAGTACATCAGTAAGAACATCGACGGGCGTGGCCTGGCTAACGAAATCAGCAAAGAAACCGGCAGATCACTGCGGGACAATGCCGAACATGTCAATGCCTGGGCCTCGCTACATCGCGTCCAGCAATTCCGCTTTTTCGGTATACCGGGCCGCCAGGCTTATCGCGAGCTGCGTTTGCTGGCGGGCCAGGCCGCGCGACAGCAGACCGATAAAAAAGCCGGTGCGCCGGTACTGGATAACCCGCGTCTGGATGCCGTGCTGGCGGCAGCCGATGCCGGGTGTTTTGCCACCTACATCATGAAACAGGGCGGCGTACTGGTTCCGCGTAAACATCACCTGGTCCGCACGGCTTATGAACTCAATGACGAGCCATCAGCCTATGGCGATCACGGCATCCGTATTTATGGCATCTGGTCCCCGATTATTGAGGGCCGGATTTGCACGCATGCGATGAAGTGGAAAATGGTTCGTAAGGCCGTTGACGTCCAGGAGGCGCCAGCCGACCAGGGCGCTTGCGCCCCTTGGACTCGTGGCAATAACTGTCCCCCTGTGGAAAAAATGAACTATTTTGAGCCAGATTCGCCAGGTAATGATCAGCCGGAACCGCTGCCAGACTTCCAGAACATGAGCAGGAAGGAGCGGCGCGAACTGACGGCGAGGCTACGGCAGGTAAAACCGAAGCGGCGGAAGGGTTACAAACAAGAAATTAACGATCAGCTGCGCCTGCAGCTGGAGGTTGAGCTGAAGTCCAGGGGCTTTGACGGAAGCGAGACCGAGATCGATCTACTGCTGCGTGGTGGCAGTATCCCATCGGGTGCCGGGCTGCGGCTTTTTTACCGCAATCAGCGCCTGCAGGAAGATGATAAATGGCGGCAGTGGTACTGATTACGCGCCTTTAGCATTTCTTGCTCTTATCCGATCCCCTCGGACACATCTGATTGAATGTAAAAAAGTATTTTACAACGGAAAAAACGTATTATACTGTATGCATAACCAGTGGATGTATATACAGTTATTCGTTATCCCGGTAAGGGGATAAAGGGTTGTATATCCCGTAGTGAGGATAGGAGGGGAAATGCAGGATTATCTTTTGGAGTCGCTGAAACTCCAGCGTATTGATTTTTTTATCAAGCTTGTAGCGGCTAGTGAGTGCAGCGATGAAGAGAAGCGGCTTGCTATCCAGTGGGTTTCAGAGTTGACCGATGAGCTAATGGCGAAACTGCGTAACCATGAATACGGCCGGTCAATGGACATTTCCAGTTAAGGGGAGTCTCTATGCGTGTCGAAATAATGATTGATAAAGAACAGAAAATTAGCCCTGCGACACTGGTAGCCCTCGAAAATGAGCTTTACCGCAACCTGTGCCCTCTGTATCCCAAAACCACGATCCGCATTCGAAAAGGCAGTGCCAATGGCATCGAGTTAAGCGGGTTAAAACTGGATGAAGATAAAAAGCGTGTAATGGAAATTATGCAGCAGGTCTGGGAGGACGATAGCTGGGCGCATTAGTCAAAACCCGGCAGGCGATAAAACTGGCTTTTACCGTCTGCCGGGTTGAACAACGAGAGAAGCGAGGCGTTAGGCCATGGGGAAACGTGACTGCAAGTATCAGATTGTTTACCGGGATGAAGCGTTGGAGTATTTCATCTCAGGCGGTTGGGTGTTTTTTCAGAGGCCAAAGGCCAGCGGCGGTGGATACTGGCTTGGCCGAACATTTGAGGGTGTGTTTCTGCTTGAGCTTGAATACCCGGTTTCGCTTCATGAGGGGATCGTGTTCCTGAATCAGCTAACCGAGGTTGCAGATAAATTCATGGATTTTGATGATGATTTCCAGCTGACCTGATGCTGCCCGGAGAGTGCATGACTATGCCGCATGAATCCGCATGATCGTTTGAGGATCGTTTTAGCTCCGGCCCGCCAGTTCTGGCGGGCTTTTTCATATCTCATGCAGGTGCATGAAAACCTATACACAAAGCGGGCAGGCGTGGCGGGGATACGAGCGCGCGCAACGGGGTGAAATGGTGAGAATCCGGCGCATTTTCCGGGCCGCTGACGGGCGGGCGGGGAAGGGGGTAGAACGGAGAGGTAAAAAAATAGCGCCTCGCAGGGGGCTGCTGAGGCGCTTATAGAGGGTGTTACGGTGTGTCAGTCTTCCTGCAGGTCCAGCGTATAGGGGTCGAATCGGATCACCTCTTCGCCCAGCCACTTATTCAGTTCCTGCAATCGCTTCTGCAGTGGCATCAGTTCGTTGCGGACAAAGACGCGGCTGGCCTTTTCCACGTCACCGAATCCGCCGGTATTGTTGGGGATGATACCCATCATCTGCGGGGGGACGCGGTGCGCCGCCATCATGTCATCACGGCTCACATTTTTGATATTCAGAAACTCATCCTTTGCTGCTACCTCTGACAATGGGATGATCTGGATGCCGTCCTTTTTTCCGTTGGGCGAGTACATAAACAGGTTACGGAAGTTCCCCGGTCCTTTGGCGCTTTTCATCGCATGGCGGATGTTGTTCACGTCCTCCTGGTTCTGCGCCGCGTCGGTCATGTACATGATAAATCCTGCGTGGCTGCCGTTGAGATAATACTTCCGGCGGAACAGCGTTGCGGACTCATTCAGCAGGGTTGACGGGATGGCAGAAAGATAACCAGGAAGCCCGTAGATTTCCTGGTTAATGTCAGGTTCCAGAAGGTGAAAAATGCTGCCTTCGGTGAACTCATACGGCTGCGTGGTCATGCCGTATTGCACAAACCAGTATGTATCGAGGTCAACTCCGCGCCGCGTGTATTTCGCCAGGGTCGGCTCCAGTGACAGCACACCACCGAGCCGGTTAGTGCGCTTTTCCAGGTAGGCATTACCAAATACCAGGTAATCCTGAACAAAACGGGTAAAAGCCTGCTGGCTAAGCAGGCGGTGCGGGATGTAGGTACTACTGAGAATGTCACGCTTAACAGCGATCGGTGAGCTGTGATGCACAGCGGCGCGGTAGGTGCGGGACAATCCGTCAAAGCTTACTGGCGGTTCGTACCAGCGATCCATCTGTACGCATTCCACATAATCCAGGAGTTCGCGGCGGTCCAGAACCGGGATCGGGTCGCCAAAGCTGAAAGCCTCTGCCGCTGCGCCACCGCTGTGTTTTGTGGTGTTATTTGCTGCAGCATGAGCATTTTTATTTTTGCGTTTGCTCATGCCTGCAGCTCCTGCGCAGCCTGTGGCCATTCACACATAAACAGCATTTGCCATTGTTCTGCTGAAAATTCTTTTTTCATGTCATTCAGCCATTCATCATTAAAAAGCGACGCTCCCGATTCTGCGGCGTCGTCAGCAGTAAAAATCATCCTGCATGTGGCATTGCCGGCGATCAGTTTCTTGTGCTCTGCCCACGCCTCCGGGTTCGGGCTGGGCGTTGTGTAGAAGGTTCTGTGATAGCGAGAGTGCATGGACAGAGATTTGGCGAGCGCAATCATATTTTTGGGGGCATCGGCCCAGGCATATTCCGAGGCATAGACGTTTCCATGAAGTGCTGCGCAGTGGCTATCAGGGTCTACAAAATAGATATGTGCGCCGTTAGTAAGTTTCAGGTGGTAATCACTCATGCTTGATACGTACTTTTGCAATTCAGGTCCAGCCTGATTAAGCAGGGAGCAGATATAGGCATGGTTGGTGCCTGCCTGTTTATCGCTGCAGCCCAGGAAAATTTGGTTGCGCCCGGTTGCCAGGGCGTCGGATAATGCTTCCAGTGAGAAAAACCAGTCAGCACCACACTGGCGCATTTTGGTTAATACCCGCACCCTGCCGCGAGCAGCTACATTCCAGCTCATCTGATAATTAAAAGGTTCTGCACCAGTATTAAAGCAGGCAGATGAAAATAAATTGATAACAGTCGGTTGCATTAAAATATCTCCACAATGTTGCTGGTATTGGCGGCTTCGCCCTGCAGCGGTTCGTTAAACAATGCGTGCATGGTCGCCCAGGCCAGATCGGCGTGGCTGGCTTCCTCGCTGCGGCTGGCTTCGTAGGTGGGGCGGTTTCCGCTTGCGGTGGTGGCCCGGCGGATAGCCATAAATGACTGCGCAATGTCGGTATGACCGGCGTCAAACTCAATGCGGCGGTGGCTGATGATGTCGTATGCCTTGAGCACCAGGGCGTTTTTGACGTTGGGGTTATAGACGAACTCCCGGACGGCAGGGAAAAAGCCTTTGACGTTTTCATAGACGCCGTGACCGACGCCGGTAGAGTCAATGCCGATGTAGGTCACGTTGTATTGCAGGGTGAGCTGGCGGATGGCTTCTGCCTGCGCGCGGAAATCCATGCCGCGCCACTGGTGGCGCTCCAGTATGCGGAACTTGCCGCCGGGAACGGCAGGCGGGGCGATAACGACGCACCCGGCGCTGTCACCGTTCTGCGTGCCCTTCGCCGGGTCATATCCGATCCATACCTCGCCCCAGCCAAACGGACGCAGAGCCAGTGCGTGAAAATCTTCCCAGACCTCCCAGCTGTCCACCATGCAGGCCTGCAGGTCGGAAAGCGGGAACACGGACGCGAGATCATCAATAAACTCGCACATCAGCAGGTTCTGGTATTCGTCCGGGCTGTATTCCAGTCGCAACTGGTCGAGGTCGAACAGGTTACAGCCGCCGCGCACGGCATCTTCTACCGTCACGATCTGCCTGAACTGACCATCAGCACAAAGCAGGCCTGCCGCCAGCGCCGAGTGGGTCAGGTCGATATCCACACGGTCCGATTTTGAGCGACCACGGTTATACAGCGCACCAGACCAGAAGGGGTAGGCGCTGTGCGTCAGGCTGGACGGGGTGGAAAAATAGGTTTGCCGCCACTTTTTGTGCAGCGCCATACCGGAGGCAACTTTGCGTAGCTCCTGGAATTTCGGTATCCAGAAATATTCGTCAAGATACAGGTTGCCGTGGTAGCTCTGCGCAGTGCGGGCATTGGTCCCCAGAAAATAGAGCGTGGCACCGTTCGGCAGGACCATCGGATCGCCTTTCAGCTCCACATCGACCTCTTTGGCAAACTCAATGATGTACTGCTTAAACACGTGCGCCTGAGCTTTACTTGCTGACAGGAAAATTTGGTTGCGGCCAGTCACCAGCGCATCGATCAGTGCCTCACGCGCAAAGTAATACGTTGCCCCGATTTGGCGGGACTTCAGCACGTTGCGGATACGATGCTTTATCCCTGCTTCCCACCAGTGGCGCTGATATTCGAACATGCCAGCGCGGAAAATCTCTTCCAGCTTTTCGATCTGTTCGTCGCTGAACAGGTTTTTTTCAGGTTGTTTGCGGGGGCCGCGGTTGCGGTTTTCAACGTTCGGGTTTAAATCGGCCTCGTTGCCGCCGTTGTTAAATTTCCCGATGCGGGCGTGGCGCTCGGACTGGCGCGCCAGCAGGTCAATCTCCTTAAAGTCCTTCCCTTCTTTTTGCTCCTTCATGATCAGCTGGCAGTACCGTGCGGCGGTGGTGAGCTGCATCTGGTCAAGCGGACCATAGCTGCCCCATTTGTCGCGCTTTTTCCAGCTGTGAACGGTTGCGGCTTTCTCGCCCAGCATTTCTGCAATGCGGGCTATGCGGTATCCCTGAAAATACAGCAGTAGTGCCTGCCGACGGGGATCGAGGTCTGCGGGGGTCATCGTTTCCATGGGACAAACATACGGGCTTGCCTGAAGCCTTTCCCCGGCTGGCTTTTGTGTGGTTTACCGCACAAGGTCTGCGCGTTGTTTCACCCCCTCCATCACAGCAACCATAAGGCCTCACTGAGTTATTTGATGGAGTCGCTCAAATGGCAGTTAAAGCAAAACGCTTCCGCATTGGTGTGGAAGGGGCAACAACCGACGGGCGCACCATTGAGCGCGCCTGGCTGGAGCAGATGGCGGCCAGTTATAACCCGCAGGTCTATACGGCGCTGATTAATCTGGAACATATCAAGGGCTACACCCCGGACAGTCCATTCCGCCGTTTCGGGACCGTGGATAAGCTGGAGGCTGAAGAAATTGCGGATGGCCCGCTGAAGGGGAAAATGGCCCTGTATGCGTGGATCACCCCGTCGGATGATCTGGTGGCGTATACCCGCAAGCTGCAAAAGCTGTTCACCTCCATGGAGGTCAATACCAGTTTTGCTGATACCGGCAAGGCGTACCTGGTTGGCCTGGCAGCGACTGACGACCCGGCAAGCCTGGGTACAGAAATGTTGCAGTTTAGCGCCAGCGCCAAAAGCAACCCGCTGGCAGGACGCAAACAGAGCCCGGAAAACCTCTTTACCGCCGCAGAAGAAACGCTGATCGAGTGGGAAGAGGTCCAGGGCGAAAAACCCTCCCTCTTTGCCCGCGTTACCGCGATGTTTACCAAAAAAGAGCAAACCGATGATGCGCGTTTTTCTGATGTGCATCGCGCTGTTGAGCTGGTCGCCACCGAGCAGCAGAGCCTGAGCGAACGCACCGATCAATCCCTGTCCGCGCAGGGCAGCCGCCTTGCTGCGCTGGAAACCTCCCTGCAGGAGCAGCAGGCCGCTTTTGCGGAGCTGGAGCAGCAACTGCAACAGGAAGACAGCCGAAAAGATTATCGCCAGCGCGCGCCGGGCGGTAACGCGCCGGCAGGCACCCTGACCAATTGCTGATGGAGCATAAGAACCCATGAAAAAGAAAACACGTTTCGCCTTTAACGCCTACCTGCAGCAGCTGGCGAGCCTGAATGGCGTAGAAGTTGAGGAGCTGTCCAGCAAGTTCACCGTGGAGCCGTCTGTGCAGCAGACGCTGGAAGACCAGATCCAGCAGTCCGCCGCATTCCTGACCATGATTAACATCATTGGGGTGACTGAGCAATCAGGCCAGCTGCTGGGGCTGGGCGTCGGCAGCACCATTGCCGGGACCACTGACACGACCACGAAGGAGCGCGAGCCAACCGATCCGACGGTCATGGTGGATATTGAGTACAAGTGCGAGCAGACAAACTTTGATACGGTGCTGACCTACGCAAAACTTGACCTGTGGGCGAAATTCCAGGATTTCCAGGTACGCATCCGAAACGCCATCGTCAAGCGCCAGGCGCTGGACCGCATCATGATCGGGTTTAACGGTGTGAAGCGTGCCAAAACCTCAAACCGTGTCGCTAACCCGCTGCTGCAGGACGTTAACAAAGGCTGGCTGCAGAAGGTCCGCGAAGATGCGGCAGATTGCGTAATGGGCAGCACCACGGCAGAAGATGGCACCACCACCGCAGACCCGGTGAAAGTCGGCAAAGACGGTAAATATGCCAACCTGGATGCACTGGTGATGGATGCCGTCAATGAGCTGATTGACCCGATTTTCCAGGATGATGCTGATCTGGTCGTGATCTGTGGTCGTGAGCTGCTGTCTGACAAGTATTTCCCGCTGGTCAATAAGGACCAGGAAAACAGCGAAAAGCTGGCCGCTGATCTGATTATCAGCCAGAAACGCATGGGTGGCCTGCAGGCCGTCCGCGCCCCGTCATTCCCGGCTAACGCTGTGCTGATCACCCGTCTGGATAACCTGTCCATCTACTGGCAGGAAGATACACGCCGCCGTTCGGTCATTGATAACCCGAAACGCGATCGCATCGAAAACTTCGAATCCGTCAATGAGGCGTATGTGGTGGAGGATTACCGCTGCGTGGCACTGGTGGAAAACATCACTATCGGCGATTTCAGCGCCGGAGTAGGGGAGTAACGCATGAGCCTGAGTCCCGCACGGCAGCACCGCCTGCGCGTTCAGGCTGAACAGGCCGCCCGTCAGGGCGGCAGTGTTCGGCATGCGTCGGGGTATGACCTGATGCTGCTGCAGCTGGCGGAGGACCGCCGCCGCCTCAAGGGTGTGCAGTCCACCGTGAAAAAGGCACAGATCAAGGTAGAGCTGCTGCCGAAGTATACCGCCTGGGCAGAGGGTGTGCTGGCAGCCGGTGGATCGCAGCAGGATGACGTGCTGATGTTTCTGATGGTCTGGCGTATCGACGCCGGTGATTTTGCCGGTGGCCTGCAGATTGCCGCGCACGCGCTCAAACACGGCTGGGTGATGCCGCAGGCGCTGGGCCGCCGCAACGTGCAGACCGTTGTCGCGGAAGAACTGGCAGACCAGGCTGAGGCCGCGCAGCGCATGAAAGCTGAATTCCCTGCCGACGTGCTGCTGCAGGCGCTTTCACTGACGGATGCGCTGGATATGCCGGACCAGTCCCGCGCCAGGCTGCATAAAGCCATCGCCGCCGTGATCAGCGAATCCCGCCCCGCCGCAGCCCTGAACCACTACACGTTTGCGCTGCAGCTCGATCCCCGCTGCGGCGTGAAAAAAGACAAAGAGCGGCTGGAGCGCCATTTGCGTAACAGCCACTGACGGAACGTGCCCCGCGCACGGGCGGCACGGGATGGCGACAGGCAGCGCCTTATCAAAATCCCGTTCACCGCCCACCTTTTCAGGAGAAAACCCGCATGAAGTTTGTTGCGCCAGAACAGGTGCCAGAGCAGGCGGAGGTCATCAAAAACACCCCATTCTGGCCCGATGTGGATTTGTCGGAGTTTCGCAGCGTGATGCGAACGGATGGCACGGTGACGTCACCGCGTCTCGGACAGCTTATCCGGTCTGCTATGTCGGAGGTCAACGCGGAGCTGTACGAATTCCGCAAGCGCCAGCAGTTGCTGGGATTCCTGACCCTGGCAGACGTACCGGCGGAAGTGCTGGACGGCAAAAGCGAGCGCATCCACCACTACCATAACGCCGTGTATTGCTGGGCGCGTGCCCAGGTGAATGAACGTTACCAGGACTATGACGCCACGGCATCCGGCGTCAAGCGAGGCGATGAGCTGGCGGAGGCCAGCGGTGATCTGTGGCGTGATGCCCGCTGGGCGATTAGCCGGGTGCAGGATGCACCCCACTGTACGGTGGAGCTGATCTGATGAAGGTGCGTGCGTACCAGGGTGACACGGTGGATGCGCTTTGCTGGCGTCATTACGGGCGCACGCAGGGCGTCACAGAGCAGGTACTGCAGGCAAATCCGGGGCTGGCTGAGCATGGCCCTTTTTTACCTCACGGGCTGCAGGTGGAGCTGCCGGATATTGCGACCACTACCACGGTGCAGACCGTCCAGTTATGGGACTGAGTTATGACGCTTGAACGGATCAGCGCCTTTATTACGTATTGCATCGCGGTGCTGCTGGCGATGTTGGGCGATTTATCGCTTAAAGATGCCTCTACGGTGGGCGGTGTGCTGATTGGTCTGCTGATGCTGGCGATCAACTGGTACTACAAACACAGAACCTATCAGCTGCTACGCGGTGGGAAGATAACCCGGGGGGAATATGAATCCTTCAATCGTTAAGCGCTGCCTGGTGGGTGCAGTGCTGGCCATCGCTGCCACGCTGCCCAATTTCCAGCAGCTCCACACCTCAGTGGAAGGGCTGAAGCTGATTGCTGATTACGAGGGCTGCCGCCTGCAGCCGTACCAGTGTGACGCTGGCGTGTGGACCGATGGCATCGGTAATACGTCGGGCGTGGTGCCGGGGAAAACCATCACAGAGCGGCAGGCGGCGGGGAACTTCATCACCAATGTATTACGGGTAGAAACCGCGCTGGCGCGGTGTGTCCTGGTGAGCGTGCCGCAGTACGTTTATGACGCCCTGGTGTCGCTGGCGTTCAACGTCGGCACGGGCAATGCCTGCAGCTCAACCATGGTGAAGTTTATCAATCAGAAGCGCTGGCGCGATGCCTGCTATCAGCTGCCGCGCTGGGTATATGTCAAAGGCATATTTAATCAGGGCCTGGAAAACCGCCGTGGGCGGGAGCTGGCCTGGTGCTTAAAAGGAGCGTAACGAAATGAAGAAGAAATTTATCAGTGGGTTGCTTTCGGTGCTGTACGCGGCGCTGATGATTTTAAGTCTCTTTGTCCCCAACGGCATGGCCTCGGCGCTGGTCACCGCATTGACCTGGGTTGCCTGTTTGCTGGTATGGGTGGTGGTGCTGCTTTGCCTGACCGGGTGGTATGCAGGCGGCACTCATCGGGAAGAGGCAAGGCAGGCGCTGACGCGCTTTTTCAGTACGCCAGGAAACCAGGTGATCAGATGGGCCAGGCGTTCACTGCTTGTGATTTTTCTCGCCTTTACGGGCCACGTTGTCACCCTGGCATTTTATCTGCTGACGCTGGTCGCGCTTAAGGTTCTGCGTGCGCAGGTTGTTGATGCGGAGCCGGTGACGGTATGACGCGCGCGCTGGCGGTAATTCTTGCGCTCGTACTGGCGGCGCTGGGCTGGCAGTCATGGCGACTGAATGAGGCCAGCCACACCATCGATCAGCAAGGCGGGGACCTGAAAACGGCGGGCGACAAACTGGCAAAAACGAACAGCCAGCTGATCGCCCTGTCCATCCTGTCCGAAACCAACAACCGGGAGCAGACGCGGCTTTACGCGGCGGCAGAAAGCACAAACGCGCTGCTGCGAAGCCGCCAGCGCCGGATTGAGGAGCTAAAACGTGAAAACGAGGATTTGCGCCGCTGGGCTGGTACTCCTTTGCCTCCTGACATTATCAGGATGCGCGAAAGACCGGCCCTCGCCGGAGGTGCAGCTTACCGTGAATGGTTGTCCCAGGGTGACGCAGTGCCGCCTGGAAAAGTCAGCGGCCAGCACTAACGGCGATTTACTGGCGGCACTGGATGAGGCAGAGGCGGCCTGGTCGATCTGTGCTGACAAGGTGGACACGATAATTTCCTGCCAGGAGCGAAACAGTGAACAAACCTCAGTCCTTACGCCTCGCCCTGAATAAAGCCGTGGCATATGTCCGGGACAACCCGGACAAACTGCATTTATTCGTGGATAACGGATCGGTGGTGGCGACCGGTGCGGCGTCGTTGTCCTGGGAGTATCGCTATACCCTGAATGTGGTGGTTGTGGATTTCAGCGGCGATCAGGGATTACTGATGGCCCCCGTGCTGGCCTGGCTGATGGAGCATCAGCCCGATGCTATCCATAACCCGGAACTGCGTGAAAAGCTGTTTACGTTTGAAGTCGATATCTTGCGCAATGATATCTGCGATATCAGCCTGAACCTGCAGCTGACAGAGCGCGTGATCGTCAGTGCTGACGGTGACGTGTCCAGCGTCGAAGCGGTGCCGGAACCGGACGAACCGGACGAAATGTGGGCGGTGCGCCGTGGCTGAACTGCAGGAAGTTGACGCCTGGTTAGATGCGCTGCTGGCGGGGCTGGAGCCTGCCGCACGTAAGCGCATGATGCGGGAGCTGGCGCAGCAGCTGCGCCGCAGCCAGCAGAAAAATATCAGGATGCAGCGCAACCCGGACGGCACGGCATACGAACCACGGCGGGTAACGGCTCGTACGAAAACCGGTCGCATACGTCGGCAAATGTTTGCCAGACTCCGCACTGCAAAATACCTGAAAGCCGTTGCCAGCCCGGACTCTGCCTGTGTCGAATTTGAGGGCAGGGTGCAACGTATTGCCCGCGTTCATCATTACGGTCTGCGTGACCGTGTCAGCCGCAGAGGGCCGGAGGTGCAGTATTCGCAGCGCCGGTTACTCGGCATCAATGACGAAGTGGAGGACATTACGCGCGATACCTTTTTGCGCTGGTTGTCTGACTGATTTTGTGTCAGGGACGACACAATCCGCTGCGCTGCCGCACTCCCTCCGCGCGTGGCAATCTTGCCCTCATGAATACCCAATTAACCGAAATCATGCGCCTAATCACCAATCTGATCCGCACCGGCATTGTGACCGAGGTGGACCGGGACGGCTGGCTGTGCCGGGTGAAAACAGGCGACCTCGAAACCAACTGGATTAACTGGCTGACCTACCGCGCCGGTAAAGCCCGCACCTGGTGGTGTCCGTCGCCGGGAGAGCAGGTGGTGCTGTTCAGCCTGGGCGGCAATCTGGAAACAGCGTTTGCGCTTCCGGCGATCTACTCCGACGCGTGCCCGCCACCGTCAGACTCTGAAAGCGCGGACGTGACCGCATACGAGGATGGCGGCTGGTTCGAATATGACCCGGCCACCGGGCGCTGGATTATCCGGGGCGTTAAAGCTGTGCTGATTGAGTCGTCGCAGCTGGTTTCCTGCAAAACAGGGGAGTTTGTGATCGAGGCTGACACGACCCGTATTAACAGCAGCGTGATCCTGAATGGCGATGTGACCCATGGCGGCGGGGAAATGACCTCAAACGGCATTGTGGCCGATAAGCATAAACACCCTGGCGACAGTGGCGGGACGACGGGAGGCCCAATTTGACGCTCTATATCGGGATGAACCGCGAGACCGGCAAGGCCATTACGGAAACCGATCACCTGCGCCAGTCCGTGCGGGATATTTTGCTGACGCCGCAGGGCAGCCGCCTTGCCCGCCGGGAATACGGTTCCCTGCTGTCTGCGCTGATTGACCAGCCGCAAAACCCGGCGCTGCGCCTGCAGATCATGGCGGCGGTGTACGTCGCGTTGCAGCGGTGGGAGCCGCGGCTACAGCTCGACACCATCACGATTAACAGCAGCAGCATGGATGGCGCAATGGTGATAGAGCTGGCAGGCCAGCGCAATGACGGCGTGCCGGTTTCCCTTTCCGTATCGACAGGAGCAGCCAATGGCCGTTATTGATCTTTCCCAGCTGCCGCCGCCGCAGATTGTGGATGAGCCGGATTTTGAAACCCTGCTGACAGAGCGTAAGGCGGAGTTTGTCGCGCTCTATCCCGCAGAAGAGCAGGAAGCCGTGGCACGAACGCTAACGCTTGAGTCAGAGCCGATCGTTAAAACGCTGCAGGAAAACGTGTACCGGGAGCTGCTGCTGCGCCAGCGGATTAACGAGGCGGCACGGGCCGTCATGGTGGCCTATTCCGGCAGTGATGACCTGGATAATTTAGGTGCAAACAATAACGTGCAGCGACGGGTGATCACCCCCGCAGACGATACAACCACGCCACCCACGGAGGCGGTAATGGAATCGGACGCGGATTATCGGCAGCGCATCCCTGCCGCATTTGAGGGGATGAGCGTTGCCGGTCCCGTCGGCGCGTATGAATATCACGCCCTTAGCTCGGATGGACGAGTGGCGGATGCGTCGGCGTTCAGCCCGTCACCAGCGGAAGTGGTGGTGACTGTTCTGGCCCGCGACGGTGATGGCGCCGCACCGGATGACCTGCTGCAGGTGGTCGGCGCGGCCCTGAATGATGAGGCGGTGCGCCCTGTAGCGGATCGGGTGAGCGTCCGCTCTGCTGAGATTGTCCGCTATGAAATCGACGCGGTTCTGTATGTCTATCCCGGTCCGGCAAAGGAACCCATTCTGGCGGCGGCGAAAGCGCAGGGTACGGCATACATCAACGAGCAGCGCCGCCTGGGGCGTGACGTGCGTCTGTCCGCGATTTATGCCGCTCTGCATGTTCAGGGCGTCCAGCGCGTTGAGCTGATGAAACCCCTGGCGGACATGGTGTTAGATAAAACGCAGGCGTCATATTGCACGGATTTTAAAGCAGAAATTGGTGGTTCTGATGAGTAGCAGCCTGTTACCGCCGGGATCGTCCGCGCTCGAGCGCAGACTGGCGCAGGCATGTTCAGGCATCAGTGATTTAAACGTGCCACTGCGTGATCTCTGGAATCCGTGGAAGTGCCCGGCAAAGTTCCTGCCTTATCTGGCCTGGGCATTTTCAGTTGACCGCTGGGAAGAAACCTGGACAGAAACCGCAAAGCGACAGGCTGTCAGTGATGCGTTCTGGATACATCAGCGCAAAGGAACGGTGGCAGCGGTTAAGCGGGTGATCGAGGGGCTGGGTTATTCAATGACCCTTGATGAGTGGTGGACAGTTGCCGACCCTGCAGGGACATTCCGGCTTGAGATTGACCTCAATGATATTGGCATTACGGAGCCAATGATTTATGAGCTTGAGCGAATTATCGGTGATGCAAAGCCGGTCAGCCGCCATATATCACAGCTGACACTCTCGGCGAGTGCATACTGTACGGCGCACATCGGCGCAGCGATGGTAGACGGCGAAGTTATCACGGTATATCCGC
>ERZ1106969.1678-NODE-1678-length-14344-cov-3.034782_pt1 | contig 14344 bp, 21 predicted proteins | sample MGYA00403685_ERZ1106969 | MGnify/ENA primary metagenome ERZ1106969 (study PRJEB35170, sample SAMEA104062416) | human gut metagenome | biome: human gut; feature: human-associated habitat; material: faeces | place: Denmark | collected 2012-05-18 ... | reverse complement strand
AATAGAAAATGCCATCAAAATAGTAGGGGCAACAGGGGAAACAGGGGCAAAGCTAGGAAACATGAGAGTTTGAAAGCAGGGCGAAAGATAATTTCAAAGTGGAAACAGGAGCGAATACAAAAAATTGTAAAGAAACCCGCTAAAAAATACAAACGGGAATAAAAACCCGTTTGGAAATCTAGTAATGTAGTCAATTCTCCCGTAAAACCCGTAAACCCTATAGAAATAAGAGTGTCTCTAATAAGAGAAAAAATAAAGGTCCAAATTCTAATATAATGACACAACAAAAACTAACGGGAAAACGGGATTTTCGGGTAAAGCTAGAAAACATAAGGATTTCAAAGCGGGAGCAGAAAATAAAAAAACGGGTACAACGGGAAAATAAAAAAAGAAAGGTGAAGAAAAATGAAATCAGAAAAGAAACAGCAACAAAAAAGAATAAGCATAGTTTCAATCAAGATGGTAAGAGAATCAAGTGTTCTGTATGACATAAGAAAAATAAGCTCACCAAATGATGCTATAGGTCTAGGAAAAAGATTTCTGCAAGACGAGGATAGAGAAAAGCTGATTGCATGTTGTCTTGATACAAAAAATCAGCCAACAGCAATAAATGTTGTATCAATAGGAAGTCTAAATAGTTCAATTGTACATCCAAGAGAAGTATTCAAACCAGCAATACTAAGCAATTCAGCTTCAATAATACTTTTTTATAACCATCCATCAGGAGATACAACACCAAGCAATGAAGATAAGCTGATAACAGAAATAATAAAAGAAAGTGGAGAAATTCTAGGAATAAAGCTACTTGACCACATAATCATAGGAAATAATTCATATAAAAGTTTCAAAGAAGAAGGATTAATATAAAAAATAATAGGAGTGATAAACATGATAGAATTAACACATTTAAAAGAAATAAACAAGGCAGATAGATTACCAAAGGAAGTTCAAGAAAACATTGAAGGAATACTATCAATACTAGATGAAGAATACGGAGCTGATAGAGATCAATACAAAGATAATGGAGGATATGTAATAATTGTTGAAGATGAATCAGATTTTCAAATAATAAGGGAAAAAGCTCATATAGATGTTGATGATGTAATAGTTGAATATGTAGATAATATAGAATGCAGTAATAAAAAAATATATACAAGCTCATTAGCTTTGTGCAATAGTGACTATTCAGTATCATTAGTAATACCTTTTGAAATAACACCTAAAAATATTCTAAATCAAATGTAAATTGAAGGAGCTGAAAAAGATGATAATAAATACTAACCTTTCACCAATAATAAAAAATTTCATGATGAATGATATAAATAAAGTAATCAATAAATACAACAATATGGAAGAAGAAAAGGTTCAAAAGATAGAAAGTCTAATATCAAAAATTGAGGATGAAGAAATTCGCAAAGAGCTTCTATCAGATTTTGAACAGACATTGAAAATCTCAATGGAAATAGATAATACAGATGTGGATAACTCAATAATAAAAGCATATTTGTGGATAAAAAATAATTGCACTGTGGATATAAATATAAATAGATTAGTAAGAGTATTTGAAGATGTAGAAGCAGATGGATATGGTTTCATATATGATGATAAAGTCATATATAAGATGAATGCTGGTTTAGAAAATTTAGAGAGAAATAAGCTGGAATATCTTCTTGAAACAGAATCATTCATAAGTAATACATTTGATAAAGATACATTAATTGATATGTGGATAAATAAAACTTCTAAAGAAGAGATTGCAGAAGAATTGATAAGGGAAATTGATGCAAATGAGCTTTTGAATATGAGGTCTGAATCGATGTTTGATAATAATAATGATGAATATATGTTTGCAGAAATAGATTGCTAATAAGGCTACTTTCTAATAGAGAAGGTAGTCTTTTTTCATATGCAAAAATAATTGAAGGAAGGATGATGAAAAATGTTCAAGAAAGAAAATCGCTATGTAAGCAGACAAGTAAATGAGGTTGTTCCAATATAGCTTCAAATTCTATTGTGGAGCATGATAGATTCACTAAAGGAGAAAAAGAAGTTGGACTACCTACAGATTTTCAGACTAAAGATAAAAGGAGATAAAGTTCTAATAGAACATGAACAAGAGGTTCCACCATATAAAGAAAAATACGAGGTTGAGAAAGAAAAGTTTTCAATAGAGCATGATATGAAAATATATGTAATAGATAGTGTTGATTACAGCACAATGATTTTTGTAGAAGAATACTAAAAGGACAAAATATGACCAAGTGGGATGTATATAATACCATTACCAATAAATATAGAAGGTGGAATTTTACAAGGAAGAATGCAGAAGAGAAAAAAATCACAATTAGTTATTATTAGATTAAAGAACGAAAGGGGGAGAGTAAAAATAAGAAAAATAAGAAAAGCAGACCCTAGTGATTTCAGTGGAGTATATCAAGATATGGTTGAAAACTTGGGAGTTGAAGTCACTAAAAGGGTACATAAGTATTACAACGGACAACAAGTAACTTTCCCTATGAGATTGTATTCTAAAAAATATGTTTTAGAAAGACTAAAAGAGTATGATGGTACAAATCTAAAAGCACTTTCTAGGGAATTAGGGTATTCAGAAAGATGGCTAAGACATCTAATTGAAACAGCTAAAGATGAAAAAAATAATCAAAATGGACAATAATTGTCCAAGCAGTAGTAATAAAATCTAAATATAAAATAAATGGAGGCGAATGATAATGAAAAAAGAAAACCTAAAAAAGATAATAACAATGGGATTGATAGCAACAAGTTTGATTGCAGTTGCACCAATGCAGGCTAATGCAGAATGGAAACAAGGTTCTTCAATTGATCCAAGCGGAAATGTGCAACACAATGGATGGTATTACACTAATTCAGATGGAAGTCATAAAACAGGATGGTTACTTGATAAAGGAAACTGGTATTATCTTGATCCTGATGCAGATGGATATATGGAAAGTTGGACTATAAAGACTATTAATGGTGTTCAATATGGATTTGATAGAGACGGAAAAATGGTTAATGGTAAGGTTAATTGGAACGCTAATAAGACAGAAGCTACTGTAAATGGTGTTCAATATGACAATATAGAACCTGTAAAAGAAATAGCATCAAAAACAAGTTCAAGTGATGAAAGAGAAACACCAAGTAATTACTATAAGTTTCATATAAAAGGAATGTCTGAAGATTATCGTCAAGTTGATGCATATAGAAGCTTTTTAGTAAATCCAAATACTAATGAAATATTAATAGGTAAGGTAGTAAATCCTTTGGATGGAAGAACATATTTAACTAATTACAAAGGAGAATTGCAATTTGGATTTCAATTAAACTATAGTACTAGAAAATGGGAATATTACAACAGAAAAAGCGGAGCTTTAGAGACAGGAACAAAAGAAATTAATGGGGAAACATACAACTTAGATGATGTACATTTAAATGATTTTAATTATGAAGCTGGAAGTGAATTCATATGTAGTAATGATGAAAGTACATTAGCTTATACTGAGGATTATTTAATAGAAAATTCCGCTAAACAGTCATTCTTAAATGAAGGTATTGATGAAGCAAAATACATACAGATAACAACATCAACAAACTAATAAGCAATGATATAGGAGAGATAAAAGATGGAAAGAATTGAAGTTGCAACAAGAAAATCATTAAAAGATGCAATTGATAATAAATACAAAGTCATAGTTATTATAGGTGATTTAGCAGATGAAGTATTAAAGGAATTAAATGATAAGAAAAAAGAAAAGATAAGTAAACTATCAGATTTATCAATAATACTTGGATGGTTTTTGTGGCCATTATTAATAGCAGGAGTTGCAGGAAAGATAATAAGTAAGGATGATTTCAAAAAATATAATGCAAGTATAGAAAATGGTACTATTGTTTTAACAAGGAAAAAATAAATTAAAAATGAATCAAATTTGAAAGAGCTGTTTAAGATGATAAAGGTCTTAAATGGCTTTTTCTATGTAAGGAAAGGTATAATGCAGATGATAAAAATGTTACAGATAATAATTTTGGTATTGGAGCTGATACTAGAAGGAATGTCAGAAGAAAAGGCTATAAGCAACATATCAAAAAAGTTTGGAATTGCAGAAGAACTGATAAGAAAGTTCTTCTAGCAATTCAATAAGGTGGAGAAATCCATCTTTTTTTTGTATAATTACTAATAACTATATAAAGTGAATAGGAGAATAAAAATTATTATGGATAAAGAAAACTATACATATGCTGATATAGTGAATGAAATTATAAGAATACAAAAAATTGATGCTGAAAGTGATATATATGAGTCAGAAAAAAAACGTGTTAGACAGTTAGTTATTAGAGGATGTGAAAGTATAGGAAAATATTGGGGTATTGAACCACTTATAGAATATATATGTGGAGAAAAATTCTTCTATAGAGTAGTAAACATAATACTACAAATGACAGAAGATCCAAGAATAAAGAAAATAATGAATAGAATAAATAGTGATAAAAATATAAAAGAAGAAGAAGAAGAAGTTCATATAATTAATGAGGTATCAATAAATATATTGCTTGATGGAAAGTCAAAAAAAGAACAAAACGAAATAAAAAAGGAATATAATGCAAAAAATGAATTCATCAAATCAATTGAAGGAATACAAAAGAAAATGGAAGAGCAATTTAAGGTTAGTTATAATGAATATATAGAAGAATTTTTAAATGAATTCTTAAAAATGAAAGCATATAATACAAAAACAGCTAAAGAAAGATTAGAAGAAGTGAATAATGAAATATTGCAAACTATAAATGAAAAGACAAATACAATTAAGTATAATAATAGTTTAAGAAAAATTATCATAGATATCGATTGGGAAAATATAAATAAAGAAGAGATAAAAGAGAAGATAAAAAAAATAGGTAAACTATATTCTAAAAATTCAGATGATGTTATAAAAGATATTGATAGGATTAAGTTTAAAGAAAATGGACAAATAAGCCTTAGATAAGGTTTATTTTTTTTGTCAATATACAAAAAATATAGTGATTACAATGGATTTTTTGTTCATTTAAAGTAAGATGTCATTGTTATATCATAGAGGTAAGGATATCCACAAAAAAACATTGATGTAGAAAGCAAGCTTGCATTATTTAATAAATTGAAAAGGAGATAATGCAATATGGCAGTTAAAAAAGTTAATCATAAAGCAAGACCGCAAATAAGACCAAGAAGAAGAATACCATTTTCATTAAAACCAATGATAGAAGAAGGCGAATTTGAAGCTAAAATAACCAATGCAGAAATAGCAGATAGTGTAGATTTTGGAAATGATAAAATTCCAAGATTAGCTGTTGATTTTCAGTTGAAAGATGGTAGAAGATTAAAACAAAACTTATTGCTAATAGAAAGTACTAACAATCCAGCATATCAGCTTATAATGACTGTATTTGGTTGTTTAGAAGATGCATATGTAGATGGTTTAATTGGCAAAGAAGTTGGAATTGAAGTTGTTCATAAAAACACTGATGCTGGAACTTTTGCAAACGTAAAAAGAGTGTTTAGCATAAATGATGACTGTGAAGAAGATGCAGAAGCAGAAGAAGAACTTTCATCTGAATTGCATGAAGAAGAAGTAACAGAAGAAGCTCCATATGATTCAGATGGAGAAGATGAAATGGACATATAAACTAAATCCTAGGAGAAGATAGCGCTCCTCCTAGGGTGTTATCTATCTCCTTGAACATAAGAAGGAGAATAAATACATGATGCAAATAACGGAACAAAGTTTAAGAGCTGGAAAGCAATATGAAGTAGGATGCTATACCATCAAAGATAGTGGAATATATTACCCTGTAAATAAAGATGGAAATGTAGTTCTTGATAAGGTATGTGAAGTAGTTTTTATAGAAAAAACAATTGAAAACATTGATACAAATGAAGTAATAATAAAACTAACTTACAAATATAAAAATAAATATAAGTCATTGATTTTGTCTATGGATGTACTTAAACCTAATAAGTTATTAGAACTGTTAAGGTTTGGAGTCAGTATTCCTCCAGAAGATGAGAAGCTTTTAGGAAGGTATTTACTAAAATTAGTACAACAAGTAGAAAATGAATGTATTTATAGTAATGTTGGATGGCATAAGGATTCACAAGGAAATCTACAATATAGATTGAGTGAAGCAATATCTAATCAAACAGCTTCAGTTGTAGCAGTAAATAATCCCGATGCACCAAATTTCAACTTGAAATGTAGTGGAACAGTTCAAGCATGGGTTGATATGTGCAAAGAAGAAGTAATCGGAAATACCCATCTTGAAGCTATGCTATGTTTTGGATTTTCAGCACCTATAGTCGGATATCTGTATAGAACTACAAGCTATCAAGATACATTGGTAATACATGCAGTAGGTGACAGTACCACAGGAAAGACAACGGCAGGTAAATTGGCTGTATCACCATTTGGTTTCCCAGATTCAAGGGATAATGGCATTTTCAGAACATGGAACGGAACCACTAATGCAATAATAAGATCTCTTGGAGGTAATTTTGGAGTACCACTTGTACTAGATGAAGTTTCTATGATTAGAAATAGAAATATCAGCAGTGAGCTGTATACAATAGCATCTGGTGAAGATAAAGCAAGACTTACAAATGATATTGAGCAAAGAGATAGACCTAAATGGAGTACAACCATAATATCAACTGGTGAAAAGTCAATATTCAGTAAAGCTAGTAACAATGCAGGTCTTAGGGTAAGAGTAATTCAATTTGAAGGAATTACATGGACAAGTTCAGCTACTAATGCAGACAATATCAAAGCAGTAATAAGTCAAAACTATGGATGTGCTGGTGTTGAATTTGGGAAATACATCTTTTCTAAAGGAATTAACATCATAGATGAAAGAATGGAATATTGGTACAATAGGTGTTTAAATGAAATACCTGATAGTTCTTTTAAAGATAGAGTTGCATATAAATTTGCCATAATGATGACTGGTGGAGATATAGCAAATCAAGCTCTACAATTAGGAATTAACTTAGATAAAGTTTTGGAATTTCTAATTGAAAATGAAAAGAACAACATCCCTGATAGAGATTTAGCAGAAAAAGCATTCTATGATGTAATCGAAACAATAATTGCAAACATGAGTAAATTTGCAATAAGGGGCATAAGCCTTTTTCCTAAAGATTACTGGGGAAAAATTGAAACTACCTCTCAATGCTATAAAGTTGTATTTCTAAAAAATAAACTTGAAAGCGAATTAATAAAGCTAGGATATGAAGATTCAAAAGTAGTAATAAGAGCTTGGAAGGAAAGAGGTTATTTGTTAACTGAAAAAGATAAAACAACTAACAGACTAGTTGTTAATAAAAATAAAAGGGAAACTGTATATGTTTTAAAGGTTCCACTTGATGAATTGAAGAGCTATATTCCTAAAAATAGTATTTTAAATTCATAAAAAGCCCCTGCAAAGCCCTAAACAAAAGGGCGATTTGAGTATACACAAACCTAGTAATGTAGCCAATCGCCCTAGTTACCCTAGTTCCCCTGTATAAATAATAATATAAAAAGAAAAGCTTCAAAATAGAAAGTGCCATCAAAACAGCAGGGGCAACAGGGGAAACAGGGGTAAAGCTAGATAACATGAGGATTTTGCAGTAGGGAAACATAGGATTCTAAAAAGGCATACTGGGGCGAATGTAAGAAGAAAGGAAGATAACAATGTCAGTAAAAAGAATAAATTCAGATAAAAAATCAGTAGCTAATGAAGGAGTGGTAACAATGAATAATAATGAAGTAAACAATTTTGAAGAACAAGAAACACTAATGTCTAATGAAACTGTAATCTCAGAAGAAAAAGACATAAAAGAAGATGAAGTCTCAAACAAAACTAAAGAAGAAAATAGTATAGAAGTAGCTGAATGCATAGCTGATGCAGTACCATTTTCAGCTAAAAACACAGCAAGAAGTCTTGCAACTAAAGGTGTTTTCACTCTAGTAAAAGCAAAGACAGGAAACAGAGCAGTAATAAACAAAGAAGCAAGCGAATACCTTCAAAATCCAAGTACACTTCAATTTTCTTACAATGAAGATAGTCTGATAATAGGAACTAAATTACCTAATAATAACAATAACTTCAATGTAAAAGCATATAATAATAGATTAATAATATATTCAGTACCTCTAGTAAGAGAAATAGCCGAAAGGTTCAAACTAGATTTCAGTAATAGAACTTCAATGACATTTGATGAAGCTGAATACACAAGCTATGAAGGTTCACCAGTTCTAATCATAAAGATAAAATAGTAATACAAATCATAAGAGTTTTTGGAGCAGACAAAAGCTCCAAAGACTCCAATAAAAATAGAGCTAATAAATGTTTTACGAATGAATATAAAATGTTTGATAAATATATATTATTAATTTGATACTAGGAGGATGGTAAACATGGAAAAACAAAGAGAACAAGCAACAGTAAATGAAATAATAGAGGTGATTTCAGACATCATCCTTCAATGTATCAATAATAAGAATGATGAGGATGTGAAGGAAAATGTCAGTAACAGCAAGAATAATAGCTAATCAGCAGGCAAAAAAGGTAGCAATCTATTGTAGAGTTTCAACTACAGAGCAGGCAGAAGAAGGTTACAGTATAAATGAACAGAAAAAACTTCTCACATATGAATGTGAAAAGAACGGAAATACAGTATATAAAATATATAGTGATGAAGGTATTAGTGGAAAAAACATAACAGCAAGACCAGCATTAAAAGAGCTTCTAAATGATGCTAATGAAGGTAAATTTGATAGTGTCATGGTATGGAAGATAAATCGTATAGGCAGAAATCTTAAAGATGTACTTGATATGGTAGATTTGTTTGACAGAAATAACATCACATTCAAATCAGCTACAGAACCATTTGATACAACTACACCAGGCGGAAGAATGCATTTTCAAATGGTGGCATTGATAGGTGAGTTTGAGCGTGGAACAATAGCACAGAATGTAAAAATGGGAATGATGGCACGAGCTAGGGAAGGACGCTGGAATGGCAACGTTGTCATAGGGTATGATTTGAAGCTGAAAGAACATACTACAAATAAAAAAAGAAAAGATACAGAACTTGTAGTAAATGAAAAGGAAGCTGAAATTGTAAGAACTATCTTTACAATGTACTCTCAAGGAAATGGATATAAAGCTATTGCTAATTACCTTAATAAGTTTGGATATAAAACTAAAAAAGGTAATCCATTTAGTCTTACAGCTATAAAGGATATCTTAAATAATCCTGTATATATAGGAAAGATAAGATATAATTTGAGACCAAATTGGAGTGAAAAAAGAAGAAAAGGAATAAATTCTAATCCTCTAATAGTAGATGGAAAGCATGAAGCAATAATAGAACAAGAACTTTGGGATAAAGTACAAAGTATGCTTCAAACTTCAAAAGGAAAGCCATCAAGAATATACGATGGAGAGTTTCCACTAACAGGAATACTAAAATGTCCTCAATGTGGAGCTGGAATGGTAATCATGAGAACTTCAAGGACAAGAAAAGACGGAACTAAACGAAGATTGGAATACTACTGCTGTGGGAATTGGAAGAATAAAGGAACAGCAATTTGCCATTCAAATGCAATAAGAGTAGATAAAGCTAATGACTATGTTTTTGGTAAGCTTTCAGAACTACTAAGTAATGATAAGCTTGTAAAAGATATAGTAAAAAACATCAATACAGACAGAAAAAATAAGGTAGATCCATCAAAAGATGAACTTCAAAAACTAACAAAGGAACTTGATAAGATTTCAGCTAAGAAGGACAAACTGTTTGAAGCCTTTGAAGAAGATATAATAACTAAAGAAGAATTCAAGGAAAGAGTAGCAGAACTTCAATCAAGGGAAAGACTTCTTCAAGAAGATGTAAACAATCTAAAGATGAACGTTTTGGATGACAATGTACAGCAAGTCTCATATGAAGTGGTAAAAGAGACATTGTCAAAGGTAGGAGAAATGCTTGGAAATTGTAAGTCGATGGAGCAGAAGAAAAAGTTACTTCATATGCTGATATCAAAGATTACTATAAATGAATTGAGGGAAGTTGATTCAATACAGATTAATATAAATGATAACTTAATATCATATCTGAATAACGGAGGAGAACCCAATCCAGATGGAGGAGGTTCTCCTTTTTCTTTTGTTTCAAGACGAAAGCTGATGATAAATTCTGTGAATATAAGAATTTGCATATAAAGCATGATATAATTAAATTAAGATGAATAATGATGTGAAAATTTACTTAGCAGAATTTAAGTAATATTAATTAAGGTGGTGAATAGAATGCAGAATAAAATAGATAAATTATTTATAAGATTAGCAGAACTTTTTAGATTAATAGAAAAAGAAGGGTTAATTCCAGTAAAACTTGTTGAAGAAAAGGATATTGTTGATGAATTTTATAACAAAAGCATAAAAATGATTTTAGAAGGAAGAATACCTGAATATATTGATTTAGTTTTATCCTTTGAATTAGCCAAAATTTTAAGAGACAAGAATGTTAGTGATGAAACAATTAAGTGTTTAATTCTCATAAAAAAATTAATAGAACCTATAAGAAATTTAGAATATGATAATATAATCGAATTTTCAAAGATTTGGGCATCAACAGAAGTATATCATAAGATAAATGATGAAATACTTCAAGAATATATTCAAAGAGAATTCGAAGATAGTAATGTAAAGGAAGTATGCAGAATTAAACTGGATAATATTATTGAAATTGAAGATTAATTTTGTTATTAATAAATTTAGAATAGGCTATAATAAAAATATAAATAGTAGTTAGGAGTGTGAATATTGACTAAGTATAGTGATATAAAACACGAAGATTTGATAATGAAAAAAGCAATGGACGTCTTTGCAGAAGAAGGTCTAAAGTTTTTTGGAATAGATAAGAAAGTAAAAGATTCAAGTTCGACAGAAATAGTTGTACTAGAAGCAAAGAATCTACACATGGATTACACTTTTCTAATGGAAGATGATACATACATCCATGTAGAATTCCAAACAACAGATAAAGGAAAAGATGACCTTAGAAGATTCAGAGCTTACGAATCATTACTAAGTTTTCAAACTGGAAAAGATGTAGTAACATATGTTGTATACTCTAATGGAATTCAAAATGTAAAGACAGTATTAGAAACAGGAATAAATGAATATAGTGTAAAAGCAATATCTATGTTTGATAAAGATGGCGATATTGTGATTCAAGAAATTGAAGAAAAGCTAAATAATAATATTGAAGTCACAAAACAGGATTTAATTGCATTAACATTTACACCTATAATGAGTGGAAAGCTAAGCAAGCTTGATAAGATAATAAAATCAATAAAACTTGTAAAGAAAATAGACAATGAATATAGATATGATGTTGAATCAATGCTATATGCATTTGCAGATAAATTTTTGGACGGAAAAGATTTGGAGAAGGTAAAGGAGGAGATAAGTATGACAAAGCTTGGAGAAATGCTAGTTGAAGATGGAATCAAAAAGGGTAAGATAGAAGGAAAAGAAGAGCAAGCGATAGAAACAGCAAAGATTGCAATAAAAAAAGGACTTTCAGATGAATTGATATGTGAGCTAACAGGACTCTCAGAAAAAGAAATAAATGCGATTAGAATAGCATTAAATGAATAAGAAGTAATTGTTAGTTATAGAAGGATATCATAAAAAGGTATCCTTTTTCAATACAAAAAGCATTATCACTTGGGTATGATACGGAGAACCGTATCATAAGTAAAGGCAAAAATGACCTTAACCAAGTAATAGCAATGATTAATACCATTTTTATAAGTGGAAATACTGTATCACAAGTAATGATTTTTCAATAGGGATTAAGAGCAATATTTCAAGAGAACAGTATAAGAAACTGCTGCATATGTTGATTTCAAAGATTAACATAAATGAGTTAAGGAAAATTGACTCAATATAACTAACTATAAATGATAACTTAATAATGTATCTAAATAGTGGAGGAGAACCAAGTCCAGATGGAGGAGGTTCTCCTTTTTCTTTTGTATCAAGAAGAAGGTTGATGATAAATCCTGTGAATATAAAAATACACATATAATATCGCTGGAATGTTTATATTCGGCTTTGGTGATTCGGTCTTCGGACCTTCTTTCAATGGGATGCTATCCAAGTCTGTGGATTCTAGTGAACAAGGAAGAAATCAAGGAGGCAGCCAATCTATTCAGGCTTTAGCAAGAGTGATTTGGCCTATCATTGGATGTAAAATCTATGTATCACTTGGGCATGCTGCATCTGCTTCTATGGGTATAATCCTTATAGCAACGGCAATACCAGTTTTGCATAAAGGTATGCATATAAATTAAAACAAGCTTTTTAGACAGGTTCGATAGAGAACGTCATGCTTGGATAGAGATATACAATATATAAATTATAAAGAAAAAAATCTGCGGAAAAAAGATGCAGAAACTGAAAATATGAAAGAAAATCATATGTATAAAAACAATGATGAAAATAATATAGAAGTTAATAATAAAAGTAATAGATATGTTAATAATGAAAGCAATATACAAATTAATGAATACGAAGAAGTAAATTTATTGCAGCAACAAAAACACAATAATAAAAATAGTATCCCAGAAATAAATGATGCTTTGAGTAAAGATCGCTTAGTAGTCCGGAACTAGCAGCAAATAATGTAGTAGTACCCCTAATTAAAAGAAGCAAAAGAAAATCTTTAAAAAAGAAAAAACATACTAAAGGTGAGGATTACAATTGGACTCTTGAAAGTAATATGGAAGCTTTGGCAGCAGAAAATTTGGATGAAGACAGTGAAACTGCATGCATAGATGAAGATATAAATGATGACTGCATAGAGGGATTAAGACCTGGTGAAGCAGTTATTCCAAAGGACATGAACTGATGGCAGTTTGGAATTTTGAATAGTGAACTTTGATGAAATATAATATGTCAATATCATACAAGAAAAATTTAATAATTTGTGATATTTTAAAACCGTATAAAAGAGTAAAGAACAAAATAAAATAATTAAAAAAATAAAGGAGAAAAAATAATGACAAATCAGGATACAAAATGCGTTATAGTAATAAATGAAGAACTTCCTCTAGGAATTATTGCAAATACCTGTACAATACTTGGGATTACATTAGGAAAACATGTACCTGAACTAGTTGGAGAAGATGCAGTTGATTCTTCAGAAAAAAGTCATTTGGGCATTATCACAATTCCAGTTCCTATACTAAAGGCAAACAAGGAATTACTTAGAGCACTGAGAGAAGAGTTATATACTGATAATTATAAAGATGTTATTACTGTTGATTTTTCAGATGTTGCACAAAGCTGCAATGTTTATAGTGAATATTTGCAAAAAGCCTCAATGACGCCTGAATTAGAACACTCATATTTTGGGCTTGCTATCTGTGGCCATAAGAAAAAAGTCAATAAGCTAACAGGCAGCATGCCATTGTTACGATGATTGTATAAAATATAATACTATAATAATCGTAGGTATCAAAAAGACTTAATTCTATGTCAACATCAGAATATAGAAAATATATACAAAAAATAAATCATGTATAGAGTCTTTTGGTAAAGAAATTCTTGCATTTACTGTATTTATTTCTAAAGAGACATTTCCAGTTTAAAGTGCAGAAAGTGTAGTTTTAGGAAAACTTACATTTACCTCTGATATATAATAATTATTATCAGGTATAAGTATTTTAGCTACATCATTACCTTGTTTTTTTTATGTTTCAATTGCCTCATTAGCTTTATCTTCAGTAAATATTATATTTTCTTTTTTAGCTCTATCATTTCCTGTAGTTATTTGAATTGGAATTTGTGTGACGGAGCTGTCATTCTTTTCACTTACAACAGGTATGCTAGTTTGTTCATATTTTGAAGTATTGGATTTATGTTTTGATGAAGAAGAGCTAAAACTAATTGTAGCTTTTTTATTAAATCTTCCTGTAATAGCTTGGAATTTTTATTCATTAAAGTATCCAATTAATCTAATAAATGAATTTGCATCAGCATTAACTAATTTATAATTTTCATCTGTTCCTATTAGTTTATCATTGTCAGAATCAGAATTGGAAGATCTATACCATTCAAAGTGTATGGCGTCATTTAGGGTAATATCTCTATCAATTGTAAAAAATAATAAAAAAAGGTTGCAATTAAATAAATAATATGTTATTATAAATGAGTAGCAAATTTGCTAACAAAAAAAGTTTCATTTAGGTAAATAGTTTCTCGAGAATTAGAGATTATTATATCAATTTAGAATCTTTAA
>ERZ1106969.1674-NODE-1674-length-14398-cov-3.122987_pt1 | contig 14398 bp, 18 predicted proteins | sample MGYA00403685_ERZ1106969 | MGnify/ENA primary metagenome ERZ1106969 (study PRJEB35170, sample SAMEA104062416) | human gut metagenome | biome: human gut; feature: human-associated habitat; material: faeces | place: Denmark | collected 2012-05-18 ... | reverse complement strand
GAAGATATCTGTGACGGACAAGCAGCTTACAAGGAACTTTTGAAGAATATGGGGTATCGCCTATGGGTATCACGCTTGACAATCTCCAAAGGAGAAAACAAGCATGATATTACCCTTAATTTGGAAAATTCAAGGGTAGCCCCTTTATATGGCGATTGGACTGTGGTATTATATTTGTGTGATACTAGTGGTAAGGTTGTTCAATCGCAAGATCTTGACTGCCGTTTGTCAGAATTACTTCCAAATCAAACCGCTGAGCTGAAGGCAAGTTTTGCTTATTCAAAAAATCAGAATTATCAAGTGAAGTTCGGAATTATTTCTCCAATGACACAAGAGCCTTCAGTTCATTTCGTAATGAAAGGTTTTGAAAGAGAATTTATGCCTAAATTAGCAACAGTTCAAAAGGATAAAAAAAGCGCTGACAAGTAAGAAAGGAAATACTTATGTCTATTTTAATTACAGGAGGAGCTGGCTACATCGGTAGTCACACCACTGTCGAACTCCTTAATGCAGGTTTTGATGTCGTCTTGGTTGATGACTTTTCAAACAGCTCTCCAGCAGTCCTTGAACGCTTGGAAAAGATTACAGGTAAGAAGTTCCCATTCTATCAAGGTTCAATTTTAGATACAGAATTTTTGGATAAGGTTTTTACAAAAGAAGATATTGAATTGGTCATTCACTTTGCGGCCTTTAAAGCAGTTGGTGAGTCTGTTCAAAAACCTTTGAAATATTATAAAAACAATATCAGTGGTACCATCACCCTCCTTGAAAAAATGAAGGAATACGATGTCAAAAACATTGTCTTCAGCTCAAGTGCAACAGTATATGGAACTAATAATCCTTCTCCGATGACCGAAGATATGCCAACATCAGCTATCAACCCATACGGTTACACTAAGTTGATGATGGAACGAATTCTTACAGACGTAGCTGCCTCAGACCCTTCATGGTCTGTCACAAATCTTCGTTATTTCAATCCTATCGGAGCTCATGAGAGTGGTTTGATTGGTGAATTGCCAAACGGTATTCCAAACAATCTTATGCCATATATTACACAAGTTGCTATCGGTAAACTTCCTGAGCTTAATGTCTTTGGTGATGATTATCCGACTCCGGATGGTACAGGTGTCCGTGACTACATTCACGTTCTTGACTTGGCATCAGGTCACTTGGCTGCCGTCAAATATAATTTGAGCCACAAAGGTGCTGAGATTTTCAACTTGGGTACTGGACACGGTTATAGTGTTTTGGATCTCGTTAAGACATTCGAAGGTGAAAATAAGGTTGCTATCCCTTACCGTATTCAAGGGCGTCGCGCTGGTGATATTGCGACTTGCTATGCGTCTCCTGAAAAGGCCAAAGAAGTTCTCGGCTGGGAAGCTAAGAAGACCTTGAAAGATATGGTCAGAGATTCTTGGCGTTGGCAAACAACAAACCCAAATGGTTATGAAGACTAAACTTAGTCTAGGAAATCATAGCCTATAGAGAGTAGGACAAGCACTAGATTTTTTTTAAGCAACCCTAATCTAGTCGCCTCAGAAATAAAGAGAAGAGGTGTGAAAACAGTCACTAAATGATTATAGGTTTAGAACTGTCTCACCCTCTTTTTATGTTTTAGACTAGCTTTCTATGGTATAATGAAATCATGACTATTATTAATCAATTCGTCACTTTGACGAGTCACCTAGTATTTATTGGATTGAGCTACCATATGCTGATTAGCCTCTTTGATTGGGCAAAATTGATCAAAAATCCTATCGAGAATACTGGTAAGTTGAAACTTTTCTTGCTTTTTATTAGCATTGCCTTAGGCTATCTTGTCAGCTCCTTTATTCTGTCAGTTTTAGCTTTTGGACAGAATATGGCTAGCTCGATTTCTTAAATTAGTGATTTTAATTGTGTTTTGATATAATACAAAAAAATACGAAATTAATCCTTGAAAGGAATCCTTATGGATAAAATTATTGTGAAGGGTGGCAACACTCGATTAAGTGGTGAGGTTGTCATTGAAGGTGCTAAAAACTCTGTCCTTCCTTTGTTGGCGGCGACTATCTTGGCCTCAGAAGGTCAAACAACCTTAACTAATGTTCCAATCTTGTCAGATGTTTATACGATGAATAATGTTGTCCGTGGTTTAGATATTGCTGTAGACTTTGACGAGGAAAACAATACCGTTGTAGTTGATGCTAGTGGAGAAATTCTCGATCAAGCACCATATGAGTATGTCAGCAAGATGCGTGCGTCTATCGTAGTACTTGGCCCTATTCTTGCTCGTAATGGTCATGCTAAGGTCTCAATGCCTGGCGGTTGTACGATTGGTAGTCGTCCTATTGACCTCCACCTTAAAGGTTTGGAAGCGATGGGTGCTAAAATTATCCAAGTTGGTGGTGATATCACCGCGACAGCAGAAAAACTTAAAGGTGCAACTATTTATATGGACTTCCCATCAGTTGGTGCTACTCAGAACATTATGATGGCAGCCACTTTAGCTGATGGAGTCACTACCATTGAAAATGCTGCGCGTGAACCGGAAATCGTTGACTTGGCTATTCTTCTTAACGAGATGGGGGCAAATGTCAAAGGTGCTGGAACTGAAAAACTCGTGATTAAAGGTGTTAAATCTCTTCATGGTACGCAACATGCGGTTGTTCAGGACCGTATTGAAGCAGGTACTTTTATGGTAGCAGCAGCCATGACTTCTGGCAATGTTCTTATTAAAGATGCTATCTGGGAACATAACCGTCCTTTGATTTCTAAATTATTGGAAATGGGTGTCGACGTTAAGGAAGAGGACAGAGGCATTCGTGTTAAATCTGATGTTTCGAAATTGAAACCTGTAGCTGTTAAAACCCTACCTCACCCAGGTTTTCCAACTGACATGCAGGCTCAATTTACGGCTCTTATGGCAGTTGTGAAAGGTAAATCAAGCATAAGTGAAACAGTCTTCGAGAATCGTTTCCAACATTTAGAGGAAATGCGTCGTATGGGGCTTCATTCTGAAATCCTTCGTGATACTGCAATGATTCACGGTGGTTTGCCACTTCAAGGAGCGCGAGTTATGTCTACTGACCTTCGAGCTTCTGCAGCCCTTATCCTCACAGGGATGGTTGCTGAAGGAACAACAACTGTTGGGAAATTGACACACTTGGATCGTGGTTACTATAAATTCCATGAGAAACTAGCTAAACTAGGAGCCCAAATTTCACGTGTAAGTGAGGCATAGTATGGAAACTGGTAAAGGCTATGTTTTTCGTCAATTATTACTTGTTTTGATTGTATGTTTAATTAGCCTTGCTTCTCTAGCTATCGGTTTAATGATTGGCTATTCCGTATTGGGTGAAGGCAAGGATCCTATTAGCATCTTAAAACCAGAATCCTGGCAGGCAATTATTGCTAAATTTACAGGAAAATAAGAGGGAGTGGGCAGTCGTACCACTCCTTTCGTCATGACATTTATATCAAAGAAAGAGAACAATGGCAAAAAGAAAGACATCTTTGACAAATAAACAGAAACGTCAGTTAGTCACATTAATAATAGCAGCTTTGATAGCTGTTTTAGGTTACCTAGGAACCAGTAACAAGCTCTCGCCTGATAATCCTATCAGACAAGTAGCAAGCCTAGTTTCAGGGAAATCTAACAAATCCATTAAATCTAATGGTTCAACAAATAGTCAGTCTACACCACAAGAGCAGCTTGCTGAGACAGTAATGACTAGTTCAGTCAAAAGCCAACTGGGTAATTCCTTGGAATGGAATGGAGCTGGGGCCTACATTATTAATAGAAATAAGACGAATCTAAATGCTAAGGTATCAAGCCAACCCTATGCTAATAACCAAGTCAAAACGGTTCAAGGACAAACTGTTCCTACAGTTGCTAATGCCTTATTAAGTAAAGCAACTAGACAGTACAAAAATCGTCAAGAAACAGGGAATGGTTCAACCTCTTGGACACCAGCTGGATGGCACCAGGTTCAAAATTTATCAGGAGAGTATAGCCATGCCGTAGATAGAGGCCATTTGCTAGGTTATGCACTGATAGGTGGTTTGAAAGGATTTGATGCCTCGACTTCAAATCCAGAGAATATTGCTGTTCAAACTGCTTGGGCAAATCAAGCATATAGCGATAGTTCTACAGGCCAAAACTATTATGAAAGCCTAGTACGAAAAGCTCTGGATAAAAACAAACGTGTTCGTTATCGTGTGACCCTGATTTATGAAGGAGAGAATCTCATTCCATCAGGAACACATCTTGAAGCTAAGTCAGCAGACGGCTCACTTGAGTTTAATGTCTTTGTTCCAAATGTACAAGAGGGAATTACACTAGATTACTATTCAGGAAAAGTAACGGTGAATTGAAGAAAAACGACTCCGAGTGGAGTCGTTTTTAGTATCTAGACAAATAAAAAACCACCCCAAGGTGAGTTTTTTTATTCACTAGCTTGCTCCCAATGTTTAGAGAGGTAGCGAGAGTAGCTAGAGATAGCAAAGTTAACCACGAAATAGGCTAAAGCCAGAATACCGTATAAAGTAAAGATTTGGCTTGGTTCGTAGTAACCACCCATCAGAATCTGGCTCTTACCAAACAATTCTTGCAAGGCGATAACAGAGTAAAGGAAAGAAGTATCCTTGACAACCGTTACGAATTGAGAAATGATAGATGGTAACATTTTACGAATAGCTTGTGGGAAGATAATATAAATAAAGATTTGTCTGTTGTTAAATCCTTGAGACAAGCCGGCTTCCGTTTGTCCAGGGTCGATAGAGTTAAGTCCTCCACGAATGATTTCCGCCAAGGCAGCTGATGTGAAGACCGTGAACGAGGTAATACCTGCCGCTGTAGACTTGAGTTGGAAGACCAAGAAGATAATGAAAATCCAAAGCAAGTTAGGAACGTTACGAACGAACTCAATGTAGATAGAAGCAATCCAACGAAGAATAGGATTCTTTCCGTTACGCATGACCGCGAGAATAGTTCCAAATAAGGTAGACAGCACAATGATGAAGAAAGACAAGTAAAGGGTTGTCCACAGTCCTTGTGCCAAGAATTTAAGGTTAGTAGCTGATAAAACTTCTGACATAATGGACCTCCTTAGTAAGCTTTCTTATTTTGTTCTTCTTTACGACGTGCCCATGTGGCTAGAGGGAAACACATGATAAAGTAGAGGAAAGCAGCCCCAGCAAAGGCGGGCACGTAGTTAGTTGTATCATAAGCCCAAGCCTTAGCAGTGAACATGATATCTGCTCCAGAAATAATGGCAACCGTAGAAGTGTTTTTAATCAAGTTAACCACTTGATTGGTCAATGGTGGCAAGATAGTACGGACAGCTTGAGGTAAGATAATGATACGCATGGTATCAGCGTAGGTGAACCCTTGAGATAAAGCTGCTTCTGTTTGACCTTTAGGAACTGCCTCGATACCTGTACGAATAATTTCAGAAATATAAGCTCCTGTGTAGACTCCTACACAAAGGATAGCCGTCAAGGAAGTTGGAATCATGACATTACCGTCAGTCAAAATCGAAATGCCATAAAAGACAACTACGAATTGTACCAGCAAAGGGGTATTTTGGAAGATTTCGACATAAACACGTGAAATACCACGAAGTACCTTGTTGCGAGTCGAACTCATAGCACCAAAAATCAATCCAAGTAGAAGTGCTACAATCAAGGCACCGATAGAAATGCCAAGGGTATATAAGAATCCTTTGGCAAATTGGCCAAAGTTAGCAAAGAAAGCAGCCCAACGTTCGAGAGCGAAAGGACTAACCGTTTCAGTTAAAAGATACATAAATTCAGGACTCCTTTCTATTTATTTTCAGCCTTAGCAGGTTTCAAATTATATTTATCGTAGAGTTTTTGAAGACTTCCATCTTTTTGCCATTTAGCTATCAAATCGTTGGTATAGTCAATCAACTCTTGGTTAGACTTGCTTGAAGCAATACCATAATCTTGTGTTTTGAAACCTTCGTTCAATATTTTAGTTTTCTTACTTTCATATCCAGAGAGGATAGATTTATCCACTGAGAAAGCATCCACACGGTGGGCGTAAAGAGATACAGCCAATTCCGGGTAAGAACCAAGTTGAACGTAGTTGAACTTAAGATTATGGGCTGAGGCATATTCTTGCAAGGCGGCTTTAGTTGATGCCCCTTGAGCAACCCCGATAGTCTTACCATTCAAATCAGAGATTTTGTTAATACCTGAATCCTTTAGGACTAAGAAACCAATTTGATCATGGTAGTAAGGATTTGAGATGGCATAAGAAGCCTTACGTTCATCATTGATAGTATAAGTACCGATAAGTAAGTCAATAGTACCGTTATCCATAAGAGGTTCACGGGTTTGTGTCGTTACTGGAATGTAATTCACTTTTACTTTCAACTCATCAGCAATCTTTTTAGCAAGGTCAACTTCCATACCTTCGTATCTATTGGTCTTAGCAGAATAGTAACCAAAGTTAGGGACATCTTGTTTAACACCAACATTAAGTGTTCCTCGATTAACGATCTTTTGGACGGCCTTACTATCTAGGAGTTTGCTAGTATCTTCTGCCTCAGTTTTGTGAATTGTGATCAGAAAAACAGTAGCAATCACCAAGCTTACGGCTGTTAGGTAACGTAAGATTTTTTTGAAAATCATAGGCCACCTCCTTAGGCATCCACTGAGACTTTATCAGAGTGGTGGTTGATAATATTAGAGAGGAACTTAGCTGCACGAGGTTCAGTTGGATTGTCGAAGAAGCCATCGACATCCGTAGTGTCTACAAGGACCTGACCTTCAGCCATGAAAATGATACGGTCAGCCACACTACGAGCAAAGCCCATTTCGTGGGTAACAACTACCATGTTCATACCACCTTTGGCAAGTTTTTGCATAACAGCAAGAACATCACCGATAGCCTCTGGGTCAAGAGCTGATGTCGGTTCGTCAAAAAGCAAAAGTTCAGGTTTCATGGCAAGACCACGAGCGATGGCGACACGTTGTTTTTGCCCACCAGAAAGCATACTAGGATAAGAATCTTTCTTGTCCCACATGTTAACGTAGCGAAGGAATTTTTCAGCTGTCTTCTCCGCCTCTGCCTTACTAATTCCGAGAACCTTGATTGGTGCTAAGGTTACATTTTCAAGAACGGTTTTGTGAGGGTAGAGGTTGAAGTGTTGGAAGACCATACCTACTTCCTTACGCAATTCTACCAAGTCCTTAGCAGATGCCTCAGTAACATTATGTCCGTTAACGATCAGGGTACCCTCGTCGATTGGTTCCAAAGCATTGATAGTACGGATAAGGGTTGATTTCCCAGAACCAGAAGGTCCCAAGATAACCACAACCTGTCCTTTTTCAATTTCTAAATTGATATCACGAAGAGCATGATAGTCTCCGTAATATTTATTGACATTTTTAAATTCGATAAGTGCCATAAGAGCCTCCTATAATGGATTTGCTTGTTAGATTTTCTAACATGTTCATAATTTTAGTTTAGCATAAGATGAGTTTAAAGTCAAAAAAATACGAATATTTTTGCGAAATGCTCGGTTTTTATGATATGGTTAACCAATTTTACGATATAGATATAGAAAAAAATCGGCATTAGGATGAGTACTGCCTTCACTAGCTTGTTACCATTGTTTGCTGGGGTAACGAGAGTTGTTAGAGGTGGTAAAGTTAAGTACGAAACAAGTTAAAACGATGGTTAATTTCATATTTTGTAACTAAATGTACTAGAACTATTTATTCTACTGTAGGTGTTGTAAAAGTCAGAAATATTTAGTCTAAGGAAGGTTGGTGATTGCTCATTAATAAAAATGTAAAGAAAGCTTATATATCAGCCACAAAGGCATACTCGAAACTTGGTCCTTGACCTATTTTTTGGTATAATATGTTTGATATGTAAAGTTTTTGGCTTTACTAAATTGAATGACTTAAGAAAACCGATGAGGTGTTTATATGAAAAAAATTCTAGTTGTTGATGATGAAAGACCAATCTCCGATATCATCAAGTTTAACCTTACTAAGGAGGGTTATGAAGTGGTTACGGCCTTTGATGGGCGAGAAGCTTTGGAACAATTTGAAGCTAAAAAACCAGACTTGGTTATTCTGGACTTGATGTTGCCTGAACTGGATGGTTTGGAAGTTGCCAAGGAAATCCGTAAAACGAGCCACACACCGATTATCATGCTTTCAGCTAAAGATAGTGAGTTTGATAAGGTTATCGGATTAGAAATTGGGGCAGACGACTATGTGACTAAGCCATTTTCTAACCGTGAATTGTTGGCACGTATTAAAGCCCACTTGCGTCGTACAGAAACGATTGAAACCGCAGTAGAAGAGAGCTCTAACTCTGGCAAACAAGAAATTTCAATTGGTGAGTTGGTTATTGTTCCGGATGCCTTTGTTGCTAAAAAACGTGGAAACGAAGTTGAGTTGACCCACCGTGAATTTGAGTTACTCTTCCACTTGGCAACTCATATGGGACAAGTTATGACGCGTGAACATTTGCTTGAAACCGTTTGGGGCTATGACTATTTTGGGGATGTTCGTACTGTGGACGTAACGATTCGTCGTCTGCGTGAAAAAATTGAAGATACACCTAGCCGTCCTGAATATATCTTGACGCGTCGTGGTGTCGGTTATTACATGAAGAATTATGACTAGTATTGGCTTAAATATTACAAGCTTTGAACTAGCCTTACTCTTTACGCTCCTCTTTGTTGCTTTCTATTTCATTTTTCTAGCTTATCGTGATTATCAACAGGTCAAAAATATCCGAAAGTTGACTAAGAGAGTCAAATCCCTTATGGCAGGTAATTATAATGAAAAATTACGCATAAAGGGAGATTCAGAGCTTTTAGAGCTAGCTAATAGCTTGAATGATTTGTCGGACGTCTTTCGTTTGACACATGAAAATCTAATCCAGGAAAAAAACCGCTTATCATCTGTTCTTTCGTACATGAGTGACGGGGTTATTGCGACCAATCGCCTTGGTCAGATTACTATGATTAATAGTACTGCCCAACGCTTGTTGAATTTAGATCGCGAAACTGCGACTCAGATGTCTATTTTGGATATATTAGATGGTGAGAATCCCTATACCTATAGTGAATTGTTGTCTAAGACACCCGAAATCCATCTGTCGCGTCGAGATGCTAACGATGAATTTGTGACGCTACGTGTTAATTTTGCATTAATTCGTAAGGAATCTGGTTTTATTTCAGGTCTGGTAGCCGTTCTTCATGATGCCACTGAGCAGGAAAAAGAAGAGCGCGAACGCCGTCTCTTCGTATCAAATGTTAGTCACGAATTGCGGACGCCTTTAACTTCTGTGAAATCCTATCTTGAAGCGCTTGATGATGGTGCTCTCAACGAAGAGATTGCTCCAAACTTTATCAAAGTTTCTTTAGATGAAACCAACCGCATGATGCGTATGATTTCTGACCTCTTGGCATTATCTCGAATTGACAATAAAAGCACACAGCTTAATGTTGAAATGACAAACTTTACAGCCTTTATGACCTATATCTTGAATCGGTTTGGTCAAATTAAGAGTCAAGAAACTAATCCAGGTAAGTCTTATGAAATCATTCGAGATTACCCAGTAAACTCTATTTGGGTGGAAATTGATACTGATAAGATGACCCAGGTCATAGATAATATACTTAATAATGCCATCAAGTATTCTCCTGATGGTGGGAAAATTACAGTATCTATGAAAACGACAGACACTCAGTTGATTGTTTCTATTTCTGACCAAGGTTTAGGAATTCCTAAAAAAGATTTACCTCTGATTTTTGACCGTTTTTACCGTGTTGATAAGGCCAGAAGTCGTGCTCAGGGTGGAACAGGACTTGGCTTGTCCATTGCAAAAGAAATTGTTAAACAACATAATGGCTTCATTTGGGCTAAGAGTGAGTATGGTAAGGGATCAACTTTTACAATTGTGCTTCCATATGACCAGGACGCAATGATGGTCGATGAATGGGAGATGTAGTAGAAATGATCTCAGAATTAGGGTTTAAATATAGTATTTTGGCTTCAGGGTCAACCGGGAATTCCTTTTATTTGGAAACTCCAGAAAAGAAGATTCTAGTGGATGCTGGTTTATCAGGAAAAAAAATTACAAGTTTGCTAGCGGAGATTGACCGTGATCCAAGTGATCTTGATGCTATCTTAGTAACACATGAACACAAGGACCATATCCATGGTGTAGGTGTTTTAGCTCGTAAATACGGCATGGATATATACGCCAATGAGAAAACCTGGCAAATTATGGATAGTAAGAATATGCTAGGTAAGGTTGATAATAGTCAGAAACATATTTTTTCTCGCGGTAAGCTTCTAACCTTTGGTGATATCGACATTGAATCTTTCGGAGTTAGTCATGATGCCATTGATCCACAATTTTACCGCTTTATGAAAGACGGAAAGAGCTTTGTCATGTTGACGGATACAGGCTATGTTTCAGACCGTATGGCTGGTCTTATTGAAAATGCTGATGGCTATCTGATTGAATCTAATCATGATATTGAAATCTTGAGAGCAGGTTCTTATCCTTGGTCAACCAAGCAACGTATCCTCTCTGATCAGGGTCACTTGTGTAATGAGGATGGAGCCGATGCTATGATTCGTACCATCGGTAATAAAACTAAAAAGATTTATCTGGGTCACCTTTCTAAAGAAAATAATATCAAGGAATTGGCCTACATGACGATGGAAAATCAGTTGGCTCGCGCTGACTTTGGTGTTGGAACTGACTTTAAGATTTTTGGTACCTCACCAGATACGGCGACCCCACTAACAGATATTTAGAACAATAGCAGAAGAGCTGCACTAATAGTTTAGTGTGGCTTTTTAAAAGGATAGTATATGTGAAAATAATGTATCTCTCGCTAGGGATGGTGTCGCTTGGTTTGGGAATTCTTGGAATTCCTCTACCTATCTTACCCACAACACTTTTTCTACTTTTAGCCATCGCTTGTTTTACTAGAAGTTCCAAACGTTTTGAGAAATGGTTATATAATACCAAACTTTACCAAACTTATGTCGCCGATTTTCGAGAAACAAAATCGATTGCCAAAGAACGAAAGAAAAAATCATTATCCAAATCTATGTTTTGATGGGAATATCGATAGTTTTCGCGCCTATTATTTGGGTGAAAATTGTGCTCTTTTTCCTAACGCTCTTTATCACTTATTGCTTGTTTAAGGTTATTCCTGATAAAGACGGATAAAAGATAAAAAATGAGGCTTCCAAAAGGAAGTCTCATTTTAACTACTATCCATTAATGTTTGCTGCGTAATTTTTTACGGACTTTATAGGCAAAGTTGGCTAGGCCATAGAATGGGCTAACAGGAAGGTTGAATTCCCCAATGAATTGTTCAATGCGTGGGTTAAATTTTGACTTGAAATTGTACAAGCCGCCATCTAGAGAATTTTCAATTCCTCCCATGTTTTGCCACTCGGCACCGCGTTCGAAAGCGTGATTCGCAGTTTCAAACCATGTCAAAATGGCAGGTTGGTAACGACGATAGTCTTCGTCCATTCCCGCATATATATTCTCAGCTGTATTTCCAAATTCCAGAACTAAGGTACCTGAGAGTGGAACAATCTTGTTACCAGCATCAACCTTTTCTTGAAGGAAGGCGATTTCTTCTGAAAGTCTCTTGTACTCTTGTTTATTGTTCTCAATTTTTCCAGGTTTGGTTTTTTCTGTAAACTTGGCAGCGTCGGCAATATTCTTTTCAAGTTGTTTATTAAGATCTTTGAGGCGAGCTGGCAAATCTAGTGTTGAGAGTGTAATGTAAGAAGATTCTGGGTAAGTAGTTAACAACTTTTCATAGTAATCAATCCCACGAAGATGAATGTTCTTACGAGCCTCTGTTTTTTTCATCAGATCTGCAAATTGGTCTAGCAGCTCAGTACCACCAAATTGAACTGAAATGCCTTTGTTTCGGGCAGTGCGAATAGCTTGCTTAGTACTCTTAGATAGCTGTTCCTCAGTAAAATCTTCCTTATAAATATTTGCCTGGAAGCGTGGTTGAATATTTTCAGCCATATCTTCGGTGAGGCCAGTCCATTCAACGCCCAGAGCTTGGATATCTTTGGCAATTGACAAAGTATCTTCATTGATGTTAACTTCTTGAGAAATCAAATTTTTAGTGACAAAGAGACTTGGATCAAATTTAACAAAGAGAGCACGTTTTGTTTTGGCATATTTTTTAAGTGAAGTTATGACAAAAGCTAACAACTCTTTATCCTGGTAGTCCATGATAGGACCGCGTGGAATGTAAATCATAGAGAATCCAAGAGGTAGTGGTTGAATAAGAACACTAGCGACGGCAACAAGTTTGTCATCTTGATAGAAACCTAGACGATCATTGCCCCAACTATCCTTGATTTTTGCCCATGAGCTACTTTGTAATAAGTTGGTTTGAGGACTATCAATAACAAAGCGGTCATGCTCAGAAGTGCTGAGTCCAATTTTATAGGTAAACATATTAGTCTAGAACCCACTTTCTAATAGCGTAAGCGACACCGGATTCATCATTTGATTTTGTGATGTATTTAGCAATTTTCTTGATTTCTGGATTTCCATTTTCCATAACGACAGGAGAACCGACGACCTCCAGCATGGCACGGTCATTTTCTTCGTCTCCAATAGCCATTGTTTCTTCTTTAGTGAGACTAAGTTTTTCAGCAAGGTGTGTAACCGCGATCCCTTTGTTGGCTGTTTTCTTGAGAATTTCTAGGTAAAATGGCGTTGATTTTACGATTGTAAAGCGATCATAAAATTCCTGTGGAAGTTTGGCAATGGCTGCATCAAGAATTTCAGGTTCGTCAATATACATGGCCTTAACAAACTCCTTGTCAGCCACCTCTTCAGGTGTACGATAGTAAATCGGCATATGAACAAGGGTAGACTCATGAACAGTGTAGCGACCAATGTTTCGATTACTTGTGTAGATACCATCTTTAGTAATAGCATGAGAATGAACGCCAAGCTTGTTAGCCAAAACCTCAATATCAAGGTAGTCTTCGTATGAAAGCGTCTCGCGAATCAATTCATTACCAGTAGAAGTCTCTTGAACGAGCCCTCCGTTAAAGGTGATGACATAGTCGCCATCTTGGTTAAGATTAAGTTCCTCAAGAAGTGGAAGTACGCCAGGAATAGGACGGCCAGTCGCAATAACGACCTTTACCCCAGCAGCCTTGGCATCTTGAATTGCTTGAAAGACTTCAGGTGTGACTTGACGTTGGCTATTCAAAAGAGTTCCATCAATATCAACTGCAATTAGTTTAATAGACATAATAAGTACCTGTTCCGTTTAGTTAATTTCCCTTCTATTTTACTAAAATTTAGCCGCTTTGTCATAGTTCTTCCTAAGAAAAATAATAGTGATGAGTCATCAGTAACAGATCAAAGCTCAATCTTAAAGAAAAACCACCTTAACTAAGAATTGCTCAAATGATTTTTAATTGGTAAAATAAGGTCAGACAAATAAAGGAGAGCTAAAATGATTCGAGCAACCAATCAATTGACAGAAAAAGAACGGAAGGATGCAAAAAACATTGATTGTCAGCTGCCAAGCCTAGGACCGAACCTATCGAGAACCTTATCTCTCCAATATGCTTAATTTCGATTTCAACACGCCAGCCTTTTTCTTTTATTATCAAAATGGAGGTTGCTTGGTTTATTAACGGTTTATGCGGATAATGAAGATGTTGAACTAAGCATCCTAGTTCATCCCAATAATCGTCGTTAGGGCATTGCGCGTGCCTTGTTTAAGAGTTTCGAAGAAGAAACGGCATCTTATCCTATTCAATCAGTGACTTTTCAGATAGAGCGTGTTTTTCTAAATCGTCATCCTAGTCTGGCAAGCCATTGGGGGGTGATTGAGGATGAAGAGACGGAAACTTGGCTAGGGAGAGGTAGATTACCATGTGCTCTGAATTCCCGTTTAGATGTTAAGGTGCTCTTAGCAGAACCCTCTTATCTTGAAGAAATTACTCAACATGACTGTTGAAAAAGTCTATTTCACCACCAAGCCTTTTCTGATGCGGAAGAAACTCTTGAGGTGACTCACAGATATATCGCTGAGGCCTTGAAAGATTCCGATAGCTTGCTTTACATCCTGCTCAAAGAAGGTAAAATCACTGGAGTTTGTACTGTCGATGTATCTGGGAATAGCAACTACCTCTACGGGCTTGCGATTGCTGAAGCTTATCGTGGACAGGGCTATGGAAGCTATCTGGTAAAATCAGTCGTTAACCAACTCATTGCGCAAAATGACGAGGCTTTTCAAATTGTAGTAGAAGATAGCAATATTGGAGCCAAACGTTTGTATGAAATGCTCCATGAAATGATAGTTCTGTGGAACCATATACTCCGGCAGTTTTTCTGACA
>ERZ1106969.1669-NODE-1669-length-14475-cov-3.652427_pt1 | contig 14475 bp, 18 predicted proteins | sample MGYA00403685_ERZ1106969 | MGnify/ENA primary metagenome ERZ1106969 (study PRJEB35170, sample SAMEA104062416) | human gut metagenome | biome: human gut; feature: human-associated habitat; material: faeces | place: Denmark | collected 2012-05-18 ... | reverse complement strand
AATATTTCAAAGGGGTATAACAAAAGTGTGAAAACGGTTCCTATTTTTTATCAAACAGCCTAGAAAGTGAGAGTGATCAAAAAGAGAAAGGCATATGTTTTTAAGGAACGTCAACGTTACTCAATACGTAAATATTCTTTTGGAGCTACATCAGTCTTTATTGGTGCAAGTTTGATGCTTGGTGGACATGTTTTGGCTCAGGAACAAGCCAATAGCGTAAGTTCCAGCAAGGACTATGAAGTTATTGTAAATAATTCTGAAGCACCACAATTTGAGCAGGCAACTTAGGAAGCTGTTACCGATGTTCTCAATGAACCTGTGTCAAAATCGGAAGCACCAAGACCTAATCTTACCAGCAGTGAAGTTGCTTCTGTTTCTAAATCAGAGGTGGCTAGCCCACGTTCTGAAGCGACGTCAGTGGCTAGTTCAGAAGTGGCAAGTGAAATTGACCGTTCAGCGACTTCAGAAGTTGCTGAAGCTAGACCTACTGACCGTTAAGCTGTCGATACTAGTCTTCGGACTGTCTCAACTAATGCTAGTCATCCTGGTGCAGATGGTCTAGTGACTGCTGATGTTTCTCTTGATATCCCATCAAACGGTACGTTTTATTTCCGTCGTACAACTGAAATTCGTACAGCTCCAGTCATGGATATCAAACCTACTTTTGTCTTTAGTTCAGGCGACCATGTTATCTATGACAAGGTCTTGAAGAGAGACAATCACCAATGGATTTCTTATGTGTCATACAATGGTACTCGTCGTTATGTCGACCTAGGTGTTGTCGTAGAGTCTCTGGCTAAACCAAGAGGCGACATGGCTATTGAAAGTCATGATAATGGTGACTTTAGCGTGGTTATCAGTAATGTATCAGATCAAAACGGTGTCGTAGGAGTGTCTGTTCCAATCTGGTCTGAAAGGAATGGCCAAGATGACATCATTTAGTACAATGCGACTCGTCTTAATAATCGTAACTACAAGGTTAATGTCGGTCTAAGTGACCACAAGAATGAACGTGGTTTCTACAATGTACATCTTTACTTTGTTGAAACTAATGGTAAATTAGTTGGTGTGGGTGGCACAACTTACACAGTTCCTGCCAAGGTTGAAGAAACTCATATAACTACTGGCCATAGCCTTCCTGACTCAGGAACTTATACCTTCAAAGAACGTTCTATTATTAAAGCAGAACCAAGTGTCGTAAGCCCAGAGTTGGCCTACTATGATGCTGGTATGTCTGTTAACTATGACATAGTGGTGACTGCAGATGGTCATACATGGCTCTCTTATGTTAGTCGTGGAGGTAACCGCCGTTACATTGCTATTGATGGTAAGGCAACAGCAGTTGCTCATCAGCAAGCCCAAGCCTAACGATAACTGGAACCTATACCTTTACAAAACCTAGCTCTATTAAGGATCAACCAAGTGTTGCTAGCCCAGAGTTAGCCTACTATGATAAGGTCATGTCCGTTCGCTATGACAAGGTCCTAACAGCTGATGGCCACACCTGGTTATCTTATGTAACCTATAGCGGTTTAAGACGCTATGTGGTGGATATTTCTTAAGAGTTGTAACATCACTCTCTTTAACTAGTACGAAAAAGATTGCTATTTGTTTAGTAATCTTTTTACTTTTGATTTTTTGAAAATAACGAATATATAAATATAAGTCGGTCATTTTTGTCGATTATGACGAAAATCGGATAGTTTATGAGTTTATGATTTAAGTGGGAACAAGTCAAAAAAATGGTATACTAGTGGGCAAGTGAGAAATATTTAGTAATATTTTGTAAAACACTTATAATGTTTGTTACCTAGCGTTACAATCAACCTGTAACATCAATTTGATAGGGAGAATAATTGATATGAAACGAGAAAAATTTTTACACGAACAACAACGTTTTTCAATTCGTAAATATTCTTTTGGGGTTGCGTCAGTTCTTTTAGGAACTAGTTTGGTCTTTGCGAGCCAAGCTTTGGCTGACGAATACCACGAAGTAGCAACAACCTCAGATACCATTTTGCGTGCGACTTCAGATAGTGATGCTATGACAGCGACTGATGTTTTCAGTGGCGTAGCAACAGATGAAGTAGCATCAAGTAATAAAGCAAGCCAAGTCTCAACAACTAGCCAAACCGCTAGTGAAGCTGCTACTAGCGAGGCTACAAGTGAAGTGAGTGCTAGTATCTCACAAGCAGCATATAAAACATCTGAATCAACAGTTGCCAGCTCAGAAGCAGCAAGTGGTACAAATACTTCATCTGAAACAGTCACTAACTTTGATGTATCTGCCTTAACGAGAGCAGCTGTCAATACTAGTTTGGTGAGCCAACCGGATACAACTACAGCAAGCGGCCTTCTAAGCCAAGGAACTTATGTCTACAAGGAGCGTACAGAAATAAAGAATCAACCGAAGGTTTCTGCCAAGGCTGAATTCTATGTGAATCCAGGGGACAGCGTCTTTTACGACCAAGTCGTGACAGCTGATGGCTACCAATGGATTAGCTACAAATCATACTCTGGTGTGCGTTGTTATGCTCCAGTGAAACCGGTGGAAGCTGGTAGTGGTGACGGTAATAGTGGTAATGGGAATGGGAATCCTTCTAATGACGCTTAGGCCACAACAGGTGCTTTGAACATCCCAGCGACAGGAACTTTCTACTTTACACGCGATACAGATATTAAGAAGGAACCAAAAGAAGACCTCAAACCCACTTTTGTTTTTGGCAAGGGAGACCATGTCATCTATGATAAGGTTTTGACAGCCGATGGCCGCACATGGCTCTCATACATGACAATGAGTGGTGCTCGTCGTTACGTCAATATTGCTTAATGAGATAAAGAATCTGGTTAGACAATGTGTCCAGCCTTTTTTGATAGCCTCTCTTTATCAGATGATTGAATTTTTCAATTTTTGTGATGTCTTTTGGAGTGCTATAATGGTTAACATAGAATCGAGGTTACTATGAAAATTGCATTGGTACAGATGGATGTTGCCCACGGACAGCCTGTGGAAAATAAAAAGCACGTGAAAGAGATGTTGGAAAGAGCACTTGTTGCTAATCCCGATGTCATTGTACTTCCTGAAATGTGGAATACAGGATACGCTTTAGATGAACTGGATGGGCTTGCAGATAAGGAAGGTTTGGAATCTCAAGAATTCTTGTCTCAGTTTGCCAGAGAACATGCTGTTGCTATTCTTGGAGGGTCTGTTGCTATTGAGAGAGACGGAAAATTCTACAATACGACTTATGTTTACAACAAGTCTGGGGACCTAATCAATATCTACAGTAAGGTCCATCTCTTTGGTCTTATGGCAGAGGACCAGTATATGTCTGCTGGGGCTGCGGAGTCTATTTTTGAGCTTGATGGTGTGATAGCGGCAAGTGTCATTTGTTATGATATTCGTTTTCCTGAGTGGGTGCGAACACAGATGGCACAAGGGGCCAAGGTGCTTTTTGTGGTAGCGCAGTGGCCAGAACCTCGAGTGCAGCAATGGGAGATTTTATTAAAGGCGCGTGCTGTTGAAAATCAAGCCTTTGTGGTAGCCGTTAACCGTGTCGGAGCAGGACCAGATCCAGATGATGTCTTTTCAGGGCATTCTATGATTATAGATCCACTAGGAAATGTAGTCTTGCAGGCTAAGGAACATGAGGAGGGCATTTTTACGGCTGAGATTAATCTTGAAGAGGTGGACCGAGTGCGAGGTCAAATTCCCGTTTTTGAGGACCGTCGCACGGACTTGTATTATTAAGGAGATTTTATGTTATTTGAAGAATCGGATTTATTGAAAGAATTGCCAGAACAGTTTTTTGCAGGGTTAGTTGCTAAGGTGAATGCCAAGGTGGCAGAAGGAGCAGATATTATCAATCTTGGTCAGGGAAATCCCGACCAACCGACCTATGACCATATTGTTGAGGCCTTGCGTGTCTCAGCGAAAAATCCTGCCAATCACAAGTATTCGCAGTTTCGTGGCAATCGTCCTTTTAAGGAAGCAGCTGCTAGTTTTTACAAGAACCATTATGGGGTTGATTTGGATTCGGAGCGTGAAATTTGTGTCATGGGTGGGGCTAAGATTGGTCTTGTGGAATTGCCCCTAGCTTTGATGAATCCTGGTGAGCTCCTGCTCTTACCTGATCCAGGTTATCCTGATTACTTGTCGGGAGTGAGTCTGGGTCGTGTAGCCTATGAAACTTTTCCTTTGACGGCTGAAAATGATTTTTTGCCAGATTTGGAAGCTATTCCTGAGGGGACAGCTCGCCGTGCTAAGTTTATCTATATCAATTACCCTAATAATCCTACGGGGGCTGTAGCGACAAAGGCTTTTTATGAAAAATTGGTTGCCTGGGCTAAGACCTACGAGGTAGGGGTGGTGAGTGATCTGGCTTATGGGGCTTTGGGCTATCAGGGTTATGAGAATCCTAGTTTTTTGGCAACTCCTGGTGCCAAGGATGTAGGCATTGAGTTTTATACTTTCTCAAAAACCTTTAATATGGCAGGTTGGCGTTTGGCATTTGCGGGTGGAAATGCTGAAATGATTGAAGCCTTGAATCTGATTCAAGACCATCTTTTTGTGGGGATTTTTCCCGCTTTGCAGGAAGCTGGGATTGCAGCCCTCTTAGATCCTAAATCTGAAGAGGCAGTGGCCCAACTAAATGCGGTTTATGATAGCCGTCGAGATGCTTTTGTTCAGACAGCTGCTAATATTGGCTGGCAAGCCTTTCCATCCAGAGGTTCCTTTTATGCTTGGATGCCTGTACCTAAGGGCTATACCAGTGAAAGTTTTGCAGATCTTTTGCTTGAGAAGGCCCATGTTGCTGTGGCACCAGGAAAAGGGTTTGGACCAGCAGGTGATGCTTATGTTCGTATCGGGCTTTTGGTAGAGCCGGAGCGTCTGGTCGAAGCTGTCAATCGTATTGCCGACCTACATTTATTTAATAAGTAGATAGCAATTATGAAAACAAGCAGTTAAAAAACACTGCTTGTTTTTCATATTTTTGCACTTCCCTCTTGACAAATGAATAAAAATACAATAAACTAGTCACATATTTATTCAAAAAGGAGTGCGTAAATGAAAGTTTCAATCGTTGGTATCACTGGTTATAGTGGTTTAGAGTTAGTTAAAATTTTGAATAATCATAAAAAAGTAGAACTTGTTTCTATTCACGCAACCAAGGAAGTGGGCCGACGATTGTCTGATGTGTACCCCTATTTGGCAGGTGTTTGTGATTTAAAAATAGAAGATTTTGATGCGCAAGAGATTATAGAAAAGGCAGACTTAGTCTTCTTTGCTACACCTTCTGGAGTTGCTAGTTCGCTAGCAGAGGAATTTGTTCAGGCTGATTTTCCTATTATTGATTTGTCTGGTGATCATCGCTTGCCAGCAGATGTTTATCAAGAATGGTATAAAAAATCACCTGCCAAGAAAATGATTTTGAATAAATTTACATATGCATTGTCAGAATATACAGATGTTAAGGGTAAGAAATTTATTGCCAATCCTGGATGCTATGCGACAGCGACAGAGTTAGCCCTGATTCCTTTGGTGGCAGCCGGTCTTATTGAGACTGATAGTATCATTGTAGATGCCAAGTCTGGTTTAACTGGTGCGGGTAAAGCTTTGAGTGAGTCTAGTCATTTTGTTAATGTTCACGATAATTACATGACTTATAAGCTCAATCATCATCAGCATATTCCAGAGATTGTACAAACTTTGCAGGCTTTTGATGCTGATATGCCGGAGATTCAGTTTTCAACGTCGCTTTTACCGGTTAATCGTGGAATCATGGCTACAGTTTATTGCAAATTGAAGAAGGACGTAGCTGTCTCTGATATCGCTTCAGCTTTTGCAAAAGCCTATGATGATAAACCTTTTGTACGTGTACAAGAAAACTTACCAGAACTACATAATGTCATTGGATCGAATTTTACAGACATCGGCTTTGCCTATAATGAGAAAACCAATGTTATGACAGTTATTTCAGTCATTGATAATCTGCTAAAAGGAGCATCTGGACAGGCAGTGCAAAATCTCAACCTCATGCAGGGGTGGGATGAGACGGAAGGTTTACATATGACACCGTCATACTTGTAGATGTAAGCATAGAGTTAGGAGAAAAAATATGAAAGTCATAGATGGAACAATTGCTAGCCCGCTAGGATTCTCAGCAGATGGGCTACATGCAGGATTTAAAAAGAGAAAGATGGATTTTGGTTGGATTGTCTCTGAAAAGCCAGCTAGTGTTGCAGGTGTTTACACGACCAACAAGGTTATTGCAGCTCCTCTGATTGTAACCAAGACCTCGGTGAAAAAAGCTGGTAAAATGAGGGCTATTGTCGTTAACTCAGGTGTAGCCAATTCTTGTACAGGGACCCAAGGCTTAGAAGATGCATACACCATGCAGGAGTGGACAGCTGAAAAGCTAGGTGTTGAACCTGATATGATTGGTGTGGCTTCTACAGGGATTATCGGTGAGTTGCTACCAATGGATACCTTGAAAAATGGTCTTTCCAAGTTGGTGGTAAATGGAAACGCGAATGATTTTGCCAAGGCGATTTTGACGACAGATACAGCAACTAAGACTATTGCTGTGACGGAGACTTTTGGACGTGATGTAGTCACTATGGCTGGTGTTGCTAAGGGCTCAGGTATGATTCACCCTAATATGGCGACAATGCTTGGGTTTATTACTTGTGATGCTAATATTTCTAGCGATACTCTTCAATTGGCCTTGAGCCAAAATGTTGAAAAGACCTTTAATCAGATTACGGTTGATGGGGATACTTCGACCAATGATATGGTTCTTGTCATGTCCAATGGTTGCGCGCTCAATGATGAGATTCTGCCAGATACACCAGAGTTCGATAAATTTTCGAAAATGCTTAATTTCGTGATGCAAGAACTGGCTAAGAAGATTGCCAAGGATGGTGAAGGCGCCAATAAGCTCATCCAGGTTGATGTGGTCAATGCTCCTAATGCCCTTGATGCCCGTATGATGGCAAAATCTGTAGTCGGTTCAAGTCTGGTCAAAACAGCCATCTTTGGTGAAGATCCTAACTGGGGGCGTATTTTAGCTGCTGTTGGCTATGCCGGTGTGGATGTGCCTGTGGACAATGTTGATATCATGCTTGGCGGTCTGCCAGTCATGCTAGCCTCTAGTCCTGTGACCTTTGATGATGAAGAAATGAAAGACATCATGCACGGGGATGAAGTGACCATAACAGTAGACCTTCATTCGGGCCAAGAAAAAGGGACGGCATGGGGTTGTGACCTCTCTTACGATTACGTTAAAATTAACGCTCTCTACCACACCTAGACTATTTATGACAAAGGAGTTAACTAATGACTACCGAATATATTGTAATTAAGATTGGTGGAGTAGCCAGTAAACTGCTAACTCCTGATATACTGGCTAAACTGTCAGAATGGCAGCAGGCTGGTCAAAAAATAATCATCGTCCATGGGGGTGGCTTTGCTATCAATCAACTCATGGAGGAACATGACATCACAATTCACAAGGTCAATAGTCTACGTGTGACGAGTCAGTCAGATATGGTCTTAATTAAAGAAGCCTTGGTTGACATAGTTGGGAAAAACTTGGCGAGTCAGTTGACACAAGCGGGTTTTCCAATCTATCAGGTTGTAGATGAGCTGCCAGATCTTGTTCATGCTGATTTTTTAGATCAAGAGATCTATGGTTACGTGGGAGAGGTCAAGTCTATTACTAATCAGACCCTAGTGGCACTTCTATCTCAAGGCAAGATACCATTGATTCCTAGCTTAGGTTACAGTGAGCAGGGTGATTTGCTGAATATCAACGCCGATTACCTTGCAAGAGCGGTGGCTATTAGTCTAGGAGCCAAAAAGCTTATTCTCATGACAGATGTCAAGGGTGTTTTAGAGAATGGGCAGGTTTTGAATCATTTGAATATTGTAGATGTTCAGAAAAAAATAGATTCAGGTGTGATTACTGGAGGCATGATTCCTAAAATTCAAAGCGCTGTTCAGACGGTTGAATCTGGTGTCGATCAGGTCATTATTGGGGATAACCTGACAGATGGTACAATAATCAAGGAGTAAACGATGACAAAATTATTTTCAAATTATAAACGGGCAGCGATTGATTTTGCTTCGGCTCAAGGCAATTATTTGACAGATACCACTGGCAAGACCTATTTGGATTTTTCATCTGGTATCGGGGTGACTAATCTTGGCTATCATCCCCGTGTCAATCAAGCTCTAACAGATCAGGTAGGCAAGATTTTGCACCAGCCTAACCTTTATTACAATCAGTTGCAAGAAGATGTTGCCGGTCTTTTAACTGGTGACAAGGACTATCTGGCCTTTTTCTGTAACAGTGGTGCAGAAGCCAATGAGGCAGCCATAAAAATCGCCCGTAAGGCATCGGGTAAACAAGAAATCATTACCTTCCAAAATTCCTTCCACGGTCGAACCTTCGGATCCATGTCTGCCACTGGTCAGGATAAAATCAAACAAGGTTTTGGTGAAGGCGTGCCCCACTTTAGCTATGCCATTTTTAACGACATGGACAGTGTTAAGGCTCTAGCCAATAAAGAAACGTCGGCCATTATGCTTGAGTTGGTTCAAGGAGAATCAGGTGTTCAACCAGCGGACAAGGCCTTTGTCAAGGCTTTGTCTGATTACTGTCAGGAAACTGGTATTTATCTCATCGTAGACGAAGTTCAGACTGGTATTGGTCGTACTGGCAAGCTCTTTGCTTATGAACATTACGATATTGAGCCAGATATCTTTACCCTGGCCAAAGGTTTGGCAAATGGTGTACCAGTTGGTGCCATGCTTGCTAAGTCATCTCTTGGAGGGGCTTTCTCTTATGGAAGTCACGGCTCTACTTTTGGTGGCAATAAACTATCTATGGCAGCGGCCAAGGCTACGCTTGAAGTCATGTTGACTCCAGGTTTTCTGGATACTGCCCTTGAAAATGGGAACAAGCTACAAGTTAAATTGCAAGAGGTCTTGTCTGATAAAGAGACAGTGACCACTGTGCGTGGATTGGGCTACATGATTGGAATTGAGACTACTGGAAATCTGAGTGAACTGGTACAAGCTGCTAGAGATAAGGGATTAATTGTCTTAACTGCAGGGACAAATGTTATCCGTCTTCTGCCTCCAATCACTCTAAGTGATGCTGAAATCGAAAAAGGTGTGGCTATCCTATCAGAAATATTTGACTAGACAAGAAGAAATCACTTGATTTACAGTCAAGTGATTTCTTTTACTTATTGTCAGTAGTAATCTTGCTTAGAAGTCCTTTAGCTGTTGTTGTTGGCAGAATACGGACACGATTAAGTGAGATAAGGCCATCATTGGCACTCGCTAATCCTTCGTTAGTTGTCAGTCCTAACTTGTAAGTTTTCTTAGCTAGGCCCAGTGTTGTTTGATTGTAGCGACCTGATGGATAAGCAATGGTGTTGACCTTGGTGTTGAGTTTGTCCTCAAGAAAGTCAATAGAATTCGTTAATTCATCCTTTTGCGTCGCCTTGTCAGTGACAGACAAATCAGGGTGATTGACCGTATGAGATTGGAAGCTCATGCCGTGTGCCATCATTTCCTTCATCTGTTTAACGGTCAGATTTCCAACGTTCCCTTTCTTAACAAAGCCAGTGATTACATTATTGGTTGCCTTCGCCTTGTATTTTTTGAGAATCGGGTAGGCAATTGTATAGAAGTCTTCGTTACCATCGTCAAAGGTCAGCCAGACAACCTTCTTAGCAGGTAGGACATTTTCAGAGAAGGCTTTGTAGGCTTCTTCAGGCGTTAGAAAGTAGTATCCTGCATCTACCATGGCCTTAATTTGCGCTTCAAAATTGTCCGGAGCAACAATGAGGTTAGCGTTAGAGGCCTCAGATGGATCCATAACGTGAACAGCATGGTACATGAGGATAGGGATTTGAACAGGGTCATCATAGGTTTTCCACTTAGCTGTACTCTTAGATTGACTGGTCTGATTCTGTTGTTGGTTGTTTGTCGACTGATTTGGTCGGTTTAGCATAAAAACGGCCAATAGACCAAGAAGGACGAGGTTTAGGACAAGCAGAAGTAGTTTCAATTTTTTTCTTTTAACTTGACTTGTTTTTTTCTTTTGAGAAGTCATTGTATCCCCTTTCAAATAGGTCAAGCTATTATTCTAACAAAAATAGGGTGAAAATGCACAGAATTTTCAGTAAAAAAGAATACTTGTCTCCTTAAATGGCAGAAATATTCTGTCAATTACGATAGAAATATGGTACAATTAAAAAAATGTATGTTTTTAAGGAGAGATCATAAATGTCTATTAAAATTGGATTGCTTGGCTTTGGTACAGTAGCTAGCGGTATTCCTTTTCTCTTGAAGGAAAATGGTGAAAAGGTTTTTGCAGCTTCACGTGACCAACTTGAAATTGCCAAAGTTTTGGTTAAAGATGACGAGGAAAAAGATCGTCTTATCGCTGCCGGAAACGACTACAATTTTGTCACAAATGTTGACGAAATCCTTAACGATGAAGAGATTCAAATCGTTGTAGAATTGATGGGACGTATCGAGCCAGCTCGTACCTTCATCACAAAAGCGCTTGAAGCAGGTAAAAACGTTGTCTCTGCCAATAAGGACTTGATTGCTACTCATGGAAAAGAGTTAATTGCTCTTGCTCAAGATAAGGGTGTGGCTTTCTACTATGAAGCTGCTGTTGCCGGTGGTATTCCAATTTTGCGTACTTTGGCTAACTCTTTGACATCTGACAAGGTGACTCGTATCCTTGGTGTGCTTAACGGTACATCTAACTTTATGATGACTAAGATGGTTGATGAAGGTTGGTCATATGAGGACGCCCTCAAGACTGCTCAAGAACTTGGTTATGCTGAAAGTGATCCAACCAACGACGTTGAAGGGTATGACGCCGCTTATAAAGCTGTTATCCTTAGCCAATTTGGTTTTGGTGCTACAATTGATTTCGACGACGTTTCTCACAAAGGCATTACGAACATCTCTACAGACGATGTGGCTGTTGCTCAAGAATTGGGTTATGTTATCAAATTGGTTGGTGATGTGCGTGAAGTAGAATCAGGTATCTCAGCAGAAGTATCACCAACATTCTTGCCAAAAAATCACCCACTTGCTAGCGTCAACGATGTTATGAATGCAGTCTTTGTTGAATCTATCGGTATCGGTGAATCTATGTATTACGGTCCAGGTGCTGGTCAAAAACCAACAGCAACATCTGTTTTGGCAGACATTATCCGTATTGCTCGTCGTCTTTCAGATGGCAATGTGGGTAAACCATTTAATGAGTTCCATCGTGACTTGCCATTGGCTAATCCAGCAGATGTTAAGAGCAATTACTACTTTGCCCTTGATACGCCAGACGAAAAAGGTAAAATCCTTCACTTGTCTGAAATCTTCAACTCAGAAGATATTTCGTTTGAACAAGTCTTGCAACAAAAAGCAAATGGCACAACAGCTCGTATCGTTGTGATTACACATGCTATGTCTAAGACACAACTCAAAGCTGTTACTGAAAAACTTGAAGCAGCAGAAGATTTCACAGTTGTCAATACATTGAAAGTTTTGTCTAACTAATTGATAAGCCCATACTGGTGCGTATAAGAAAGGTATTCAAGGAGAAAAGTCGCTAATAGCTTTCCTCCTTTTGGTGTGTTATTATGAAAATTACTGTTCCAGCAACATCTGCCAATATTGGTCCAGGTTTTGATTCTGTGGGTGTTGCCGTCTCTAAATATTTGACAATTGAGGTGCTTGAACCAGCAGATGTATGGTTTATTGAACATGATTTGGGAGATATTCCTTCAGATGAAAATAACCTCCTCATTTCAACTGCCTTGCAAGTTAAGTCTGATTTGCAGCCCCATAAATTGGTGATGACATCAGATATTCCCTTGGCGCGTGGGCTTGGTTCTTCTAGCTCAGTTATTGTCGCAGGGATTGAGTTAGCCAATCAATTGGCAGATTTGAAGCTCTCAGATGACGATAAACTTGATATTGCAACCAAGATTGAAGGTCACCCAGACAATGTTGCCCCAGCTATCTTTGGAAATCTCGTTGTAGCCTCTTATGTGGATGAACATGTTAATAGCATCGTTACAGAGTTTCCAGAGTGTGCCTTTGTCGCCTTTATTCCGAGCTATGAACTTAAGACGTCTGAATCACGTGGCGTTCTTCCAAGTGATTTGTCTTACAAAGATGCTGTAGCTGCATCATCTATTGCCAACGTTGCCATTGCGGCTCTTTTTGCAGGGGATTTGGTTAAAGCGGGACGTGCCATCCAAGGAGACATGTTCCACGAACGCTACCGTCAAAAATTGGTTAAAGAATTTGCGACTATTAAGGAATTGTCAGGTCAATACGGTGCTTATGCGACCTATCTTTCAGGCGCTGGCCCAACAGTTATGACCTTGACACCAAATGATCAAGCTGAGGCTCTAAAAACGGCTATCGATGGTCTTGGTTTAGATGGTGAAACCCTCATCCTATCTGTGGATAAAGGAGGTGTTGTCGTTGACTAGAAAAAATCAAGGGCTACTCTTTGGTCTAGCCACCTATATTCAATGGGGATTTCTATCCCTTTTTTGGAAGCTTTTAGCAGGTGTTTCGGCTTACAACATCTTCTCGTGGCGGATTGTTTTTACAGTGGTGACTATGCTGACTTACGCCCTAGTCGCTAAGCAAAATACACGTTTCAAAAAGGAGCTTGTAGAACTTTGGCAAGATAAGAAAGCCTTGCTTCGTATGCTACTTGCTAGTTTTTTCATAGCAGCTAACTGGTTGATTTATATCTATGCTGTGGGTCATGGTCAAGCGACGCAGGCTAGCCTGGGCTATTACATTTTGCCTATTGTTTCTATCCTGTTTGCCCTCATTTTTCTTCGTGAGTCATTGAGTAGGACCATGTGGGCAGCGGTAGTATTGGCCTTTATAGGAGTACTGGTTCTTATTGCCAATACAGGAAAACTTCCCATGGTTTCATTGGGGTTAGCTCTGAGCTTTGGTTTCTATAGTCTAATCAAAAAAGGGGTTAGGATTTCCAGTGACGTAGCCATGCTAGTAGAAAGTGGCTTGCTACTACCTTTTGTAGCTATCTATCTCGTTTTCTTTTCTCCAGAATCATTTTCTTCCTATTCGAGCATGGAAATGTTTCTCCTAGCCATATCCGGTGTGGTGACGGCCGTTCCATTGCTTTGCTTCTCAGAGGCAGTCAAAAGGGCACCGCTTAACCTTATTGGTTTCATCCAGTATCTTAGTCCTACGATTCAACTTCTCGTAGCCATCCTCATTTTTGGTGAGACGGTCAGCTTTGGAGAGCTGAAAGGCTTCTTCTTTATCTGGATGGCCATACTAGTCTTTGTAACTGGCCAAATAGTAACATTTCGTAGAAGTTCCTGATAGCTATCGGGAACTTTTTATAATGCCGACCTAAAAATGAGCCAAGTTTATCTGACAATTTTAGAACTTTAAGATATAATAGTAGTATTAGATTAAAATAGAGGAGAATTTTATGCGAAAAATGAAAAAGCTAGTGAGGTATCTGCTTCTGCTCGCTATTCCAGTTGCCATCGCTGCAGCCTTGTTTGTTTTTAACGGCTCAGGTTATCGCTTGTCAGAACAAGATGCTGCAGACATTGCTTACAAAAATGCAGGTGTCAAAACTTCTGAGATATCTCAATCAACAGTCTCAAAATCACGTTCTGGATTTCATGGAAATTATGAGATTAGTTTCACAACGTCAGACAATCATTTTGAGTATACGATTGACGGTCTGTCAGGGTCTATTTTGAAATATAAGAGTGACCATTCAATGTCTAAAGATGTTGACGGTGCTCAAAAAGGTGGAGAGCCTAAAGACGAGACTCAATCTAGCGAAAGTAAGGACGAGACGGCAGTGTCCAAAGAAACTGCACAAACGACAGCTCTTAATCATGCTGGCCTAGATGAAGGCTCTGTAACAAACTTGAAAACGGAGTTGAAGACCGAAGGAGACGGTAAAGTCTACAATATCAGTTTTGATTATGCTGCTAGTGGACTACGTTATAAATACGCGGTAAATGCTGATTCAGGAGCTATTGTAGTCTATACGACAGAGTATCTCACAGAAGCTACTGCAGCTGCGCAATAGATCCGTAGATAGTGGGAAAGTTCTCCTTATTTATTAAGGAGAAGCCTTGCAATTTCTCTGAAATGTTGTAAACTTAAAGTGAAAACGATAACAGCAATTTTAGAGAGTACCGTAGAATAAAGGAAAATTTGACCATGAAAGAATTCCAAGCATTTAAAGATACGCTTAGCAATAAGACTCTCAAAGACATTTACGAAGAAAGTAAATTGGAAGTCCAAAATGAAACAACCGAAGGTACGGAAGCCTTCTCAGTTGCCTTGGCAACCCAAATGGCTATAAATCTACTTGAAAGCTATGAAAAATGGCTCAAAGAAGAAAGAGCTAAGGAAGAAAA
>ERZ1106969.1666-NODE-1666-length-14487-cov-4.031735_pt1 | contig 14487 bp, 14 predicted proteins | sample MGYA00403685_ERZ1106969 | MGnify/ENA primary metagenome ERZ1106969 (study PRJEB35170, sample SAMEA104062416) | human gut metagenome | biome: human gut; feature: human-associated habitat; material: faeces | place: Denmark | collected 2012-05-18 ... | reverse complement strand
AATAGAATATGAGTATATTCAATATTAAATTTGGAGGTAATATATTTGATCACAAAAAAACACCATAAAGTATTAGTCTTCTGTATCCTCATTTTTATCTTTTCAATATTTGCTTATAATGTTGATTCTAGATTAGTTGCTAATGATGAACAGCCCATTTTTGTAATTCCTGTTTCTATAGCAAAAGATGGTGGAACTACACAATACTATGGTATAGGTTATAAAGTGATCAGCTGGAATGTATTAAGTATCAAGGAAATCAACGGAAAAGAAGTTGATGAAAAAATGATAGGATATGAAATTAGCACCCTATTTAATCTCCAACATATCGATGATGGTCCTAAGAAAGAACTTAACTTTGTGCCTAATAAATAGTAATGCCATATTAGACACATATGTAAAACAATGCTATAATTCAGAAGAATATTTATAACCCAAATAATACACGGAGGAAAATACACTATGAAATCATCATTTAAATTATTAAGTTTATCAATTTGTATGGTTCTAATGACAGTATTTTTTGTAGGCTGTACTAAAAAAACAGCTGAAGAAATAAACTTCTTTAACTACGGAGAAAACATAGACAAAGAAACTGTGGAAGAATTTGAAAATAAGTATGGCATAAAAGTTAATATTGAAACTTTTGATGACATGGAAACAATGTATCAAAAGCTCAGCAAGGGAGGTACTAAATATGATGTAGTTCTAGTATCTGATGCCTTAATGCCAAGAATGATAGATCAAAATTTACTTCAAAAATTAAATAAAGACAGTATCCCTAATATATCTCAAATGGAAGAAGATTATTTAAATCTATCAATAGACCCAGGCAACAAATATTCTGTACCTTATATGTTTGGAACTGTTGGACTTATTTACAATAAAGATGTTGTAACAGAAAATGTTGATAGCTGGGATATATTGTGGAATGAAAAGTATAAAGATAAAATATTCATGTTTGATACCTACAGAGATACTCTTGGAGCAGCCTTAAAAAAATTAAACTACTCTCTAAATTCAACTAATCCTAAGGAACTTGAAGAGGCTAAACAGTTACTGATAAATCAAAGAAAGTTAGTTAATCCAATCTATGGAGTTGATAATGGAACTACAATGATTCCAGCTGGTGAAACTGATATAAACATGATTTGGTCTGGTGAAGGTTTAAATCTTCAAGATGAATACCCTAATTTAGTTTATATTGTACCTAAGGAAGGTGCTAACTTCTGGATTGACAGCCTATGTATACCTGCTAATGCTAAAAACGTATCTGCTGCTGAAAAATTTATAAATTTTGTAAGTGATAAAGAAAGCGCTCTTAGAATAGCTGATGAAATAGGCTATACAACTCCAAATAAAGAAGCGAGATTAGAGCAGCCTGAAGAAGTTAGAAATAATCCTAATGCTTATATGCCTAAAGAAATAATGGACAGATGTGAAATCTATACTGACTTGCCTAGTGAAAGCAAAAAATTATATGATTACATCTGGACTGAAATAAAACAATAAAGATAGAAGTAGTGAAATCTTATTAGGTTTCACTACTTTTTTAATATTATCCTAAATACATCTTAAACTACTTTTTAAAAATCTATTATTTTACAAAATATGTTATAATAGTTTTAATATATAGCTTTCATGAAAAATCAATATATTTCTTGTGAGGTTTATGAAATGAAAAAACTTGCCAAAATTAAATTATTTATAGAATTCAGTGTGTTCTTTATTGTAGTTGCTATCTTTTGCTTTTGGCAAAATAATAGCATTGTAATTTCAAACTATACTCATCACAGTCGAAAAATTCCACCTGCTTTCCATGGGTATAAAATTCTTCACATTTCTGATTTACACAATAAAATGTTTGGTAAAAATCAAGATTATCTTATAAAAAAAATTAAAGCTTCCAGCCCTGATATCATCGTTATTACTGGTGACTTAATAGATAGACGAAGATTTGATTTAGATACAGCTGTGTGTTTTATAAATAAAGCTGTTGATATTGCTCCAATCTATTATGTATCTGGCAATCATGAGGCTTGGTCAGGCAAATATGATCAAATCAAACAATCTCTAAAAGATGCTGGAGTTTTAATTTTAGATGATACTTCTCTTGAACTCTTAAAAGGTGAGAACTCAATACAACTCCTTGGTTTGTCAGACCCCGATTTTCTTACTTCAAATTATTTGGATGGTACAAACACTAAAAAATTAGAACTACAACTAAAACAGTGGTCAAACGATATAAATTATAAAATATTACTTTCACATCGTCCCGAGTTATTCTCTCTATATATTGAAAACAACATAGATTTGATTTTTTCTGGTCATGCTCATGGCGGACAAATTAGACTTCCCTTTTTAGGTGGATTAATTGCACCGGACCAAGGATTCTTTCCTAAATATACAAGTGGTCCTTATAAAAATGGTAATACAACTATGTTTGTAAGCAGAGGTTTAGGAAATAGCATTTTCCCATTTAGAGTATTTAATCGACCTGAAATTGTTGTTGTAACATTAAAAAGTGAGTAATAAAATCTATAACATCTCTTACACTAATGTACTGTAAGTTAAGTTTTCTAAAAACTGTTTTCAATGCTTAATCTTTACTCTTTTTTTCATAATAGTAATTTATCTGAAAGCTTTATAATATCCTAGAATCAAAAAAATATTTTTAGTTTTTGTATACATTCTACTTATAGAATTGTCTTATATACATAAGGTCTTAAAAAATAAAAGAGGAGGAAAGATGGACAAAGATATTATAATAAAAGAAAATTTTTATACTCAGCTGGTAAGCGATACTTCTGTTGAAGGAGCAATTTTAAACAACGAAAAATCCGGAGATGTAGCTAATGTGCTCAGTAATCTAAATAAAAAATATAGATCTTTACTGATATTTAAATACGAAATGGATTTAAGCTACAAGGAAATTGCTGCTCTTTTAGGTTTAAATGAAGACATGGTAAAAACTTACTTGTATAGAGCAAGAAATAAATTTAAGGAGGAATGGAATAAAATCTATGAGTGATATTGATGATATATTTGATGATAAAAAATTAAAGCAATCTATAAGAAAAGCAAAGGTTAAGTCCATATTAAAGATAATTGGAGTAGTTTTAATTATCTTTATAATTGTAAGCTTACTGAATATATTGATATGTCTAAATCTTAGTAAAAAGCAGTACGAGAAAAATGATGCTTATGTAAAATTATCAATTCCTAATGGCTATATAAGCGAATCAAATACTATTATAGGTTTTTTAGGTGGTACTGGCACTTATAAGATAGCTAAAAATATGAATGGTAAACCTGTTATCTTAGAAGATAAAAATTCTTCATTTGGTATACTCCCTCCAATAAATTACTCTGTATTAAATGGCGGTGGTTATCATATTGCATCTCAGTGGCCGGTATCCTTTTGGGAAAACGGATATAAAAAGATGTTATTTTTTCATCCAGAACTTCAGTATAAAGAATATAAAAATGATTTAGCTGATATAGAAAAAATACCTGACGGAAAAATAATAGAAATGGCAATCTCCTTTGACAAGCCATATAAGGTAACCGATTTGTCTATCATTCAAAATAAATTGGAACCTGCAAATGTAACTTGGATGTGGTTGAATGAATTTACTGATAAAAAAATGCAGGAATATCAGTATGAGATAGATAATTATGATGCTAAAGCAAATGGTGTTTCTGAAAGTGAAACTATTGGACTTTCAGTACCTACGGCACATAATGATTTCACCTATAATCCATATACTCAAGGCTACGACGAGATAGTAGATACCTTAAATAAAAGTTCTCTTCCTGAACACAAAGCCCTATATGATAAGATAATTTCAAATGGCAAAACAAAAATAGAAGATGCTGAAATCCTTGGAGTCATCGTCCACGGAACAAAATCAGAATTAAAGCAGTTAATAGATAACCCACTTATAAAAGCATCCTCCATTGGAGTCATAGTAGATCCTCTATATATTGGTGAGAAACGTTAATATATACTGAATAAAACAAAAATGAAGGCAAATAAGTTTCAAAATTTCTAATTTGAAATATTGAAGCGTCTTTGCCTTCATTCTATATTAAAATCTTAAATCATCCCAAGCTTCCTCTTAAGGAGTTTTTTAATTCTATATTTTATTATGCCATAATCATCATTATGATAATTTGAGCTACAAGAAGTGTAAGTCCTAATGGTATCTGCTTCTTTATAACGGCATATTTATCTTCCATTTCAAGGATTGCTACTGGAACAATATTGAAGTTTGCTGCCATTGGTGTCATAAGTGTTCCACAGTATCCGCTTGTTAAGCCTATCATTCCAACTACATTTGGATCTAGTCCATATTGTAGTATGAATGGTATTCCTATACCTATTGTTATAACTGAGAATGCTGCAAAAGCATTTCCCATTATCATTGTAAATAATGCCATAGCTACGGCATATACGATTATAGCTACTGTCACATTTCCTTCTGGTACGATGTTACTTACCATTCCTGATATTACATCACCTACTCCTGCTGCTGCAAATATTGCACCTAATGAAGCTAAAAGCTGTGGTAATATTGATAATGGTCCTACAGCCTCTAAAAGTTTCTTACCTTCTATTGGTACTACAGTAGGGCTGTCTTTTGACATTATTAATATAATTATAGCTGATACTAATATACCAAAACCTAATCCAACTAACGCTCCTAGTTTTGGTAATGCTATTCCAATTATTAAAGCAAGCATTCCCATAGTAAGGGCTGGAATAAATACTTTTAATCCAAGCTTATCTGCCATTTTTCTCTTATATTCTTCTGGTATAACCTTGTTTACTCCTGGGCTTACTCTCTTTATTATAGGTGGTATTGTCATTATAACTACTAATATTCCTGCTACAACTGGAGACATCCATCTTCCTAGGGCTAATAAAGCTGCTAAAGCCAGCCAGAATACTGCTGTTCCGATTTTATTTTTCTGATTTTTATCCGCTAATGCTCTATATCCAACATAAGCTGACATAAGACCACATGCTACATATATTACTTCCATTATTATATCTTTGTTACTCATTTTTCATCACCTCATTTTCTAGTATTTTTATAGCTGCTTATATTTCTTCATTAATTTCTTGTTTAAGAACATGAAGTAAATGATTGATACCACACATGCTGTTATAAATACTGGTATCTCTGCTCTTACTGCTTGAACTGGGTCTATTATATAATTGTATGGTTCTAATGTACCCTTAACTAAAAGCAGTCCTGAACCTGCGATGAATAATGATTGACCAAAAAACCAGCTTATATTTTCTGCTGCTGTATTCATTGCCTTTACTGTATCTGCGTCCTCTGTATCTAGCTTCTTTCCATATCTCTCAATTGAAGCCTCTGCCATAGGATTTACTACTGGTCTTATGAATCCAGCAACTCCTCCTAAGTTTACATTGAATGCTGCTAAGAAACCTCTTATTACAGTATATAAAGAACTTATAAGACCTGGGCTTGCTTTCTTCATCTTTGCTATAAGATCTCCCGCCACCTGTTTCAAACCATTTTTCTCTAAAACTCCTACTACTGGCAAGGTTATTATAAACATAGCCATATATCTGTTTGATACAAATGTCGAACCTAACGTAGATAAAATTTCTCGAAGATCCATACCACCTACTAATCCAGTAGTGATACCTGCTGCCATTACTATTCCTATTGCATCTAGTTTCAATGCAAATCCTACTACAATAATTAATATACCTATTAATTTAATCATTGCTCTTCACTTCCTTTTCCTTTGATTAATCTATTCTCTATGAAATGAAATCATGGAGAATTATATATTAAACCTCTATAGGCCTAATTCCTATCTTTTTAAGAAACATTCTTCCATAATTCAACTTAATCTCTACTTGTATGAAAATAATATATTGTGTTTCTCAATTACGTCTTCTGCTTTAGCTATCTTTCCTCAATTTATTTCTTTAATGCATTTCTTACTTCAGATTCATCACATTCAGAATAACAAAACTTAAGTTTACTGAATATAAATTTGATATTTTTTTCACTTTTATCATTTTTATATTTTCTCGCATTTTTATTATATCAGCTTTTTATTTTATATCAATTAAGTCTTTCATGTAAATTTCACTGAAATACAGCTTTTTATCACTTTTTATGCATTATTTTGCTATATTTGTCGTATTATATTTATATTACTGATTTGCAATTTCTATTGAATTGAGTTATAGCTATAACAAAAGTACGTTATTATTTTATCAATTTGTTGTATAATAAATATCCTCCGGCCTAGCCGGAGGTTTTGCATTAACGGGCATAGCCCTTTACCACTAGCCACGCCTAAATGGCGTATGTACGATCTGGCACATGCGAATTTATTACCAGCCACCTGTAAACAGGTTGTTTTATTACTCTTTACCCATTAAATCAATCCACTTTACTTACTACTTTTAAAAGGATCAATATCATCCATTGTAAGCTGCTCCCCTAATTGATCTTCTTTTAATTGATGTTCTATATATTCTTTTATCTTTGCGGTATTTTTTCCTACCGTATCAACATAATATCCTCGGCACCAAAATTCTCTATTTCTATACTTAAATTTCATATTCCCAAATTTCTCGTATATCATCAAGCTACTTTTTCCCTTTAGAAATCCCATAAAACTCGATACACTCATTTTAGGTGGTATCTCTATCAGCATATGTATATGATCTATACATACTTCAGCTTCTATTATATTTACACCTTTCCATTTACATAATTCTCTCAAAATTACACCTATCTCTAGTCTTTTTTCTCCGTAAAATACTTTCCTACGATATTTTGGTGCAAATACTACATGATACTTACAATTCCATTTTGTATGTGATAAACTATGTATGTCGTTCACTTTTAACGACCTCCTTTTGATGTTTTTTATTGCAGTTGCCAGACCGCAAATTTATTTTACATCAAAAGGAGTTTTTATTATATGTTCCATAGCTGAAAGCTTTACCGAACCCCTGGTCTAACCAGGGGTTTTCTAAAACAAAAAGAGTTTATCCCTAACAAGGGACAAACTCTTTTCTATTATAATTATTTATCTTTTCATCTTTTTTACTGCTATAACAATAGCTGATGTTATAAAAGCTGATGCTATTGCTTCAATTATTCCATTTGTATATACTAGGCTCATTATAGCCGTTTTCGCACCTGATATAGCTAGCTTATAAGCTTCTGCATATTGGTCTATATACAGCATAAAAATCATTCCTAAAAATCCAATAGTATTAGTCAATGATCCGATCATAGCTGCTAGTCCAACTCTTACCGACTCATTTTTAATCTTTATAAACTTATAGGCGAAATAACATGTTATAGGTATTAAAAGTCTTGGAAGTATTGATACTCTCGGATCAACTATTGCAAATGATAATAATGTAGGTGCCACCATACTTTGATATAAGCTAGATGCTCCAAATATGAAAGCCAAGATAAGTCCTACCTTTGGTCCCTCTATAAGCGCTCCTATCATTACTGGTATGTGAACAATTGTTATTTTTGCTATTGGAAGTTGTATAAATCCTAGGCCGCTAAAACCTAAAAATAATATTATTCCTGCCAATAGTCCAACAATAACAAGTTGTCTCACATTTTTTGTAGTATTTGCTTTTGTACGTTGCATAAAAATCCTCCTCACTCTCATTCCGTTAAGGATATGAGTTGAAACTTAATATAAATTATTCTGTTCGATTTAATATAAATACCGACAGACATATTTTATCATTTTCATTATAAATTTTAAATATTTTTTTACATTATTTTTTAGAATTTTTTTCTTGATTTGGTACAAGATTTATACTTTGCCTCTATTTTTATAGATTATTTATATTATCCGTGGACAAAATACTATTACAAGACAAGTTAATAATTAAAATTAACAACAAAGTCTTGAAATTTAAGGAGGTAATATATATGGCAAAAACATTAGTACCAACAGCAAAACAAGGATTACAAACTTTCAAAAACGAAGTTGCTAGCGAATTAGGAGTTCCATTCAAAGAATACAATGGAGACTTAACTTCTAAACAATGCGGATCAGTTGGCGGAGAAATGGTTAAGAGAATGGTAGAAGCTTACGAAAAGAACATGAAATAAATATAAGCTTAAATAAGGGATTGCCGATTCGGCAATCCCTTTACCATTTCTAGTTGAAAATAAGTTCTCCTTCTTTTTCATCAACAATTACTTGTGAACCATTCTTTACAGTTCCTTTTATTATCTCATAGGCAAGCTTTGTTTCTATTGAATTTTCTATATAACGCTTTAATGGTCTTGCACCATAAAAAGGGTCATAACCTTCTCTTGCTATAAGTTCTTTTGCTTTGTCAGTAAGTTCAATGGTTATATTCTTTTCTTTAAGTTTTCCTCTTACACCTTCAAGGAAGATTTCTATGATATTCTTTATGCTTTCTACAGAAAGAGGTTTAAACATTATTATATTATCAACTCTGTTTAAGAATTCTGGTTTGAAGCTTCGCTTCATTATTTCCATTACCTTCTCTCTAGCTTCTTCTGTTATATTATTGTTTTTTATACCCTCTAAGATGTTGCTGCTTCCTATATTTGATGTCATTATTATTATTGTATTTTTAAAATCTATTATCTTTCCTTTATTATCTGTAAGCCTTCCATCATCAAGTATTTGAAGAAATATATTAAATACATCAGCATTTGCTTTTTCAATTTCATCAAATAAGATTACACTATAAGGCTTTCTTCTTACAGCTTCTGTAAGCTGTCCGCCTTCTTCATATCCCACATATCCTGGAGGAGCTCCAATAAGTCTTGATACGGAGTATTTCTCCATATATTCAGACATATCAATTCTTATCATATTGTCCTCGGAGTCAAATAAAGTTCTGGCTAAAGTCTTTGCCAATTCTGTTTTTCCAACTCCTGTAGGTCCCAAAAATATAAAGGAACCTATAGGTTTTTGATTGTCCTTTAGTCCAGCTCTTGCTCTTATAACAGCATCAGTTACAGTATTTACTGCTTCTTCCTGACCTACCACTCTCTTGCTTAGTTCTTCATGAAGTCTTAATAATTTTTGTCTTTCTGTCTCTACTAATCTTGAAACTGGTATTCCAGTCCATTTTGATACTATCTGTCCTATTTCATCCTCAGTTACCTCTTCCTTTAATAGAGCATCATCATAATTCTTTTTTAATATTTCTTCCTTATTTTTTATCTCTTGTTCTAACTTTGGAAGTTCTCCATATTTAAGTTCTGCCACTTTATTTAAGTCATATAATCTTTCATATTTTTCTATATCGCCTTTAACTTTGTCAAGCTGAGCTTTTAAATTTTTGATAGATAATATCTGTTCTTTTTCCTTTTCATACTTTATAGTTAAAGTCTTATCCTGTTCTTTTAAGTTTGATAATTCCTTTTCTATAGCTTCAAGCCTATCTTTACCATAATCTCCGCCCTCTTTTGTGATGGCTTCTTTTTCTATCTCCAGGTGAAGTATTTTTCTTCTTACTTCATCTACAGCTGTAGGCATGCTATCTATTTCTGATCTTATCATAGCACCCGCTTCATCAATTAAGTCTATGGCCTTATCCGGCATATATCTATCTTGTATATATCTGTGAGAAAGCTTTGCTGCAGCTACTATTGCTGAGTCTTGTATTCTTATTCCATGATGTATTTCAAATCTTTCCTTAAGTCCTCTAAGTATTGCTATAGTATCTTCTACAGATGGTTCTTCTACCTTTACAGGCTGAAATCTTCTTTCTAAAGCCTTATCTTTTTCTATATATTTTCTATATTCATCAAAGGTAGTAGCACCTATACAATGTAGGTCCCCTCTTGCAAGAGCCGGTTTTATAAGATTTCCTGCATCCATAGCTCCTTCAGTTTTTCCTGCTCCAACTATGGTGTGAATTTCATCTATAAATAATATTATCTTACCTTTGCTAGTTTCTACTTCCTTCAAAACAGCCTTTAATCTCTCTTCAAATTCTCCTCTATATTTCGCTCCTGCTATAAGAGCACCCATATCAAGTGAGAATATTATCTTATCTTTTAATCCTTCTGGCACATCACCTTTTACAATCCTTTGTGCAAGACCTTCTATTATTGCAGTTTTACCCACTCCAGGTTCTCCAATAAGTACAGGGTTATTCTTGGTCCTTCTTGATAATATTCTTACAACTCTTCTAACCTCTTCATCTCTTCCTATGACCGGATCTATATCATGTTTCCTAGCTCTTTCTACTAAATTTGTTCCATACTTGGTTAAAACGTCATATGTTCCTTCTGGATCCTGAGTTTCAACTCTTTGACTTCCTCTAACAGCTGCAACTATTTTAAGAAAATCCTGTTTATTGATGCCGAAGGTAGCAAGTATACGTCCTACTTCACCTTTATAATCCACATCCATTATAGCTGTAAAAACATGCTCTACGCTTATGAAGCTATCTTTAAATTCCTCTGCTATATTTTCAGCTTTGTTTAATACTTCTTCTATTCTTCTTGTTGCATATACACTGCTTGAACCATCTCCTGAAACTTTAGGCAGTTTTTCTATAAAAGATTGAGTAACATCCAAAACAGTCTTAGGATCTTTTCCCATTTTTTGAATTATATTAGGTATTAGTCCATCTTTTTGAGCTAATAAAGCATAAAAAAGGTGAATTACATCCACTTGAGGATTTCCAAAACGTACTGCTGTGCTTTGAGCATCATTTAATGCTTCTTGAACTTTTAAGGTCATTTTGTCAATATTCATAAGTTCTACCCCTTTCTACATATCTTTCATCAACACATTATAGTTCAATTATAGGATTTGTAAAGTATGATATTCTATTCTTTTATATGAAAAAAAGCTATGTTACAATAAAAAAACAGCTTTATCATAACATACCTTTTAATTTTACGCTTTAAATTATTTTTTCTAAATTTATAGCTAAACTAAAGTATCTTAATGCATCTCTAGTTTGAGAAAAATCATAATACATATTTCCCATATCCATATAGCGCTTATACAATTCCTTTTTAGACCCAAATTTCATAAGAGCATCTAAAGATAAGTTCATATACATTTCCGCTTCTATATTCATGCCTTTCTCTTTCAAAATTATGGATTTATAATAATAAGCTTTCTCCATAAGTTTTATATTATCATTAGAAATAGCATAATTTAGAACCTCACTGCATCTCTCTTCAGCTTTATCTAAATAGTTCACCTTCAACAGATTTTTCAATTCAAATATGATTGCATTTCCTAACATGTTGTTAAAGCCATTATAACACATATTAACAGTTTTTTCCAAACACTCTATAGCTTCATCATGTCTTCCCAAATCCATAAGAGTATTTGCAAATATAAGCATACTCATAATTTTCTTTTCATCATTTCCATAAAGGTCCATAACCTTTTTTTGAAGATCATATGCCTTATTTTCATCTCCGAATCTTAATTCCAACACAGTTATAATACTATAAATATTTGCTTTCAAAGTGTCATTTGCAATTATAGCTAATAATTCATTTAATCTATCTCTATATCTGTTTATCTTCTCATAATCCTCCATAAATGAATAGCAAATAAATTCATTATATTCAATAGTACATCTTTTAGTTAAATCATCTATATTATTGGTATTCATTATATTGATTGCATTTTCATAGCAAGATATAGCTTGTACATATTCTTCATTGTACTCAAAATATTGACCCACATCTGAATAATAGATCATATAGCAAAAACTCTCATCGCATTTTTCACATATTTCATAATAATTAGAGATAAGTTCCTCTAGCTCTGGAAATCTTTCTTTCTCTAAATACCAAGTAAATAGTACATGAGTTATATCAAAAGCTAAATCAAATTCTTCAAATTCCATTGCATACTCTAAATTGTATTTGAAATCCGCTTCTACTTGATGAGAAAATTCTTTACTTTTAAGCCTATCTATGTTTTCCTTTATCTGTTCTCTGACATCTTGCTGAAGATACTCCATAGATAAATCTAATTTTTCTGATATAAATTCTAAAATCCAAGTTTCAGGTTTTATCTTATTATTCTCTATACAGCTCATCTTAGAAACAGATATTTTATCCCCACATATATCTTTTAAAGTTATTCCTTTATAAACTCTAGCTCTTTTAATCTTTTCCCCAGTCGATAATACTTCCATAAAATTACACCCACACTAACACTTTATATTTAACTTAAAATTCCCAGTTTTTTAAATATAATAACGCCTTCATTTAAATATTTAGCCGCTTCAATTTCTTTATTTATTTCAATATAAAACTTTCCAAGTGTTATTGAAATTTCACCTGCTCTTTTGAATTGTTCCATATTATTAGCAAAATTTAATGCCATTATTAATGAATTTTCCGCTGCTAATACATTGTTTTTCAACAATTCCACTCTATGTCTTAGAAGATAGTAATCTATTATAGCCCCTTCGTTTCCATCCTCTATATAATCATAAATTTCACCTAATACTCTGTCGCAGTTCTCTGGATCTTTCATTTTTATATAATTATCGCATATATTTATTAAAGTCTGTATAAGGTTTTTGTCTTTATTTACTATTCTCATTTCTTTAGCTTTGTTTAAATGTTTAAAAGACTCTTCGATATTATCAAATTCATAAAAAAGTTTTCCTAAATTATTTTCTATTTTTGATAATTCAGAAGCATCATCAAGCTTTCTAAATATATCCAACGTCTTTTCACAACAGTTTATAGCATTATCTATATCACCTTTTTTGTGGTACTGTTCTGTAAGTAAAAGTAATGACTTTGCATATTTTCTTTTATCTTGAAGCTGCTCAAACTTTTCTTTTGCCAGATAAGAGTACTTCATAGACTTGTCTATATTTTCAAGCTTAAAATATACACTAGCCATAAAATAATATATCTCTCCAAGCAAATTATCGTTATCCATACGCTTGTCTAAGAATGTCTTTTCTGCTTGTTTTAGATAACTGTTACAAGAATGATAAGCTTTTAATTCATATGTTATCTTTCCAAGATTTAAGAAGGTGTTTATTATCTCTTCATAGTCATTATTTTTTATAAAAATAACGTTTGCAGACAAAAATATCTGTTGAGCTAATGCATACTCCTTTTTCTTCATATGTATGGTCGCTCTTAGATATAGATTGCGTGCTTTTCTATATTCTAAATCATATTTTTCAGCATAATATAAAGCTTTTTCTATATATTCACTTCCTGTGATTAATTCATCATTTAATATATATGATTCAGATAAGTTTTCATAATAAAGACAAATCTTCTCAGCCTGCGATTCCTCTGATTCCATCAAATATTCAATTGAAGTATTTAAAACACTTGATATATATTCTAATAAATCCATGCTTGGATTTGATTTTCCTGATTCCACTAAACTTATCTGACCTGGAGTTATTCTGTCACCTGCTAAATCTTTGAGAGTCATACCTAGCTCTTTACGTCTTCTTTTAATTTTTTCGCCCAAAGATAATATTTCCATCTTCGCCTTCCTCTTCTCTAACATTAGTTTCTCAAAACTATTCATATTATGTATTATTATAACATATTTTTAATGTAATACATATAATTTTTACTTAATATTTATCTGTTTATTATTTTCCATAAAAATAGGACCATATTATTCAAAATATGGTCCATTCTACTACTAATCCATCCATTTTGACATATTTCCATATACATCATTAGTAAAGTTTTTTACTGCTTTCTTTGTTCTTCTTACTTTTCTTTTTGTCGCATTATCTGCATTCATTCCCATTGCAGCTCCCATGGCCATTCCTACCATAGCACCTGTTGCAATACCACTTACGAAACCACCAGCATTATGACTATTTCTCATACTCATAATCTTTCACTTCCTTTCATAAATATTGATACTATTATAATGTGCATTTTTACTTTTATTACTCCATAAAGTTCTTGCCATATTTGTAATGAAATATTTGACGAATTAATTTGCCTTTTCTATAGAGTTATATTTTTTAAAAGATAAAGTATAAAGTCTGTCTTTTCATCTTCATTTAATCTTTTTATATTTTCAATGAAGATTTTATTATCATTTCTATATGACTCTAATATAGCCTCAAAATCTATATTTTCCTTGTCATCTAAAGTTACAATTTTATTTGTATTAAAAAAGGAAAATACGTTTACTTTGAAAGGAGTTTAATTTTAATTATGTCAATGTTAAATAAAAAAACGATAGAAGATATAAACGTTGCGGGGAAAAAAGTATTAGTAAGATGCGACTTCAACGTACCACTACAAGATGGGGTAATAACTGACGAAAATAGATTAGTAGGTGCACTACCAACTATAAAATATTTAATAGCACAAGGAGCAAAAGTTATATTATGCTCTCACTTAGGAAAACCAAAAGGAGAACCTAAACCAGAATTATCATTAGCACCAGTTGCAAAAAGATTATCAGAAATGTTAGGAC
>ERZ1106969.1661-NODE-1661-length-14502-cov-7.015367_pt1 | contig 14502 bp, 16 predicted proteins | sample MGYA00403685_ERZ1106969 | MGnify/ENA primary metagenome ERZ1106969 (study PRJEB35170, sample SAMEA104062416) | human gut metagenome | biome: human gut; feature: human-associated habitat; material: faeces | place: Denmark | collected 2012-05-18 ... | reverse complement strand
CTGTCTTTTTTCAACCTTTTTTATCCAGTTTCCGCTTCTTTTTATAAAAATGAAGGACTATTTTCTCCAAATACCGCTTCAAAACGATCTGAATTTCCTCTTTTGGATGGATCGGCTTCACTAAAATGCTGTAAATCCCTGTTCTTTTGGCTCCCCATACATCCGTAAACAATTGATCCCCGACAAACAATGTCGTCTCTTTTGTCGTTCCCATTATACTCATCGCTTTTTCATAATTCTTAACTGAAGGCTTATGGGCATTGTAAATATAATTTGTCTGGATCTCCTGATTGAACATCTCCACACGCGGTTTCTGATTGTTCGACAAAAGACAGGAGGACAACCCGATCTTTTGAAGGCGTACAAACAGTTTTTTTGCTCTTTCATCTGACGGTGCCCCATGCGGCACCAGTGTATTATCGATATCAAAGATCACTCCCCGGTATCCCTTCTGATAGAACGTCTCAAAAGGAATGATATAGGTGGATGCCAGGTATTCATCCGGAAAAAATTTTTCAAACATCACTACTTATCCATCTCCATCAATTTTGTAATCATCTCTTCACAGATCTCTTGTGCATCTTTCCCATCTGTATACACAATGATATCTGCCGCCGCCTCATATTTTTCACGGCGCGTCTCCATCAGTTCCCGGATATATTCCACATTTTTCTTTCCTTTTAACAGTGGACGGTCATCATTTTCCCTCACACGCTCCAAAATGGTCTCCGGCTCAGCTGTCAGCAAAACAACATATCCGTTCTTTTTCATCTCTCTGACATTACGTTCACGCATAGCTGCGCCTCCGCCGCAGGAAATGATCTTCTTTGTGGAATTCTGCAGTTCGATCAACAGATTCGTTTCGAGATTTCGAAAATACTCTTCTCCATATTGCTCAAAGATCTGCGGAATGCTCTTTTTTTCAGACTTTTCAATCTGTTCATCCATTTCCACGATTTCCATACCGAACTGCGCTCCCAAAAATCTGGCCACAGTCGATTTTCCTGCACCCATAAAGCCAATTAGTACAATATTATAATCACACGATTTACAGAACGTTTCTACCATCAATCCATCCATCATATCATCCTCAAATCTTTCTTCACAAATCTTCTGTTTATTATAGCAAGCATTTTGAGAGACTGCAAGCGTTATACTTTCCCGGCGGATTCAATCCACCCCTCCTTTTGCCAGTGCATTTGCTACGTCTTCTTTAAAATATTCCCATGCGGTTTCGTTTTCTATAAAATATTTGGGACAATTCTTCCCCGCCACATCGTAATGACGAATCACTGCTTCTTGTGTCAGATTGTATTTCCTGCAGAGCCATGCCGTTAATTGTACCATCGACTGATAGGTCTTCTCAGTAAACTTTCCGGTTTCATCCAGATGACAACATTCAATGGAAATCGTATCTTTATTTCGTTCATTGGATGCATAGGCCACTTCCCATGTGGGCACGCACTGGATGATCTCCCCTTCCAGTCCGATTACAAAATTGCTGCTTACCGATGTCTCCTGACTGTCTTTTAACCCCTGAAAATAATCTCTGTTCTCCTGTGCCGTAGATCCTGGATTTGCCGTATAATGAATCACAACTCCAGTAATTCCATCGGATTCAATTCCTGGTCTGGAATACTCATTGATATCTAAAAGCTGTACATCAATCTCTGGTTTGGATGCATCCACATCCGCCCGCAGTTCTCCTTTATTTTTTACGATACATGACCGCAATGCAAGCGCAATCGTCAGCAGTAGCAGCGCTGCAAGTCCTATCCTGGCATACAACACTTTTCTCTCATATTTTTTCCCATAACGGTATCTTTTTCTTCTGTTGGATTTTTTCTTCATCTGAACTCCTGATTTAAAAAAAGCCGGAACAGTTTCCTGTCCCGGCACGTTTTACTTTATTCGTCTACACTGTAGTTTGGCGCTTCTTTTGTAATATGAATGTCATGTGGATGACTTTCTTTCAAGGATGCTGCTGAAATCTTCACAAAGCGTCCGTTCTCTTTGAGTGCCTCGATCGTTTCTGTTCCACAGTATCCCATTCCTGCCCGGAGACCTCCCATAAGCTGGAATACAGTATCTTCGACTGTTCCCTTATACGCTACACGGCCTTCGACTCCTTCCGGAACCAGTTTTTTCGCATCTGCCTGGAAATAACGATCCTTGCTTCCGTTTTCCATAGCCGCAATAGATCCCATACCACGGTATACTTTGTATTTTCTTCCCTGATATAATTCAAATGTTCCCGGACTTTCATCGCATCCTGCAAAGATGCTTCCCATCATACAAACATTCGCTCCTGCTGCGATTGCTTTTGTCATATCTCCGGAATATTTGATACCACCATCTGCAATAACCGGAATTCCGTACTCTTTTGCCACTGCATAACACTCCATAACAGCTGTAACCTGAGGTACACCGATACCTGCAACTACACGGGTCGTACAGATAGATCCAGGTCCAATACCGACTTTCACTGCATCTACACCTGCTTCGATCAGCGCTCTTGTAGCCTCGCCTGTAGCAACATTTCCTGCAATGACCGGAAGCTCCGGATATTTTTCTTTGACCATGCGGACTGTACGCAGAACATTCTCAGAGTGTCCATGTGCGGAATCCATTACGATCACATCGACTTTTGCATTGACCAGTGCTTCTACACGCTCAAGACAGTTTGCCGTAATTCCAATTGCAGCACCACAGAGCAGTCTTCCCTGACTGTCTTTTGCGGACAGTGGGTATTTGATCTGTTTTTCAATATCCTTGATGGTGATCAGACCTTTTAAGTTTCCGTCTTTATCCACGATCGGAAGTTTTTCTTTTCTCGCCTTTGCAAGAATCTTCTTCGCATCTTCCAGTGTAATCCCTTCCGGTGCTGTGATCAGTCCTTCCGAAGTCATGGATTCTTTTATTTTCTTAGAGAAATCTTCCTCAAATTTCAAATCACGGTTTGTAATAATTCCAACCAGTTTTTTCCCTTCTGTGATCGGTACACCTGAAATCCTGAATTTCGCCATCAGATCATTAGCGTCTGCCAGTGTATGCTCCGGAGAAAGTGAAAATGGATCTGTGATAACACCATTCTCTGATCTCTTTACTTTATCTACCTCTTCTGCCTGCTGCTCGATCGTCATATTCTTATGGATGATACCAATTCCTCCCTGACGTGCCATAGCGATTGCCATGCGGTGCTCGGTAACTGTATCCATACCAGCACTCATCATCGGAATGTTCAATTTAATCGTCTTTGTCAGATATGTGGATAAGTCCACCTGATTTGGAATGACCTGTGAATATGCCGGTACTAACAGGACATCGTCAAATGTAATACCTTCTCCGATTATTTTTCCCATGATTTATTTCCTCTCTTTCTCTAATATGTATGACCATAGATTATCTGTTATGGTACAAAAATTCACTGCACTTGTCAAGCCTATTCCCACCTGCAATTTATTTTTATCTTGATTTATTTTAACCTTAATTATGAAGTATTACTTATAAAGCAAAGTCCAATCATAATTTTCACGTAATTTTCAAAATTTTCTGCACTTCTTTTGTCTATTAGTAACGAAACCCTGAAAACATAAAAAAATCCCCGGATATCTGTCTCAATCCAGATATCCGGAGATTTTATTCTCATTACATCATACCCATTCCACCAGGTGCTGCCGGCATTGCCGGTGTTTCTTCTTTGATAGTAGAAACAACAGATTCCGTTGTCAGAAGAGTGGATGCAACACTGTTTGCATTCTGCAGTGCACTTCTTGTAACTTTGGCTGGATCCAGAATTCCCTCGCTCACCATATCTACATATGCTTCTTTATAAGCATCAAAGCCAACTCCTGGATCAGATTCTCTGACTTTGTTGATGATCACTGCCCCTTCCAGACCTGCATTCGTTGCAATATGGAACAATGGTGCTTCCAGAGCTTTCAGGATAATCTTTGCTCCTGTCTTTTCATCGCCTTCCAAAGTCTCTGCAAGTTTTGCAACTTCTTTGGATGCATGGATATATGCAGAACCACCACCTGCGATGATACCTTCTTCTACTGCTGCTCTTGTTGCATTGAGCGCATCTTCCATACGCAGTTTTGCTTCTTTCATTTCAGTTTCTGTTGCTGCACCTACACGGATAACTGCAACTCCGCCCGCAAGTTTTGCAAGTCTTTCCTGTAATTTTTCTCTGTCGAATTCAGATGTTGTCTCTTCAATCTGTTTTTTGATCTGAGCCACTCTGTCTTCAATTGCCTTTTTGTCTCCGCATCCGTCAACAATAACTGTATTTTCTTTCTGTACTTTTACGGATTTTGCACGTCCAAGCTGATCCAATGTTGCCTCTTTCAGATCCATTCCAAGTTCATCAGAAATCACCTGACCACCTGTCAGAATTGCGATATCATTGAGCATTTCTTTTCTTCTGTCTCCATATCCAGGAGCTTTTACTGCAACAACATTGAAAGTTCCACGCAGTTTATTGACAATCAGAGTTGTAAGAGCTTCTCCTTCAATGTCTTCTGCAATAATCAGAAGTCTTGCTCCAGACTGTACGATCTGTTCTAACAATGGAAGAAGATCCTGAATATTGGAAATCTTCTTATCTGTAATCAAGATATATGGATCATCCAGAACAGCTTCCATCTTCTCCATATCTGTTGCCATATATGCAGAAATATAACCACGGTCAAACTGCATACCTTCTACCAGATCCAACTCTGTCTGCATGGTCTTAGATTCTTCGATTGTAATAACACCGTCTTTGGAAACTTTTTCCATTGCATCTGCAACCATATTTCCAACTGCCTCATCACCAGAAGACACTGCTGCCACTTTTGCGATCTGATCTTTTCCGGTTACCTGACGGCTCATTTCTGCGATTGCTGCCACTGCTGCATCGGTTGCTTTTTTCATTCCTTTACGCAGAACAATCGGGTTGGCTCCTGCTGCAAGGTTCTTCATTCCTTCATTGACCATTGCCTGTGCCAGAACAGTTGCTGTTGTGGTTCCGTCTCCTGCAACATCGTTGGTCTTTGCTGCCACTTCACGAATGAGCTGTGCTCCCATATTTTCAAATCCATCTTCCAACTCAATTTCTTTTGCAATCGTCACACCGTCATTTGTGATCAGCGGTGTTCCAAAAGATTTGTCCAGAACAACGTTTCTTCCTTTTGGTCCCAATGTCACTCTTACTGTATTTGCAAGCTGGTTTACACCTTTTTCAAGAGCAGCTCTTGCTTCTGCTCCATATTTAATTTCCTTTGCCATGTTTCTTCACACTCCTGTTATACTTCGTCTGTTGACTGTTTCAAAAAATTATTTTTCAACTCTATTTTACAATTGCAAGAATATCATTCTGTTTTACGATAATGTACTCTTCTCCATCCAGTTCCACATCTGTACCTGCATATTTAGAGTAAATAACCTTATCTCCTGCTGCTACCTGCATTGTCACTTCTTTTCCGTCTACCATTCCACCAGGTCCGACTGCAATTACCTCTGCTTCCTGTGGTTTTTCTTTCGCCTGACCAGGCAAAACAATTCCTGACTTTGTTGTCTCTTCTGCTTCTAATTGCTTCAATACGATTTTATCGCCTAATGGTACTAACTTCATGGTAACTCCTCCTTATTTTATACGTTATTAGCACTCATTGATATCGAGTGCTAAACCTCATGAATATAAAATAGCACTCTGTTTTCTATTTGTCAACAGAGATTCTGAAATTTTATATTTAGTTTATCTTCTTTTTACAGGTCCTTTTGCATCGGGAATCGTATAGAACCCGTTTTCAATATGAAATACCAGCATTTTACCGTGTTCGCACTGATACCGTTCCTGCACTGCACCGGTACAGAACAAAAGCTCTGTTCTGGCAGAAAGATAACATTGATATTTGGCATCCAGAGAAATTGCAGTCAAGTCATCCTCCTTCAATTGTAAATATATGTAGTCTTCCTCCATATCATACCGAAATACCTGACAATGATGCGTTTCATCATCCAGAATCGCATCCGCCGCGATTACTTTTTCCATCTGAAGATCTACTGCATTTCCTTCATACATATTTCTTTCCTCCTGTACTCTTATCTATAATCAGAGAAAGGGCATCAGCTTGCTGATACCCTTTTCTCTTCTGTACATTTTTACAAACGTTCTTTTTTAATCTTTTCCAATTCCGTAAAGACATAGTCATTCAACACTTTGATGTATGTTCCTTTCATTCCGGAAGAACGTGATTCGATCACTCCGGCACTTTCAAATTTTCGAAGTGCATTGACAATCACAGATCTTGTAATGCCAACACGATCTGCAATCTTACTTGCCACAAGAATCCCTTCCGTACCATCCAGCTCTTCAAAAATATGGATAATTGCTTCCAATTCTGAAAATGAAAGTGTGCTGATAGCCGACTGTACGATATGTTCCTTTCTTGTCTCTTCTGCGCTTTCCTCATTTACAGAACGAAGCATTTCCAGACCAACCACTGCTGTTCCGTACTCACTTAAGATAATATCATCAATTGAGTACCATTCATTCTGTTTATAAATAAAAAGTGTTCCCAAACGCTCCCCTGCAATATCAATCGGTACAATGATCGCCTGATATCCCTGCACCTTTTCCGGCGAAAAACCAAGCGTCTCCAAATTAACATTTTCTTTGGTCGACAATACATTCAGCAACCGTTCATTGAGCATATCGTCAATATGTGATCCCACAGACTCCACGATCAGCTCATTGATTGCATCAACATGCACACTTTTGCTGACTCCCAAAATCTTTCCTTTTTTACTGACTACCAGAACATTGGAATTTAAAATTTCTGTGAGGACAGCACAAATATCATTAAACACTACCTTACTGGAATTATTATTGTGCAATAATTTATTTATTTTTCTTGTCTTATCTAATAACTGTACGCTCATCCGTTCCCTCCAGTCTTAATTGTATATACAACTCGTCCCTATTCAATAGACATCATCATATTATCATACAATTTTTAATTTTTCAATGAAATTGTTGCAATTTCCTCGTCTTTTCATCTGAAATCTTTCTAATTCTCTTTTAAGTTCCGAACATATCCACACTGTTCATCTGCACAGACCAGTTTATTCCCTTTTTCCACCATATATCCACCACATTCTGGGCATTTTTCTTTGGATGGCTTCTGCCATGACATAAATTCACATTCTGGATTGTTTTCGCAGCCATAATACTTTCTGCCCTTCTTGGTTTTGCGGATTACAACTTCTTTTCCACAAACCGGACATTCCACCCCAATCTTCTCCAAGTATGGTTTGGTATTGCGACAATCTGGGAACCCGGGACATGCCAGGAATTTTCCATGGGGACCATATTTGATCACCATGTTTCTTCCACATTCTTCGCAGATAACATCTGTCACTTCATCCTCGATTTTCACACTTTCCAACTCTTTTTCCGCAGTTTTTACGGCTTCATCCAGATCCGGATAGAAATTACTCACAACGACTTTCCACTGTACTTTTCCTTCTTCTACCATGTCCAGAAGACCTTCCATATTAGCAGTAAAATTCACATCTACAATACTCGGGAAAGACTGTTTCATGATATTATTCACGACTTCTCCAATTTCTGTAATATACAAATTCTTAGCTTCCTTTGTGATATAGCGTCTTCCGAGAATCGTGGAAATTGTCGGTGCATAAGTACTTGGGCGTCCAATTCCCAGTTCTTCCAGAGCTTTTACGAGTGTTGCTTCCGTGTAATGTGCCGGCGGCTGTGTGAAATGCTGTTTAGTATCAAACTCTTCTTTTGTCAGTTCTGAGTCCATGCTCAGCCCATTGACAAGAACATTGCTTACTTCTTTTTCTTCGTCTGCTTCTGTATAAACCGTACGGAATCCCTCAAACGCCACTTTTGAAGTTGCCACTGTAAAGCGGTATTCCCCGGCACCAATCTTGACAGATGTGGTCTCATATTTTGCAGGCTGCATACGACTTGCTGCAAAACGCTTCCAGATCAACTGATACAAGCGAAACTGATCTCTGGAGAGGGAGTCTTTCAAAGAAGCCGGTGTCATGGAGATATCAGTCGGCCGGATCGCTTCGTGTGCATCCTGAATTTTCTTTTCTGTCTTTTTATTCGCCTCTCCTGCTGCTGCATATTCCGCTCCATATGTTTCTGTGATATATGTTCTTGCCGCTGCGTCTGCTTCTTCCGAAATACGGGTAGAATCTGTACGCAAATATGTGATGACACCAATAGTTCCGTTGCCCTTTACATCAATTCCTTCATACAGTTGCTGTGCGATCCGCATCGTCTTCTGTGTTCCGAAATTCAGTACTTTTGCTGCCTCCTGCTGCAGCGTACTGGTTGTAAACGGAAGCGGTGCTCTTCGGATCCGTTCTCCCTTTTTGATATCAAGCACTTCATATTTTTCTTTTTCCAGTGCCTGCAGGACCTCATCCAGTTCTTCTTTCGAATGAATGGTCATCTTATGTTTCTCGGTTCCGTAAAATTTTGCAGTCAGAAGTCTTTTTTCTCCTTTGACTTTCAATATTGCATCCAGACTCCAGTATTCTTCCGGAATAAATGCATTGATCTCATCTTCCCTATCTGCAATAATGCGAAGCGCCACAGACTGCACACGTCCGGCACTCAGCCCCCGTTTCACTTTTGCCCATAAAAGCGGACTGATCCGGTATCCTACCATTCGATCCAGAACACGCCTTGCCTGCTGTGCATCTACAAGATCCATATCGATGTCTCTTGGCGCTTTTAAAGAGGCTTTGACTGCATTTTTTGTAATTTCATTGAATGTGATACGCCGCATCTTTTTCTCATCCAGTTTCAGAGCTGTTGCCAGATGCCATGAAATAGCCTCTCCTTCTCGGTCAGGGTCAGTTGCCAGATAGACTTTGTCTGCTTTCTTCGCTTCTTTTCTCAGGTTTGCGAGGATCTCCCCTTTTCCTCGAATGGTAATATATTTTGGCTCAAAATCATGTTCTACATCAATTCCAAGCTGACTTTTCGGCAAATCTCTGACATGCCCATTTGATGCCGCTACTGTATAGTTCTTTCCAAGAAATTTTTTGATCGTCTTCACTTTTGCCGGTGACTCCACAATTACCAGATAATGTGCCATTGAAATATTTCCTCCATCCGACGCCCTCACGCCGTCATTTCACTTTTATATAATAATTTTTTGAGATTTCTCTGATATACCCCTGTAATTCCAAAGATACCAAAAGCTTTAACACTTCCTCCGGACGCAGCTTTGTTTCTTCTGTCAGCTGCCCCACACTCTTTGGATACAGACCGACACAACTATACACCATATATTCAGGACTTTCAAGCACTTTTTCATTTTTGTCCGATTTTTCACATGGGATACTACATATCACTCCCATCTCCTCCAACAGATTTTCCGGACTCAAAAGAATTCCTGCCCCCTGATAAATCAGTCGGTTACATCCCTGACTCAAACTGCTGTTCACCGGCCCCGGCAGCGCATAGACATCCTTTCCCTGTTCCAGTGCCAGATCTGCTGTGATCAAAGAACCGCTGCGTTCTTTCGCTTCAATGACTAGCACAACGTCCGACAGGGCACTGATGATTCTGTTTCTTCTGGGAAAATGTTGTGGCAGCGGAGGTGTACCGGGCGGAAGTTCCGAAAGGATTCCTCCGCCATGCTTGAGAATATCCCAATACAGTCCCATATGATTTTTGGGGTAACAGATATCCGCTCCACTCCCTAATACTGCAAAAGTATTTCCTCCTCCCATCAAGGCACCCCTCTGGCCGGTTCCATCTACTCCCCGTGCCAACCCGCTGATCACCTGGATCCCACATTCTGCCAGTTTTTTTCCATATTCCAACGCATATTTTTCTCCATAGGGCGTACAGTTTCTTGCCCCTACAATAGCTGCCGAATACTGCATATCCGAGGGCAGTGTTCCCTTTACATATAGCGCATACGGAGGATCATAAATCACTTTCAGACGAGACGGATATTCTTTTTCTCCCCACGGAATCAGGTGAATCTCTTTTTCCATCATTGCCATATAGCGTTTCTCCAGATCTTCTGCCCGTTTTGCCTGCAGAAGAATTTTTCGTTCCTTCTCTTTGAGAAACTCCATATTTTTCAATACTGTTTCTTCTATATAATAAACATCCTTTGCGGTTCCGAGTTCTTCTTTTAATTTTATTTTTGTCCTATCCGGAATCATACGGATTTCGGATAACCAGCATTCATACTTCATCCCTGCTTCCCCCTATCGTTTCCAGTATTTCTTATCCGGTGTCCGATACCCGATTGCCTCGCACAAATGCTGTTTTTGAATTTTTTCACTTCCATCCATATCCGCAATTGTTCTTGCAACCTTTAACACTTTATGATAGGTACGGGCTGTAAATCCAAATGTGGAAAATGCCTGTTTCATTACTTCCTGTTCCCGCTCTCCAAGACAGCAGAATCTCTCGACATCCGCATTGTCCAGTCTTCCGTTCACCAGCGTTGTGCCATACCGGACTCGCTGCTGGGCTCTGACTCTGCATACTCTGTCCCGGATTGTTTCAGATGTTTCCTCTGGTCTCGTCCCGATCAGAGAATCATACTCCACCCGGGGAGCTTCTACACAAAGGTCGATCCGATCCAGAAACGGCTGACTGATTCTGCCCAAATAGTTCTGGATCTGTACTGGTGTACAAGTGCATTTCTGCATATCCGGATAGCATCCACAAGGACATGGATTCATCGCTGCAATTAAAATAAAATCTGCAGGAAACACATAATTCCCATGGGTTCGTGCAATCCGCATCTGATGCTCTTCCAAAGGCTGTCGAAGTACTTCCAGTACGCTTTTGGAAAACTCCGGCAGCTCATCCAGAAACAAGACACCACCATGTGCCAGCGAAATCTCACCTGGCATCGGAATCATTCCACCGCCGGCCAGAGCTGCTCTTGTAGCTGTATGATGCACACTTCGAAATGGCCTGCTTTGAATCAAAGGCTCTTCTTCATCAAGCATTCCCATGATACTGTATATTTGTGTGATCTCCATGCTTTCCTCCCGTGTCAGAGGCGGAAGGATTCCTGCAATCCGCTCTGCCGCCATCGTCTTTCCACTGCCCGGCGGCCCGATCAAAAGCAGATTATGTCCTCCTGCCACTGCGATTTCCGCTGCCCGTTTGACCGCTGCCTGCCCCTGCATTTCACAAAAATCAGGTACACGCTGTTTCACCAACTCCTTTCCACGCATTCTTTTCCCTTCGTTTTTTCGCTCCTTTGAAAGGATTGTTGTAAGCTGCCGCAAATGTCTGATCCCAACTACCTCAATTCCTTCAACAAGCGTGCCTTCCGGCTCATTGGAGCTTGGCACAACGCACCGTTTTACACCTGCCTTTTTTGCCGCCAAAACGATCGGGAGTACCCCCTGAACCTCCAGCACACTTCCATCCAGTCCAAGCTCTCCGATGAACAGTGTATGACGCATTTCCCCGGAAATCTGACACCCCAGTGCAGTCATCACTGCCACTGCAATCGGAAGATCAAAGGATGCTCCTCTTTTTCTAACATTTGCCGGAGAAAGGTTGACGATTGTCCGCTTTGCCGGAAATGAAATTCCACTGTTTCGTATCGCCGTACGCACCCGTTCTCCTGCCTCCTTTACTTCTGATGAAAGATATCCCACCATATGAAATACCGGAAGCCCATTACTGATATCCGCTTCCACATGAATAAATTCTACCCGCAGACCTATCACTGCTGCAGATAACACTGAGTAAAAACTCATCGCACACTCCTTTTCCAAGAGTCTGTACATTCAGCCCCACATTGCTGATTTTCTCCAATCACTTTTCATTCTGAAAATTTTGACCGATATGGTCTTGTGAATCAATAGATGTTATGTTCTCCAAAGCAGATTGCTTTGGGAAGGTATCCCTACTATATTCCTTTTTCCTGCTGTTTGTCAACTACTTTTTTCCCTGTCCTCTTTTGAGTTGGAAAAGCACAAATCCCCACATCTTTACATACACTGTTATCAAATGTGCTTTGAGGTGCTGTCTTGAAATCATTTCCAAATCCCCTCACCCCTTCCGAAGAAAAAGAATATATTCAAAAATATACTGAGGGTGACCTGCAGGCAAAACACATTCTGATTGAACGGAATCTGCGGCTCGTTGCACATGTGATTAAAAAATATCAGTATGTGGACGAAGATCCCGAAGATCTGATCTCAATCGGAACCATCGGTTTGATCAAAGCCATTGTCACCTTTAATCCAAGCAAAGGAAACCGGCTGGCAGCTTATGCCTCCAAGTGTGTGGAAAAAGCGACCCCACCGCTTTGGCTTCACTCGTGAAAAAAGAGGAAAAGGACACATCTTTTTCTTCATGGAACGTCTATCGCCAGTTTTCCAATCAACTTTCACTGCTTTATAAAGAAGAATATGGCAGACTGACTTATAAAGTCCAATATATCCTCACTATTCCTTTCAAAATCCCCTCATGGCTTCCCGCACATGAAAAATATCTTCTTGCATATTCTTCTCCCGATTGTTTAGAGAAAACCTCTCAAAAGATACGGTATTTTCGCCATAAAAACTGTATGTACGCAAAAGACGTTGCAAAATATCTCGGTATGGACAGAACAAATTACGGTCACTATGAAGAAGTTGCCTATGAATACTGCCCACTTGCTATATTAGAAAAACTTGCTACACTCTACAACATACCCGTTACCGACCTTATGGACGACTATCATCTTTTTCTCTACAACGGACAAGGAAACAGAGTACTGCAATATCGGAAAAATCTACATTTAACTCAACAAGAAATGGCAGACAAGTTAGGAGTCAATCGGACAACCGTTCGACTTTGGGAAAAAGAATTTCACCGTGTGACAAGACCGACTTATGAGGCTCTCTTTATCCAAAAAATCCTCGAATGAGTTTCTTCTATAATAAGGCTTGGTTATTAGCGGTACTTCGGGAGAAAGTTTCTGCTTGTCCTCTCCTTGCGTTTTCCTGTCTTTCCAAAGGGGGCTTAGAAAAAAGTTCTCAAAGGCTCCTAAGTAGCTATTACAGTCTGTCAGAGGTAAAAAAGAAGTTTCTTCCCTGTGGAAAAGGCAGCCACGTTCCTGTGACTGCCCCTTTCCCTATTTTATCATCTTCTCAACGCCCTCTATGATTGCAACTTTTTCTTCCGTTGACAAATCAAGTCTGTTAAGGTAGGAATATATAAATTCCCCATGTAGTGTAGCAATCTGCTCACCTAAGGTATTGAGATTCTGATTATCCTCCGGATAATGTACAATAATCTCCATATGCCTACCTCTCTTACATATTCTTTTCATCTTATGACTGAAGTTCAATTATCTTGACTGTTCTTTTTCTAGTTCTACATCTTTCATCGTTTTTTCTAATTCTTCCAACATTTTCTGAAAGTAAAACGTACGCCTTGGATTCATAAATCCCGTTTCTTCTAATGTCGTCCACAGTTCATTCACTTTTGTAGATACTGACGTAACATCCTTTTCCACTTCCTCATAACTGAGTATTCTTAATTGTAATATCTCCATACTGAAATTCTCCTCTCTGGTAAGTCTTACAATTTAAGAATCAAAGTTACGATTTACTTATTCGTTGTACGGATTGACCTTATCATTATAAGTGATACGACCAATTCGATTTACCTCGTGGTCTGTATCACACATTCTTATAGAATATCCCTGTTCAAAACAAGGCTTTCTGTTCCCTACAATTTCTTTTAGTTCTTCATCATTTATATGTAAGAGAGTCGGCTTTGCTAATCCTTTTGAAGAAGTATAAATCTTGGCATGGAGAGGATAGTATTCTAATCGTGAAGATTTTTTCTTTTTATCTTTGGAAATATCTTCTCCCAACAAATTGCAAAAATACAAGCCTATATCATTATGGTTTCTAAAATCTGAAATTCTGATATAACCATTTCCCCATATTTTCTCGACTTCATTCTTTGATAGTTTTAATCTCTGAACGGAATCATTTTTCACTAACACATGAATATGCCATGTTCCTTTTTGATGTGGCTCAAATACTGCAATATACTCCATTTCTCCATAGCGATATAGAAATCTTTTCCAAAATTTCTTGAAGTCATTTTTACATTTCGTCATATCGTCTGTCGGCTCTGCATAAGTAAGAGTAATATGTCTTTCACAATCCTCTCCCTTAAAATTCATGTTAATGTACTGTCTGAGATAGGAGAATTTCTTATTCATGCTCTTTCTTCTGTTACTGACAATCATTTCTTGTGATTTTTCCACATGAGCATATTCCTTTATCTCCCCTGTACTTTTCACAACATAATGGTCTTTGTCAATCTTTTTGATGTCTAAAAATCCTTTGGTGTTTCTTTTTCTTGTTACTGTCACATCAATAATATCATTGGTAATACATATTGTGATGTCGTCTGCTGAGGTTATCTTAACCTTGTCTACCTTTCTTACATATGTATTACTGCTATTGTTTATTTTT
>ERZ1106969.1654-NODE-1654-length-14546-cov-6.006004_pt1 | contig 14546 bp, 15 predicted proteins | sample MGYA00403685_ERZ1106969 | MGnify/ENA primary metagenome ERZ1106969 (study PRJEB35170, sample SAMEA104062416) | human gut metagenome | biome: human gut; feature: human-associated habitat; material: faeces | place: Denmark | collected 2012-05-18 ... | reverse complement strand
TTCGATAAAACGACGCACTTTTTTACGTCAGTTCCGGTTGTTATGCCGGAGAAGGCTACAGTGATTCATCACACGACTCCGGTACTTACTTAGCTACCGGAGAATCTCATCATGACCATTAAACCTTCCCTGTCTGAAGACCAGTTCGTCAATATGGCTTTCATCACCCATCTCACCGGATTAACCGATAAATGGTTCTACAAGCTCATCAAAGACGGTGAGTTTCCGGCCCCCATCAAGTTTGGTCGTAGTTCCCGCTGGCGACAGAGTGAAGTCGAAGCCTGGCTACAGGCCCGCATTGATGCATCCCGGGGAGAGAATTCCGCCATGGCAATGACCCACAAACTTACCGTAACTCCCGTGGAGGCGTTGTCATGAAAACACCGTATTCCCGTCATGACTTCCTGTTGCAGCATTACCAGCGCTGGCTGGACGATTTCACGCGTCTGGCTGTACGACATGGGTTGTGTCACCCGAACATCCAGGCCAGCCATCAACTCACCATAGGTTCGCTCCGCTTCACGGGTACGGGGCAGGTCACTGCCGTGGTACCCCATGCTTTGTACCGGTTGTTCTGCGGTAATCCCCCCCGGTCATCACGGTGGCAGAGGACATGTCCACCCGGCTGGATTCAGATACCACGCTGCTGCTTCACCATCCCATGCTGGAAGGCATATTGCTGAGTGAATGTGCCCGACTGAAGCAGTTCCCGGTACAACGGGCACTGCTGGTGATGCTACAGCGGCTGACCAGCCGAGAAATCCGACACAAAATAGTCTGGCTGTGCTGGCGCGATTTAATGTGCGGGGATGACCCTTGCGACTGGCTGGAGCGTCTGGTCGGACAGCCAGACGACGCGCTGTATCTCTGGCTGGGTGACCGCCAGGATAGTGATCCCGTTTTAACCCTGATGATGGATGAATACCTGCTGTTTACCGGCAACTGATGCCAGAAACGAAAGCACATCTTCCTCTCCCAATCCCGCATTACTTTCCACAGATGCCGTTTCCCGCACCGCTTCACACTGGCGGAACGGCGCTGTCTGCGATTCAACGATAAGGATTTACAGATGAACTCAACCATTTTTACCGCGCACTGTCAGACCTGGCTTGATGACCCCACCCGGCTGCAGGTCACTCATGGGCTCTGCCAGCCTGAAATTAAAAAGTGGCACAGGCTGACCGTGACGTCCTGCTCGTTACCAAACGGGCTTACCGGACTGCTCATTATCCCGCAGTTTTTGCTGACGGTAACGCAGGCTGCTTGTGTGGAAGAAGAATCGGTAGCGGGACGTATCATTAAACGTGCTGAGGGACCAGCGCTGGCGGGGATGTTGCGCAGTGAATGTTACCGACTGGGACTCAGTGCCCTTGCTGAGCGGTTATCGCTGCTCTTCCGCCAGTATCCACAGCCCGGTATACGTGAATCACTGATGTTGCTGTGCTGGTGTGAGCTGGTGAAAGGGATTGAGCCGGAAGCATGGTACGCACTGCATCTGCTGCTTCCGGCCACGCTGAAGAAATGGATCAATACACGACAAAAAGAGTTCAATGGTTTATCGGCACTGACTGAGGATTACATTCGTGCCACCCGGCCACTGTGAAGGTCGGATACCTGTCCGTAACAGCGATCCGGTACCGAGCGGCATGCGCAATGTACCGGAGCATATGACCTGGATTGAGCAGAAAAATACGCGCTTACTGTATGGCTGTAACGGAGTAGCTGACCATCAGTTAACCGTGCGCCGACGAAGTATCGATTTCTGAGCCTGACAGTTTTTTACGTCAGCATTCCATTATGTGACAGCCACACCAATCCCCTTTTAATCCCTTTAATCCATCTAATCGCAAGGCGCAGACTTTCCTTTTCGGGACGACTTGCGCCTGCCCTCAGGAGTCTGAAGATGTTTGCCAAATTCTTCCTAGCACACAACGGTAAACGGTGCAGTCTGGTCTGCCAGACCGATAGATACATTACAGAACATCCTGGTCGAGGTACTGGCATGCGCATGCTGAAATGTTACCTTGCCAATAATCGTGATGGGCACATTGTGACTGCTAAAGACGCGATGCAGTCACCAGGCAGGGTATGGACCTGCTCTTCCTGTGGCTGTCAGTTGATACTTCATGCGGGTTCATCTGGTAAGTCCCCCTGGTTTGAACATGACCAGCGAACAGTGACGACGAACGTTCTGATGCAATGTACCCATCTCGATCCTGAAGTGAAAGCCGAAGCCCGATGCCAAAAACTACGCAGAATCATCGGCAATCTGGATGCACCTGTAATGGTGCTGTTCTGGCATTGCGTGTGGTGCGGAAATCATTACAGTGGGAAAAAGCATTGCACTTCATGCGGAACAGGCATCTACAGTATCGAAGAAACTGACAAGCAATCAGATGCGAACTGATTGGGCATGGGTTATTTCCTTAATATGATGAAGATCGCTTTAACACTCATGTTATTTCAGGAAATCTTATGGAGTATTTAAACGATGAGCTGACAGAAATGCAGCAAGTAAAGCGGGTAGTTCAGCAGGCCATCGACCATTACCCACGTCTGGCTGTATTTCGGTTGGCGTTGGACTGCCCAGGCCCTGAGACAATCGGATGTTTTCAGGATACCGTCTACCGACAAATAAGTGAACTGGCAGCAACCCGACAATTGAGGGGCAGACCATCGCCACCAACAATTCTCAGATGGATTGGAAGCAAAACTTCTCCCCACGCATATCAGACACTACTGATGCTCAACCAGGACACTTTTTACCTTTCCCGACACGACTCACTTCCGGAGAAGTGTTTCCAGACAATGAAAACTCTGCTCCGTCAGGCATACAATACAACCCGAATAACGAATGAACAGTATCAGAGTAATGAAACAAAAATAACCGTCTTCAGAGTGGACAGAACCCAGGCGGGCCACTCTGATGCTGAGCATAAATTATTACAGGAAAATGCCCTGTCGTTCCGACCTGTAGCGATTACACAGAGCCCCCAGTATCTTTCCCTGAGTGACGAAACTAAAGACTGAAGTGGTCTACTGAATTTGGCCACCTGAACAGGGGTGATATGCCCACCTCAGAACAACACAGGTGCTCCAATGAAAAGAAGAAATTTTAGTCCTGAATTCAAACGTGAATCCGCTCAGTTGGTTGAGGATCAAAATTACACTGTTTCTGATGCTGCTAAGGCTATGGATGTTGGTCTTTCCAGGATGACGAAATGGGTCAAACAACTGCGTGATGAGCGTCAGGGCAAAACGCCAAAAGCCTCCCCGATAACACCGGAACAAATCGAAATACGTGAGCTAAAGAAAAAGCTACAACGAATTGAAATGGAAAACGAAATATTAAAAAAGCTACCGCGCTCTTGATGCCGGACTCCCTGAACAGTTCTCGATAATCGGAAAACTCAGGGCGCGTTATCCTGTGGCCACTCTCTGCCACGTATTCGGGGTTCATCGCAATAGCTACAAATACTGGAAAAACCGTCCTGAGAAACCAGACGGCAGACGGACGGCATTACGCAGTCAGGTCCTTGAGCTGCATGGCATCAGCCACGGCTTGGTCGGAGCAAGAAGCATCGCCACAATGGCAACCCAGAGAGGCTATCAGATGGGACGCAGGCTTGCCGGCAGAATCATGAAAGAGCTGGGGCTGGTCAGTTGTCAGCAGCCGACTCACCGGTATAAGCGTGGCGGCCATGAGCATGCTGCCATCCCGAATCATCTTGAGCGACAGTTCGCCGTAACAGAGCCAAACCAGGTATGGTGCGGTGATGTGACCATATCTGGACAGGTAAACGCTGGGCGTACCTCGCCGTTGTTCTCGACCTGTTCGCAAGAAAACCAGTGGGCTGGGCCATGTCGTTCTCGCCGGACAGCAGGCTCACCATGAAAGCGCTGGAAATGGCATGGGAAACCCGCAGTAAGCCCGTAGGGGTGATGTTCCACAGCAAGCAAGGCTGTCATTATACTGTAAGCACACCCATTTTAGTTCCACGTACTTTTTGAGATTTCCGGGTTTTCAGCCATCAGCCGGTATTCTTCCGGCGTCAGATTATTCAGGGATTCATGAGGTCGCTCGCTGTTATATTCGGCCAGCCAGCGCTCCGTGATTTCCCGTGCTTCATTCAGTGTCCTGAACAAATAAAAATCCAGGATTTCTGTCCGGTACGTCCGGTTAAAGCGCTCGATAAACGCGTTCTGTGTCGGCTTACCTAGCTTGATAAATTCCTGCATTACCCCATGTTCTTCGGCCCACTGCGCCAGTGCCACTGAGATAAGTTCCAGACCATTATCCATCCGCACCCTCAGCGGATAGCCCCGGTTTGCTGCGATCCTGTCCAGCACTCTCACAACGCGTTGGGCCGGGATATTCAGGTCAATTTCTATCGCCAGCGCTTCGCGGTTAAAGTCATCCACCACATTGAAGGTTCTGAAGCGTCTGCCACTGACCAGCGCATCATGCATAAAATCGATGGACCAGTTCTGGTTTAGCGCTTCCGGCGTGGCCAGTGGCGCGAGATTGCGTACCGGCAGACGCTGCTTTCCCCTGCGACGAAAATTCAGTTTCAACAGACAGTAAATCCGGTACACGCGTTTGTGGTTCCAGGTGTTGCCTTGCCTGCGCAGTAGCTGGAACAGCTTCTTAAAACGTATCGTGGATAGCGCTCCGCCAGCTCAGTCAACGCGTGGATCACCGGTTCATCACGCCGGGTATCGGGCTGGTAAAAGTACACCGTCCTGCTCAGCGATAACGTCCTGCATGCCTGGCGAGTGCTCATCATAAATTGCGAGGTCAGATAACCGACGAGTTCTCGCTTTATCGCTGGTTTTAAAGCTTTTTTTCAATGACATCTTTCAGCGCCCGGCATTCCAGACTGAGATCGGCAAACATCTGTTTGAGGCAACGGTTTTCGTCCTCAAGATCTTTCATCTTTTTGATATCAGAGGCTTCCATACCGCCGTACTTTGCTTTCCAGTTGTAATACGAGGTCTCCGATATTCCCGCTTCACGGCAGACATCCTTAACGGTACGTCCGGCTTCGACAGACTTCAGAACGGCAAATGATCTGGTGTTCGGTGAATCGGGCTTTACGCATGGTGATCTCCTCACAGGACATAAACAGTATGTCGGAAGATCTCTAAAAGTGAATGGTTCGGTTTACCGGGATGCTTACAATCCCCCTTGATGCCAAGGATTCTTAACTCATTGGCATCATCATATCTTTTCGTATTTTTAGAACAATCACTACCCATTGCTTCACACTCTGACTATATGGACATTATCTTTATCAAGAATTCTTTTATCTTCAGAAACACTAGAGCTAATCCAGTCACTGATTGAGATTAACTTTCAAGATTCAGTAAACCACTCGCTTTAAGCCCCTGTCATATCGCTGATATACATACATCGCAATGGTGCTAAAACAATAAGCAAGGAATAACAACCCTAAACTCAAAAAAAATAAATTTTATTATCACGATAAACACACCTTGTTTTAGAACAACAGATGAATCAGCATTAAATCTCATACAGGCCCATCGATTTATTCTAATTATTCCCGGAACGTCACGATGAGAAGACAGGTCTGCATTTTGAGAACAAAATAAAGTGGATACAATTAACGATATAGCTGTATTTATATCAACAAGTGATATCTAAAACAATTCATCTGTACTGAAACAGTATAACTCGCTATGCTGTCCTGGTTTGGCTTGAGTGCTGATATTACGTTTTTAAGGAATATAAGAATGTCATCGATTTCTGGGATTGATATTGTTACAGGGTTGCTCATCCCTGTAGTTCTGTATTTGATAAAGAAAGTCATTGACTGGACAGGAAAAGTCGTTGGCAACCCACGACCTAAACGAAAATACCAGTTTGATAAAATTCCTGCGGATAAGAAAGTAGAGATTTTTTTCGAAAATTGATGCATTAAAAGGAAAAACAACAACGCCGCATGTTCTTGTTCAGATGAAATTTTTATATGAACAACTGGGAATGTATTTGCCTGTATGGCTATTGAAAATATTAGCTCACTGGATGTACGTCTGCGAGGTTTTCTGAAAAACACTATTATCGGTCACTATCCTGAGAAAGGGTTTAGCGTTAACACCAAGGTTGTTCGCAGATCCTACGGGATATCTACCTTGTTCGGGATATTTGCAGTTGCCACGTTTATTTATGCAGTATGGGATGCCGTCTCTACTTTCTGGAAAAACAAAGAGACAGGGTTGTTTATCTTGTTTTTATTGATTTATGCTTCCGCTATTATTACTGTTATAGGTTATATAATTTCCCAGATTGAAGATATCTACCTGGGATCTAAATTTGGGCATTTATTCGAGACTTGGCTCAGGAACCATCCACCGTATAACGATGTGAACCCTGATACTTCTGTAGCAACGCCAACAGAGGAGCAAGCATCATCCGAAGGTCCCCAAGAAGATTCTCTCGCAAGTTAACATGATTTATTAACGGGAGAGAACCGTTTTAAGTGCGCTTTCCTGACCCTGACCCAAAATCCTGCGCCATTCAGAAACAGAATTCCGGCATGATCTACACTCCCTGAATGGAGGCGGTGCCGATGAAAAAATCACGATTCACCGAAGAGCAGGTTGTTTTTGCCCTGAAACAGGCTGAACTGGGACGTCCGCGCCGGATATCTGTCGCAAACTGGATATTTCCGATGCCACGTTCTATACGTGGCGCAAGAAATACGGTGGCATTTCGCCCTCTGAGCTGAAGCAAATGCTGCAGCTTGAGGAAGAGAATCTCAGGCTGAAGAAGCTAGTTGCCGATCTGAGCCTCGACAAGGCCATGCTGCAGGATGTGCTGGACAGATGGGTGTATGAGCGAGGGATCCGAATAGACTTCTCACGGCCGGGAACACCGACGGACAGTGCCACGGTGGAGTCGTTCAACGGCAGACTGCGACAGGAATGTCTGAACGAGAACGGGTTCATGTTCCTGGAGGACGCACGGTGCAAAATCGAGGACTGGCGCATACACTATAACCAGAGACGTCCTCATTCTACGCTGGGATGGATAACCCCGTCCGAATTTGCAGAAAAATCTGTCGGTTGCCAGAATATGCAACCAACATGAAGCCGGTTATTCCTGATTATGCTTGGAGCATATTCGGGGTCAGGGTCACAAGAAGACATTACTAACATCGCGGTGTGTTAATCAACGGGAGCAGGTTAAAAGCATGGATTTGCACAACAAATCTCCGTAGCTAGCTGCGTAGCCTATAAAAGACTTAAATCTTTGGATGAGGATAAATAGATTTTTAGAATTCCTCTTTAGAGGATATTTTATAATAACAAACTTGACAATAGGAGTTATTTTTTTAAAATAGAGAATTATAGAGCCTAACTAACAATAAAAGTCGTTTATTATTTATATCTAATGACATATAGTTTATATTTTCTACAATTCTGTTACTCAGGAAAAGAACTGAACTGTAGATCCAATAAATAGGTATCATAAGATGGCAGATAAAAGAATATCAAAAAGCACTTTGTCAATGTTTCTAAGATCAAAGTGTGACAGAAGTTTATTTTTATCTCTTCACCAAGATTCTGAGTTGGCTACTCACAACATGCCGGTTCCCTTGCAAGCTCGACCTGGAGTTGGCGTTCTTCAAACAGCCGGTCGTAATTTTGAGGATCAGCGTAACGACCAACTGATTCGAGCTTTTGGTAGTAGAGTTATCTACCAGCCAGATAAATTAGGTACAAATAAACCGGTCAAAGCTTCTCTTTCTGATTTATTAAAAAAAGTCAACTCTCTTCCGTCTGTCATTCTCCAAGGAAAATTTGAGCCAATAGATTTCCAAAGTGACTTTCTAAATAACATTGGACTTAATTCATCTCACTCCTCACTTATTCCTCCTATAGCAGGGCTTATACCAGATATTATTTTAGTAAGAGAGCCCAGAGAGGACGACGAGGAAATAAAACCAAATGGAAGCCGGAATGTTATACAAACTGCAACAGAAAAACGTTTTGCCCTAAGCATTATTGATATTAAACATACAAGTGAGGCAAACCCAAGTTATTCTGCTGAGGTTGCATTGTATGCGCTACTCCTTTCAAATTGGATTATTAAACAAGGGTTGCAGAATAAATATTTCGTCACCATTCGTAGTTATCTATGGACAAGATTCAAGCAAGGACAGTCCATACTTGATACGCTATTATTAAACCCTAACAACATAGCACCTGAGCAATACATCAACGCTCTTATTTCAGATAGTGAAGATGCGAATCTTCGATTTTATCTACCTACAGTGTTACATTTTTTTCGCGAAGATTTACCGCGAGTAATTTCTATTGGTGATAGTTCTAATAAAGGCTGGGAAAATCTGGAATGGCATGTTGACAGCCGATGCAGTGCCTGTGACTGGCTCGGAAATGAAGTATGGGCAAATACAAAAGATAAAACCAGAATTTCTGCCTTTCCCAATCACTACTGCTTCACAGCAGCCAAAATTACCGGCCACCTAAGCCAAATCGCAGGAATGACACGAGGGGCAAGAAAAACACTTAATCTGAACAGAATAAATTGCACAAACGATGTCGCTACATTGCCTCCTTCAGATATTGCTTTTCAATCTCATAGTCACTTAAAGAAAGAGCGCAGCCGAATCCCAGCAAGAGCAAATGCTCTTTTATCATCGAATACAAATGTTGATACTTCAGCTGTACTTGCTAGCTTAGCTCCATGGCCACAACTACATTCATGTATAGCCGTTAACTTTGATCCAAGCGCCGGATTATTAACGGGATTATCAATTACAGGAAAAACAACTGCTTATATAAAAGGTCAAAGTCCACGATACTTCCCAACTAAATCGTTTGTTGTAGATCAGAAAAACTTAGACGATGAATGGAACGCTCTCGAAGGTTTATTATCTACACTATCTGATATGATTGATCAATCCGAAAAATATATTCGAGAAGCAGGAAAAACCCCTCTCACAGCTCAAATTGCATTTTGGGAAAAACGTCAGTTTGAGGAGTTATGTAATGCGATGGGGAGACATCTACCACGCGTACTTGGTCTAACTGATAGAAAAACAAAAGCATTAGCATGGTTATTCCCAGCGGATGAACTTATAGAAAAACCGGATGGAGCAGTTAGCCCATGTGTAGTATTCATTGATGACATTATTAAGAGAGTTGTTTTCTCTCCATCACCTCATGTCATCACTTTATTTGACACAGCAACAAACTATTACTTCGGGAACTTTCCTGTCGTACAAAAAGATGCTTATTATCGTGAGTTTCTTACTAATGGTATACCCCGTGAAAGAATATATGAAATATGGAGTAATGCGGCCACAATAAAAAGAGGAAGTGTCATATCTCCAAGAAATACTGTTATTCAAGAATTTGCAAACGCTTTAGAAAAACAATGTAAAGCGTTAAACAGTATTGTTGATAAATTACGATTTGACTTCAGCGGGCATTTAAAGGCAAATGCTCCTAAACTCTCTCTTTCTATCCCCAGAGGTACAACAAATGTTGCTTTTGACTCCAAACTATGGGTTTGGTGGGATGAATTACAATATCAGACAAAAAAATTAGAGTCACATCAGAGAATCGCTCTTGACGCCGAGACATTAGAGGCAAACTACGATGCTATTAGAATTACAAATGGAAGACCAACAGGTCAACCTAACGAGTATGTATTCGATGTACTAACTGGTTCTACAGAGGCTAAACTTGATGACAATGATGGTTTTTTGATTCTTGGAAAAGAAGGATTCCCTGGTTTTCCATTACAACGTGCATTAGATATCTTAAATAAGGGTATTAACTATTCTTTAATTCAAGATGCATTGTTGACCACTCCCTTATGGTCATCACTTAGCGTAACATTAATTTCATTCGATAGAAACACTCGTAAGGCAGTACTATCAATATTTAATAGAAAGCAAACTAATTTCTTTCAGTTACTTGTCGCAAATTCGCCTATAGATTTCATGAATGATGTTTTTATAACAAAAGGGCAATCATCATTTAAATGGTATGAAAAAGTAAAAAATATCTTAAGCTTAGTTGGAAATCCATCAATAGCTGTTGCAGATACTAACGCTGCACATGCAATGGGGGCTAAACCTGCAAAATCTGGTAAAGATGTTGTGACTCCTCTTGCCCGCGTATTATGGGAAGCTGATACCCTTTATAATAATTCAATAATTTCAACAGCAGATGCTAAATCTATTGCCTCATATGCGAAAGCAAAATTTGGTTTGAATGATAGCCAAAAGGCTGCTATATCACATGCTTCAGAAAAAGGATTAACGCTAATATGGGGACCACCTGGAACGGGCAAAACTCAAACATTAGCAGCATGTATTCATAGCATGGTCTATCATGCTATGAATACCAACGCCCCCTTAAAAGTCTTAGTAACAGGTCCAACATATAAAGCAGTTGAAGAACTTATAGAAAGGGTAATTAACTCACTAAGTGCGGAAAAATCGTGTAACACTGAGATATTCGTAGGATATTCACAATCTCACTCCCCAAAAAACATCTCATGTTGCACAACACACTTAAAAGTGTCTTCATTTAAACTCTCAAATAGCAATAATGAAACAGCTGATTGCATTGCAAGTTTAAGGGATACAAAATCTACTACAATAGTCGCAACATCTACTATGCAAGCTTATAAACTTGCCGAATGGATGCATGGTTCTTCCGTAGCTCCTATTTTTGACATTTTAATCATAGATGAAAGCTCCCAAGTTCAAGTTACTACAGCTATTTCTCCGTTAGCTACAATAAAAGATAGCTCACGTGTTATTATCGCGGGTGATCATTTACAGATGCCGCCAATATTAGCCTTAGAACCACCAAAAGGATCTGAATATTTAGTCAGCAGCATTCAAAAATATCTCATGGAACGATCCTTTGGCAGTAAAATATTGCCATGTCCATTAGAAGAAAATTATCGTTCTGCCGAAGATATTGTTGCGTATGCAAGAACTATAGGTTACAGATCTACTCTTAAAGCATCAAATGAGAAAACAAGCCTTCATTTCTTGTCTAAATATCCGAAACCACTATCAAACTATCCTAGCACCCTTCCCTGGTCTACTTTATGGTCTGATATTCTAGATGAAAACAAAAAGATATTAACATTATTACATGAAGATGAACTATCATCTCAGAGTAACATTTTCGAAGCGAAGATTGTTTCTGCTTTAACTTGGATATTAAGTCAGACAGTTAGTAATAACTTGAACGGCAGGGAAGCATGTGTTCATGATACGCCGACCGCCGAACACTTCTGGCAAAAATGCATTGGTATAGTGACGCCACATAGAGCCCAACGAGCACTGGTAATAAGAGAGCTAAAATCTATTTTTCCTGCAGATCAAGGAGAACTTATTGATAGCGCAGTGGATACTGTAGAAAAATTTCAAGGTGGTGAAAGACATACGATCATTGTAACATTTGGAGTAGGTGATGCAGATGTCATCATCGGTGAAGAGACATTTTTAATGCAACTAGAACGTACAAATGTTGCTATATCGCGTGCAATGGCCAAGTGTATTGTAGTTATGCCTCAGACTCTTGCAGGGCATGTGCCCCAAGATAAAAAAGCACTTGAGACAGCCCATGCAATAAAAGACTATGTTGATGAATTCTGTAATCAAGAAATCCTTGCACAGATTCAATATGGCTCAGAAGTTAGGAATGCTAAATTGCGATATCATGTTTAGACATTGACTGAGCTAAATTCGCTCGACATGGAAGTCATATTCTATAGCGGCAGAAGATCCTGTTCTCATTTGATGGGCTTGCCGCTTACCTGCTTCAGCACTATCAGCAGCCCGAACAGATATCAATCGCCATAGAATGTTCGATTCTTCTAGTGAATTTCTAAATATCTCTTTAGCATTCACTGATGCAGATGGAATAATTCCAAATCTAACATACATATGCAGATCATTACTTTCAGAAGCACATTTAGCAATGTTACGCCAAACCTCACCAAGTGATTTTGAAAATGTATCCTTACCAGAATGATCTAATTGTGATCCAGAACTGTAATCTACGGATTCAGGACCACCTAAAAACCAATTCCTTAGCCACTGATCTTGTACATAGGTCTTCATACCATAATAAGGAGGAGAGGTAATTATAAGTGAAGGACGCATATTCAAAGACTGAAAAACATCAGCAGACCTTGAGTCTCCTTGGATCACTTGTTTAAATGTGTCCGGAATCCCGCTTGAAAGACCGACAAGACGTTCAATTTTACGACGAAGGACTCGCAAAACATCGACTTTAGGTGGACTCATTCCTCGCTCACTCCAAAACCTTACAGCATAATCTGGTTTAGAAGCATAAGTTCGAGGCATTTGATTTGAAAAATAACTCATATTATCTATATTTCTTGCAAGAGGGCCATGCAATGCCCCTAATATTGCAGCTCTAAGTATAACGGAACTGTCTGTATCTAATGGTAATTTAGATAGTCCTTCTCTTAATGCGCAAATATCTCTTAGAGTATCAGAATGATATGCAACCCTAAAAAATGGAGTATTAGGTATTTTATTTGGATCAACTTTAGAAAGAATATTTTCTGCAAGCTCAATAGGTGACATGGGATCACAACTAGCAAGTTTCGCTCTTGCAACAGCTACTGCAACGGGTGATGAATCAATCCCCCATGCAGAAACTCCAAATGTACGAGCTGAAAAAAGCGTTGTACCTCTCCCGCAAAACGGATCTAAAACCACCGGGCGTTGTTTTTTGTATTTCTTTATTATTTTATTAGGATATTCCAACGGAAACATAGTAAAATATGGGCAAATAGCATTCAGCGCATTTTCTTTACGGTATGCAAGGGCCATGACTCTGCTCTTCCTTAAAATTTTATCTATGCTACCTCATACCAAGATATTCTACTAGCAGTAGGTGATACACACTAGTCGACGATGAAGAAGCATTCAATTTCGTTTCACAAATAAGTGCGGTGTAAGTTAGCCATTGAATAATGGCACCAATAACATAAACATACTATTTTTCAATATGTTAATTAATAAAAATACTATGTCTTTACTTTAGCAAAATCAAACGGACTAATCCCCTTCTCCCGATTCACATCCAAATAATCCGCCCACCACTGCAACATCAATCGGCGCTCATCTAAGTGCTCGGCCTTGTGAATGTAAGCCGCACGTACTAAGTTACGTTCCATATGGCTCATTTGCCGCTCTACAGCATCCCTTGACCACAGCCCTGACTCAATCAGCGAGCTACATGCCATAGTCCTGAAGCCATGCCCACAAACCTCCACCTTAGTGTCATACCCCATAACACGCAGCGCCTTATTCACCGTGTTTTCACTCATCGGTTTACGAGGGTTATGATCGCCAACGAAAACAAAATCACGCTCGCCACTAAACTTGTGAACCTGTTTCAGAATTTCCAATGCCTGGCGAGACAGCGGTACTAAGTGAGGTGTACGCATTTTAGAACCTCGTTGCGAATGCTTAACACCTTCTATAGCTTCTCGTTCTGCCGGGATTGTCCACATTGCCCTTTCAAAATCGATCTCGGGCCAACGGGCAAAGCGCAACTCACTGGAACGAATAAAGATTAATAACGTGAGCTCAACAGCCAGACGGGTTAAAGGTCGTCCGGAGTAGCTATCAATTCGCTGGAGTAGTTCAGGTAAGCGTTTCAGTTCAAGTGCTGGTCGATGGACACGATTACTTGAAGCAACTGCCCCAGCCATCTCCTGAGCAGGATTGTAATCGATCAAACCGCTTTGCACTGCATAACGCATAATCGCATTGGTACGCTGCTGAAGACGCGAAGCCACTTCAAGACGCCCTGTAGCCTCAACTACTTTGATAGGGACAAGGAGATCGCGCGTACTAAAACTATCAATACTCCGCTTCCCAATTGCTGGGAACAAATTATCTTCCAAGCTCTTCAGCACCCGTCGGCTATGTTCTTCTGTCCATTTTTTATTTGCTGCGTGCCACTCTCTGGCAACTGACTCAAAGGTAATGGCCTCTTTTGCCTGCTCCTCCTTTACAGCACGCTTATGCTCACGAGGATCAATACCAGCAGCAACAAGCTTTCTGGCCTCTTCCCTCTTCTGCCTCGCATCGGCTAGTGATGTTTCAGGATAAACACCAAACGCCATCAGATGCTGCTTGCCACCAAAGCGAAAGCGGAACCGCCAGTACTTTGAGCCATTGGGATGAATAAGCAAAAACATGCCATCCCCATCGACAAGGGTGTACTCCTTTTCCTGCGATTTTGCGGAACGCACTTTGATATCTGTCAGAGCCATAAAAGTTCTCCTTCCATGTACCACTGTGAGTATACAACCATTATCGAACCAGCATATATACTCGGTTCTATACTCACAAGCGACTTGATGTGGGTTGACTCAGATTGACTTCTGTTGAAAGGAAAATCGCGGAAAGCCTTGCGGATACTGGATTTCAGGCACAAAAAAAGACGTCCGTTGACGTCTATTGATGTTCCGATGGTGCCGAAGG
>ERZ1106969.1638-NODE-1638-length-14666-cov-6.171309_pt1 | contig 14666 bp, 10 predicted proteins | sample MGYA00403685_ERZ1106969 | MGnify/ENA primary metagenome ERZ1106969 (study PRJEB35170, sample SAMEA104062416) | human gut metagenome | biome: human gut; feature: human-associated habitat; material: faeces | place: Denmark | collected 2012-05-18 ... | reverse complement strand
ACAAGTATTTTAAAATAGTAATAAAAAGAAGAAATGCCGCAATCTATATTTTTAAAATGTGAATTGCGGCATTTTTAAAAAGAGCAGAGGTAACAAAATATGCAGACAGGAAAGTATACGGGAATTGGACTGATTGGAAATGAAAATCTATCCGCAATTTATGCGGTGAATAATGGAATTGCAGATATTAATGGAACAGGGATTTATCATTTGTTTTATAAAAATTATGCTCATGATCTCCTGCAATCAGCGGTGACAATGATAAAAGTTGGAGATACCATTTATTATGGAAATAAAGTTTGGAAAGAAAATACACATCCGCAACATATCACACCTGAAAATTCATACGTAGAGGATGGGTATCGGTATTGCGATGAATTTTATCTGGAAGAGTGTGGGCTGACAAGAAAAGAAAGAGTCTATGCATATGGGGAACACAAGCTGATATTTGAGACGGAGATAAAAAATGAGACAGAGCAAATACAGAAAATCCATTGTTATGGCTATGCGGCAATCCGTAATGACAGACAGATAGAAGTAGCGGAATTGACAGCAGACATGTTTGGAGTACATACGGGCAACGTATATATCGGGATGGAAACATTGAAAAGAGAGGAAATCTACCTTGTGGAGGATTCTCCAACTGATTTTGCTTATCAGACTTTTCTGGATGTTTTAGAAAAAAGGCAGCAAAGAAAAGAATTACAGACAAGCTGTCGTCTTGGATATGTACAGGGAGGAGAGTACACTTTGCAGCCAGGAGAAACACTGGAATTGTGTTGGAGTCTGGTATTTGCAGACAATTATGCAATGCTGAAACAAGAACTTGACAAATACAGAAGTCAAGGTAATTTGCATATGAAAAGACAGAATGAGCGACAGGCAGCAGATTTTTATTGGCAGTCCTGGATGCAGGAGGGAAGAGAAATCTCAGGGGAAGATAGGATCACAGAAGCTGCAAAAATTAATCTTGTTTCAATGAAAGCAGTTTGTGTGGGTGGTTATATACCGGCGGATCTAACAGGTCACTATTTTTGCAACAAGATGCCATGTTATTATGCGAGAGACTCTATTATGGTTGCGCGGGCATTTTTCTTATCTGGACATTTCAGGGAATGTAGAGCCATTCTGCTTTACCTGTTGCAGAGAAAAAGAAAAGCAAACGGGGAATTTTATCAGAGATATGACGGATATGGGGAACCAAATGAGGGCGCCAATAATAACGTGTTTCATCAGATTGACTCCATTGGATATTTCTGCAGGATGATTTATGAATTTTATAAAGAAACAGGAGAATTACTTGCACAGGAGTCTCTATTAGAAGAGCTGACAGATGTGATTTTTCATGCGGAACAGAAATTCGGAATGGTTGGACCGGAGGGCGGTGTAAATGAAGGTGTGTTTGGTGGTGCATTCATTACATCTTCCAATATGTTTATTTATGGTGGAATTAAGGCAGCAGAGGCTCTTTTCAAAATATTAGGAAATGTTACTTACGAGAAGAAATGTGAAGAAATCTGTAAGCAAATATATCAGGGAATCCAGATAACTTACAATGAAAAAATAGGGAGATATGATTATGGCTATGTAAAATATCATGATCATCCTGTACGTAAATATGATACACCACAATATTTTGGACCGTTGTACGGATATCCAAATGACGAACATATGAAAGCAACACATCAATATTTTCTGAAATATGCATCATTTTTTGAAGATGGAATTGGTTATTCAGAGCAGGAATATCATCATGGTCCATGGCTGTTTAATACATTAGCATGTGCAGAATACTGTAAACAAAACGGTGAAAGAGAAGAGTACCAAAAAAAAATGGAGTGGGCAGTACGACATAGTAATCAGTATGGTCTAATGCCGGAAGCGGTGGATGCAGATAATGAAGAAGTCTGTTTTATTAATCCATTAAGTTGGGCGTGTGCGGAATTTGTAGCGAGTTATTTTAGCGAAAGGAAATAGAAATATGAAGAATAAAATGCGAAAAGTAGAATTTATAAACATGCTGAAATCTTGTCTGCTAGATGATAAAGAAGCAGTTAAAGCATTGATTGCAGAATTACTTCCATTAGAAGATCTGGATTTTCATGATCAGTGTTTTCTTCTGTTTTTGTTAGGAGAGTATACGAGGATTTCAGAGAACCTGTATTTTTATCAGACATATTCCGGGCGGATAGAGCAGTTACAGGATGAAGTAGAGCGGGCTGCATATCAGTCATATTCCAGATTAGATCAGAAAAAAGAAAGCTTTTACAGTGATAATTTTGGAATGGCATATGGTGCACTTTACAACAGTAATTTATTTTTGAAGAGGGAAAAAACTGCAGAAGCAATCCATGAGATGAAGAATTATGCCTATTCAAACTATACTTGTGCGGGTAGGCTTATAGATGAGAAGCATGGCAATAAATCTACGGCAAGAATGCTTTGGTTATGTGTACCGTTTGGATTATTTACTCCAGAAGATTTGGTACTGGTAGCAGCAATTCCTGATATGCAAGATACAGAAGATCAGATAGATTTTGCAATGCTGGGATGGTATTTTGCGGAGAAGGCGGATTATCGTCAGGCAAGAAATTATCTTGGTCGATTGACATCTGAGGATGAGTTTGTACAGGCGGTGAAAGGTATTATTGAAGAGAAGTTGAGACAGGCAGGTATGCTGAGTGAATCTCCAATTCTACATATTCCATGCGGTAATTTTAATAGATATGAACATCGAAATTATGAAAGAGATCCGTGGTTTCCTAAAAATCATGAGGAAGTCTATCTGAATATAGCTACATGGCCAGTTCAATATCCGGAAGAAATTACTGTATTTTGGAGAACATCAAAGGGGAGAACGGGTAAGAGCATAGGATGTTATCAACCAGAATATGAGAATTATCATTTTTCTATTGGAAACTTTGATGGTGGAGAAGAAGTAAGATATTATTTTCAGGCAGGAGAATATAGGAGTAAGGAGTATACGTTTCTTACACAGGAAAAAGAAATTATCATAGAAACTGGTTGTATCAGGCGAAATGAAGAGCAGATAGTTTTAGAATTACGTTCCAATCAGGGCAGAATTTACCGCTGGGTAAAAGAAAAGGTGCAGGGGTTGTTTCAATATAAAGTGGAAAGTATTGAAAAGGAAGCGTGTCAAAGTAAAGCAACAGACTGGCATCCTATACAAGAGGCACGGGAATTTTTTAAACAAGAGAGTGGTTTTGAAATTGAGAAGATCTTTTTCTGGAAAGAGGGAGAAAAAATTATTACTTCAGGAATCAGGATTGCGGCAACAAGTTCAGAACGTTTTTATGGATTTGGAGAAAGATACAATGATATCAATCAAAGAGGAAATTTGGTTGATGTTTATGTATATAATCAGTACAAAGATCAAGGAATTCGCACATATTTTCCAATGCCCTATTTTTTAAGTTCAGAAGGATATGGTTTTTATCTTCCGACAGATCACTATGTAGAATTTGATTTGTGCAGGGAAGATGAAAGATACTGGAAAGCAGAGGTACAGACAGAATGTTTATCATGGTATCGGTTTGCTGGAACTCCAAAAGAGATGATTGGCCAGTTTACTAATCTGACGGGAAGACCGGTTATGATGCCGGAGTGGGCGTTTGGTCCATGGATGTCCAGTAACAATTGGGACAGTGAAGCTGAAGTTAGAAAACAGGTAGAATTAACAAAAAAATATGATATTCCATCCACAGTGCTTGTGATTGAAGCATGGAGCGATGAGGCGACATATTATATTTTTAATGATGCTGTATATAAAGAAAATAGTGGAAAGGATGGATTTTCATATAGTGATTTCCATTTTCCGAAGTGGGGAAAATGGCCGAATCCAAAAGGTCTGGTGGAGTATCTACATGAAAATGGGCTGAAGTGTATTCTCTGGCAGATTCCGATTGTTAAATATATCAATTCGCTTCATCATCTGCAAAAAGACCGGGATGAAAAATATGCGTTGGAACAAGGGTATTGTGCTAGAAAAGTAGATGGTATGCCGTACCGTATGCCGGAGGGATGGTTTACAGACAGTCTATTGATGGATTATACAAGTGAAGAGGCCTGTGAATGGTGGATGAAGAAACGGCAGTACCTGGTTGATGAAATTCAGATTGACGGTTTTAAGACAGATGGTGGAGAATTTGTATTTGGAGACAATGTAAGATTTGCAGATGGACGAACCGGAAAAGAAATGAGAAATGAATATCCAAATCTTTACATCCAGAAGTATTATGATTATATCCATGAAAAACGAGATGGGATTGTATTCAGCAGAGCTGGATTTACAGGAGCGTGTCGGATGCCAGCACATTGGGCGGGAGATGAAAAATCTACGTTTTCTGCATTTCGAAGGAATTTGTGTGCAGGATTGAATGCAGGAATATCAGGTGTTCCTTTCTGGGGATGGGATCTTGCAGGGTTCAGTGGAGAAATTCCAAGTGCGGAATTGTTTGCAAGATCAGCCGCAATGGCAGCATTCTGTCCAATTATGCAGTATCATGCAGAGAGCAAGGCAGAATTTAATCAGGATAGAACACCATGGAATATAGCAGAAAGGCAGAATGCACCGTGGGTGATAGATGTGTATCGTTATTATGCAAAGCTACGTATAGCAATGCTTCCATATATTATGGAGTCAGCAGAAAAATCTACAAAGACAGGTGTTCCCATGATGCGTGCATTGTGGTTGGAGTTTCCGGAGGATGAAAAGGCAGGAAGTATTTTTGATCAATATATGTTTGGAGATGACTTTATGGTTGCACCAATTGTAGAAGAAAGTGCAACAGATCGTGAGGTATATATTCCCCAAGGAATCTGGAGAAATATTTTTACAAATGAGACATTCAGTGGTCGACAGAGTGTTAGAATGCATGTGGATGTAAAAGAAATTATCGTACTACAACGTCAGGAATCCAGCTGGAATGTTGAGTTGGACGGAGGGTTCCTATTTACAAAGGAGGAAGAATAATGGAGTGGTGGAAAAAAGCAGTTGTTTATCAGATTTATCCTATGAGTTTTAAGGACAGTAATTCCGATGGAATGGGTGATTTAGGGGGAGTTTTGGAAAAAGTAGATTATCTGAAAGAATTGGGTGTGGATATTGTATGGATGACTCCGATTTACGAATCTCCGATGGATGATAATGGATATGATATCAGTGATTATTATAAAATCAATCCGTTATTTGGTACCATGGAACAGTTTGAAACTCTGCTGACAGCTCTGCATGAACGAGGAATTAAATTGATTATGGATCTTGTAGTGAATCATACCAGTGATGAACATCCATGGTTCAAAGAAGCACGAAGGGATAAAAACAGCAAATACCATGATTTTTATATTTGGAAAGATCAGCCGATTACAGATCAGCAGTCTTTCTTCAGCGGATCAGTATGGGAATATAATGAAGAAACAGATGAATACTATTATCATTTGTTCAGCCGCAGACAGCCGGATTTGAATTGGGATAATTTAGAGGTCAGAAAAGAAGTTTATCGTCTGATTAATTGGTGGTTGGACAAAGGAATTGACGGATTCCGTATGGATGTTATTGATTTGATTGGAAAAGTGCCAGAAGAGTGTGTAATGTTTGGAGAGAAATCTCATGTGTATCTGCAGGAAATGTATAGAGCGTGCTTTGAAGGTAGAGAAGCATTTACTGTGGGAGAAACCTCTTTTGCCACCCCAGTCAGCGCTCCCTTGTATTCGGCAAAGGAACGTAAGGAATTGACGATGGTATTTGGATTTGAGCATTTGGGGCTGGAAGAGGTTAAAGGAAACGGAAAATGGGATTTGAAGGAATTGGATGTCAATGAATTGAAACAAGTGTTTAAAGTATGGCAGAATGCGTTGCATGAAAAAGGATGGAACAGCTTGTTCTGGTCTAATCATGATCAGCCAAGAATTGTTTCACGCATGGGAAATGATGGAAAATACAGAAAAGAAAGCGCCAAAATGCTGGGAATGATTCTTCATGGAATGCAGGGGACACCGTATATCTATCAAGGTGAAGAAATAGGAATGACAAACGTGAAGTTTCCATTGGAAGATTATAAAGATGTGGAAACAATCAACATGGTCAGGGAAAAACAGGAAGTCGGATGGACAATGGATAAGATTATGAAAGGAATTTATGCAAAAGGTAGAGATAATGCAAGAACTCCGATGCAGTGGAACGGCAAGTCATATGCTGGTTTTTCTGATCATGAGCCATGGATAAAGGTGAATCCAAATTACACGGAAATCAATGTAGAAGAAGCATTGAAAGATCCGGATTCTGTGTTCTGTTTTTATCAGAAACTGATCCACTTACGTAAAAATTATGATATTATCAGCACAGGAAATTTTGAATTACTATTTGAGAAAGATCCAAGAATTTTTGCTTATAAAAGAGAGCATGGGGGAGAGCGTCTGATTGTGCTTGCAAACTTTACGGATCAGGAAATTACTTGTGACTGTACAACAGAAATTGCATGGGGTGAGGGAGAAATATTGCTGTCTAATTATCCCCGTAATACAGTAGAAGCACAGATGATACTTCGTCCGTATGAGGGGCTGATATTTAAGAATTAAGATATTCCAATATCTTTGAGAATAGTGTATGAACTACAAACAGTCAATTTTTATTGCAAATGCGATGAAAATCGACTGTTTTGATTGTGTCACAGTAAAAATAAACCCCCTGCTATGCAGGGGGAGGACAGATCTTTAGATATAAGTATGAACTCCTGTGCTAAAATAAAAGTGGGTCTGCAAAACCACAAATAAAATAGCACAGGAGGTCCTAAGAATGGACGTAAATAGTTTAGCTCATACAAAATGGGATTGCAAGTATCATATCGTTTTTGCACCAAAATATCGCCGTCAGGTAATCTACAAAGATATAAAAGCGGATGTGGGGCAAATATTAGGAACATTATGCAGAAGAAAAGGGATAGAAATTATCGAGGCAGAATGTTGCAGTGATCATATCCATATGCTGATAAAAATTCCACCGAAATATTCCGTGTCAGAAATAGTGGGATATTTGAAAGGGAAAAGCTCGCTTATGATATTTGAAAAGCATGCGAATTTAAAGTACAAGTATGGGAACAGACATTTCTGGGCCGAGGATATTATGTAGATACGGCAGGCAAGAACACAGCTGCGATTAAAGCGTATATTCAGAATCAACTGAAAGAAGATTTAGAATATGACCAGATGTCATTAGTAGAGTATATCGACCCGTTTACGGGTGAGCCGGTGAAGAAAAACAAGAAATAAACCACTTGGAGTGGTAGTAGGAAATCAAAGCAAACCAGCAAGCCCCCTTAGGGGCTAAGCCGGAGTAAGGAAGCGCTGAGTAAGCCCCTTTAGGGGCGGCTGTGGATGTGGTGCAGTTGGCAGACCTTCAGTGCGCCTTCCGGGCGCAAGCAGGTAATAGCCCCTTATAGGGGCAGAACAAGCCACCGGCTAAGCCGGTGGTCTTGACTGTGGTGCGCCTGGCGGCGCACGTTTCTAACGGGTGAAAGTCCCGAATCCGCCCGGTAGCGGGAAGGATATAGCCGAAGGCAAGGGTGTCCATCGTGAGGTGGAATCTGAAGGAAGCCGGATGTGGGGAACCAACTAACCTACGGGCAAACCTCCGGTCTGACGGAAAGAAATCGTATATAAGGCTGTACATGAGGGTAAGTCTGCCACACAAGATGAAGCCCGATAGCTACACGGAATCATGTGCAGTAAATGCGGCAGATGGATGGAGGGAAAGAAACGTGTGGTACCCAGGGAGGTCTGTACGGAACGCTCTGAAAAGAGTAACCGTTACCGGAAGGTAACGCTGAACGTACAGAAGTCAGCAGAGGCCACAGTAGCTGGAAGTTTTTTTTTTTCGGCGAAGGGCTGAATCAATAGGAGTCTTTAGTACGACAGGGAAAGGGGGAATGGGCAGATGGGTACAGAAAACATAGAAAGCTGCTCGCAAAGAGATAGCGCGGAACGCAAAGGGTATGTGAGAGCGCACCGCTCATTCAACCGGATATGGAAGGAAAGGGACAGTGCAGAGCCGGACCTCTTAGGTAAGATACTGGACAGGGACAACCTGAACCGGGCTTACAAAAGAGTAAAGGCAAACAAGGGAGCGCCGGGAGTAGATGGAATGACCATTGAAGCGGCACTGCCGTGGCTAAAGGAGCATAACCAGAAACTGACAGAGAGAATACGAAGGGGAAAATATACCCCTACTCCTGTCAGACGAGTGGAAATCCCGAAGCCAGACGGAGGAAAGCGGAAACTCGGCATCCCGACCGTCATCGACCGCATCATTCAACAGGCAATGCTCCAACAGCTTATGCCAATCTATGAGCCGCTGTTTTCGGATGACAGCTTTGGCTATCGTCCGGGAAGAGGGGCAAAAGACGCCATTTACAGGATAAAAGAGTACATCGAACAAGGCTACATAAGGGCAGTCGTCCTCGACTTGTCAAGGTACTTCGACACGCTGAACCACACAATCCTCTTAAATCTGCTGAGAAAGCAGGTAAAAGACGAGAGGGTCATACAGATGGTAAAGCGATACCTGAAAGGCGGAGTGATGGAAAACGGTGTTGAAACAGAGACAGAAGAAGGCTCCCCGCAGGGAGGGAATCTATCCCCACTCTTAGCAAATGTGTATCTGAATGAATTCGACTGGGAGTTTCACAGACGGGGCGTACCGTGTATTCGCTATGCAGATGATAGTGCGCCACGAAGGCGTGTCCAAGTAGCGTAGCTACTTGAAGACAGCTATGCTGTACAGATGATGGCGGAGGGCCCGCCGGAACCGCCATACAGGTGGAGGTTCCAAACCACCCTAAGGTGCTGTGGACAAAAGCCATGGTATTGAGCGTTAGGGAAAAGGCAGTTTTAACTGTCAGGTGAGTGTAAAGGAGATGAATGAACATGTGAACCGCTTACGGAAATGTCGAAAGCGTAGAGATTCCATCAAAACCGGGGGGAAGTCGTTAATCCGGGACAAGTCTGGAGGAAACCTGTTTACCGGCCAGGCGGTGGGCGGCATAAAGGCGGCATGAACTTTACACAGGCGTCTGTACGGAACGTGGGAACCCACGGGCTGATGCTAAGGGAGTATATCAAGCGGAAGAACCGTAAGATAAGAGTACCGATGCAGCCATGGGGGCAGATCAGGCTGTAGTAGTGAGGAAATCCCTGTAATGGGGACGGAGCGAAGAGCCTGAATTATCCAGCTTTAAGGGTAAGTCAACTTTGAAAGGAGGAGGAACTTATGCAAGAAGCAAAGCCATACAGTATTTCAAAGAAAGCAGTGATAGCTGCTTACCAAAAAGTGAAAGCAAACAAGGGAACTTACGGTGTGGATGAACAATCCATAGAAGATTTTGAAAGGAAACTCAACAATAATCTTTATAAGATATGGAACAGGATGTCGTCTGGCACCTATTTTCCACAACCTGTAAAAGCGGTAGCAATACCGAAGAAAAATGGAGGGACCAGAATCCTGGGAATACCAACCGTGGAGGACAGAATCGCCCAGATGGTAGCAAAGCTGTATTTTGAGCCAAATGTGGAGCCAATCTTTTATGAAGATTCTTACGGATACCGTCCGAACAAGTCAGCCATACAGGCACTGGAAGTCACAAGGACGAGGTGTTGGAGAAAAGACTGGGTATTAGAGTTTGATATCCGGGGGCTGTTTGATAACATCAGACATGACTATCTTATGAAAATGGTAAAGAGGCATACACAGGAGAAATGGATACCTCTATATATCGAAAGATGGCTGAGGGCACCATTCCAAATGGAAGATGGTACCATTGTAGAAAGGAGATCCGGTACACCGCAGGGCGGTGTGATTAGTCCGGTACTTGCAAATTTGTTCTTACACTATGTGTTTGATGATTTCATGGAAAAGGAATTTCCAACGATACCGTGGGCGAGATATGCCGATGATGGAATCGCACACTGCGTGTCACTGAAACAGGCAAAATATCTCAAGCGGAGACTGGAGCAAAGATTCCGTGACTATGGACTGGAGCTGAATCTGGAAAAGACAAGGATTGTATACTGCAAAGATGATGACCGCAGAGGAAGTCACGAGAATACAACATTTGATTTTCTGGGATATACGTTCCGCCCCAGACACGCAAAGAACAGATACGGGAAGTTCTTCACGAACTTTCTGCCGGCGATCAGTGAAAAGGCAAAGAAAACCATCCGGAAAGAAGTAAGGGGATGGAAACTACAGCTGAAGCCAGACAAAGACCTCTATGACATAGCAAATATGTTCAACCGGAAGATACAGGGATGGATAAACTATTATACGCATTTTTACAAATCAGAGATATATGATGTGCTAAGGTACATCAATGGGTGTCTGGTAAAGTGGGCGCGTAGAAAGTATAAGAATCGTGGAGCAAGGAGAAGAGCAGAACATTGGCTTGGAGAGGTAGCAAAGCGTGACAGAAACTTGTTTGCACACTGGAAATTTGGGATACTGCCATCGGCTGGATGATGGGAGCTGTATGAGCTGAGAGGTTCACGTACAGTTCTGAGAGGGACTCAGGGGGAAGTTCCCTGGGTCTACTTACTTCGTACTGTTGGCGAAGAGTGAACGGGCGGCGGAACGACTGTTGGAGAGCAGTACGAAATATCTGGAAGAAACATTAAAGCTAAAAGTGAACCGGGAAAAGAGCAGGACAGTCAGCGTGTTCGCAATCCGAAAATTTAAGTTCCTTGGCTTTTGTTTTGGGAAGAACGGAAAAGGAATTTATATCCGTGTCCATGGAAAGTCATGGAAGAAAGCCAAGGAGAAACTGCGACAGCTCACTTCCCGGAGCAAATGTGGGAGTATCATCCGAGCTATGGAAAGGATAAAAGTTTATATGCGAGGATGGCTGAATTACTATGGAATAGCGGACATGAAGAACAACATCGAAAGCATGAACGGATGGCTGTACCGCCGAATAAGGATGTGTATCTGGAAGCAGTGGAAACTGCCAAAGACCCGGAAAAGAAAACTAATGGGTCTGGGAATGCCAGAGTGGGTTGCCTGTGAAGGGGCATACAGTAGAAAATCCTATTGGAGGATGTCTAATACAGGTGTGGTCAAAAGAGCATTAACGAAAGAAAGACTGATAAACTGGGGCTACTATGATATAGCCACAGCGTATCAGTCTCTGCACGTCAACTATTGAAACCGCCGTGTACCGAACGGTACGCACGGTGGTGTGAGAGGACGGCGGTTAATCACCGCCTCCTACTCGATTTAAAGAGGTAGCCTTCGCACTCCTTTTTCGGTTCATGTTTTCCACAGTCATCGCAGGTCTGTGGGCAGTTGTTATTGTCATGGTAGCGGACAGTGGCATCACCGCTGGAATTACATTTTTCGCCGGGATAGGTTTTCAACTGAAACAGGTTGATGGTAGATGGATTGAATTCATCCATCCAGAACAGCAGAATCATCATTTCAGAAGCATTCATGTCTTGACAATTGAACCGCTATTGTTGAAATATATAAATATATGTTATGCTAACAATAATAAAAGAAAAAAACTTGGAGTCCTTGAGAGGAGGAAAAGAAGATGAACCTGAAATTGGATGAGCTGACAAAAGAAGAGTTACAGAAAATCATAGAAAAGATAGCGAAGCGGCTGTCGAAAGAGCAGTATGAATATCTGCAGCATCTGATTACAGAATGTACAGAGAAAGAGAATACTGCCGATATTTCGCCTCAGAGTCTGATGTCCCAAGGATTTGTTGATGAAAAAATGTTGCAGATTGAAGAATGGAAGCAGCAGATAGAGGACGGTAAATTATATCTGGATACAGAAGAATATGAGGACTACGGGGACGATTACTGGGATAGAGAATGGATCATAGAGTACTATGATAATCAGCAGATTGGGGATAAGATCATGTTTATGATGCGATTTGCAAATGATTGTATCAATGACAGGCGTTATCAGGAAGCAAATTCTATTTATGAGTGGCTGTGGGAAATGGAAGTGGGTACGGATTATGAAGATGGGGAATTTGTGGATTTGGATACACTGGCGGAGAATGGGATTATTGCCACAGATATGAAACAGCTGGCATTACAAACCTTATATGCGAATTATCAGGTGTTGAAAAAGGAAAAAAGGGCAGAGATGCTTTATCTGTATTTCAATCATTCTGCTTTTAAAAACCTGCATATGGAAGAGATATTCCATGTTGGAAGGGAAGCGCTGAAGGATCAGAAACAATTCTGGGAGGATTGGATCGTTCTTCTGAAAAACAAACAGGGTGATATCGCAGGGCGGCTTTTAAAAGATGCAGTCTTGTATTCTCAGGGAATAGACGGACTTGTCCATATTGCAGATGAAAGTGCAGCAGTACACCCTTCGCTTTATCTTGCTGCTATGGATGTGTATGGCAAAGCACAGGATTATGAAAAGATAGAAAAAACAGGGGAAAAAGTTCTTGAGAAGGTTAACAGACAATTGAAGATCAGAGCAGAGATATGTTTGAAAGCAGCATATGCTTCATTCTGTCTTGGGCATGAAGAAAAAATGATGAAGTTTTGCTGGGAGTGTTTCTGCTCAGATTCAACAGAGAAAAATTTTCTGCGTCTGTTTGGGACAAAGGAAATGGCAGCGCAATATGGGATGCGTGGAAAAGAAGTGCTTAAAAACAGAATCAGGGGAAATTGTGAAAATGATATAAGGAATACAGAACTGCACCGGAATATCATAGATGGTTATAGTTATTATTTTCTTAGTTTTTATATGGGGGATTTTATATCTGTGAAATCAGCATCTAAAAATCCGGCGGGTTCTCTGGGATGGAGTTCTTCTTTTATTCGCTATGGAATTCGGTTGTTTTTGCTCTATTTATATAGTAAATCTCTGCCCTCTAAAGCCGCGGGGAGTATTGCGAATTATGTTGGATTCCCAGATATGAAAGATGCTGATTGTGTAATGGGATTTGAGCAGGAAATAATAGAAGAGAGCCAGTTGCATAAGGTAAGTGTATTCTGGAATTATTTTCAGAGATGGAAAGCGTATTACCCGATCGAACAGGCAGAAAAGAAGAGTATTCTGTCTTGGGCGGAAAAAACGGTATATAGCAGAGCGGATGCAATCGTGTCAGGAAAGCATCGAAATCAATACGCAGAAGTTGCGGTTTTGCTGGCAATGGTAGGAGAAATCAAGGAAGATATGGGAACGGCGAGAGCCAGAGAAGAAATTTTTGCGGAGTATAAAAGAAAATATCCAAGACATTCTTCGTTTCAGAAAGAGATGAAATACTATTTTGATGTAAAGTGAAGGTGTCGGGGAGTTTGTCTGGAAAGATATTTCATGAATTAAAAATGGAGAAATAGAGTAAAATGGGAATGCTTCAAAAAAAAGAAAACAAGGGACTGACATATTATGAGGTAATGCATGGAAGCAGGAAAACTGGAAGAGTTGAAGAGATATCAGACAGGAGAAAAGTAGGGAGAGAAAATATATGGTTGACTGGAGAAAAATTCCTAAAATAGATGCACATATTCACTTGACTCCAAAGGATGTCATAGATGCTAATATAGATTATGACGGAAGATTTATTGTGAATGGTTCTATAGATGATTATGAAAAAATAATGAAAACATATAATATTGAATGTGCTTTTATTATGCCATTTAATGATCCGTATATGCTTTCTATGGAACCTGCGGTGGAAGTAGTGAATAAGAATATGAAAAATATGATAAGCGGTAAGACAAATAGATTTTATTGTTTTGCTGACGTTGACATCAGGAAAGACATAGAGGATATGCTGTTTGAACTAGAACAAGTGTTAATGCAAAAAGAATTTATTGGCATCAAACTTCATCCAAGTAATACGGGATATCCTATAGATGGAGATTATTATGAGCAAATCATAAAATATGCGAATGATCATAAAATTCTCATAGAACTCCATTCTTATCCAAGGGAGAAATTATTGGATGATGTATGTTCTCCTGCCAGGATTAGAAATGTAGTTGGAAAATATTCAAACCTTAGATTGTCAATTGCTCATTTGGGTGGATTCCAATATGAAGAATTATATGGATTAAATGCATACTTTAATTTATCAGCGGTCTTACCTGATTTGGTGGATAGAATGGGCATAGAAAATACGAATATAGTTTTGCGTTCTTTAGGGGTTGAAAAGTTAGTATTCGCAACAGATTATCCCGATAGCAGAAGCATACGTGCAATAGAAATTTACGATACATATTGTGATATTTTGGGACAAATGGATTTTACACAAGAAGAAGCTGAAAATATTTGTAAATATAATGCTTTAAGAATGTCAGGGTTGCAGTAAGCAGATATGAAGAAGGGACTGCCTATTCCGACAGTCCCCCTGTTTCAAGTATCATCCTCCCGATTTTTTCTGTTTCATTCTCTTAATGACTTTCAGTCGTGTGAATTCTTCCCGTTCTTTTTCTTCCAGTGCATTGGTGATATTGTAAACCAGTTCCGTATACATTGGAATGGTGATATTTTGCAGCGCATTTGCCCGCTTCTGTGTCTTTTTAATGTTAGTGGCAAGGCGATATGCCGCATTTTCCACCATGGAAAGTTTTACGGTCAGATCTTTTACTTTTCGAAATGCATCTGCAGCCAGATCGATGCTTT
>ERZ1106969.1637-NODE-1637-length-14667-cov-6.596564_pt1 | contig 14667 bp, 12 predicted proteins | sample MGYA00403685_ERZ1106969 | MGnify/ENA primary metagenome ERZ1106969 (study PRJEB35170, sample SAMEA104062416) | human gut metagenome | biome: human gut; feature: human-associated habitat; material: faeces | place: Denmark | collected 2012-05-18 ... | reverse complement strand
TTTTTGGTTGTTAAACCATTTTACTGTACCTGTCATTGTGTTACCTCCATAAATTGAAAATAAATAATAAAGTAGATCGTATTGTTTTTGTTGAAAACAATACTTTTTCATTTTAGCATATTCAACAATGAGTGTCAAATGATTTCTTTTTGTATTTGTAAAAGTATACAAAAAATGTCGAGCTTTGACGAAGTGGGATAAGCGATTGGAAAGGGAGAGAAAAGAAATTTAAAATAGATTGTATTTGGGGGATTTTTCGATTAAAATAGAAAGAGCAAAAAATGATAAAGGAGAGACCGGGATATGAAAATGTCTACAAAAGGGCAGTATGCACTGGAAATTATGGTGGATCTTGCACTGCACCTGGAGCCGGATCGCCTGGAAAGTCTGAATGATATCGCAAAGAGACGAAAACTTTCGGAAAAGTATCTGGAAAGAATCATGAAACTGTTAAAAGAAGCGGGGCTTGTAAAAAGTGTGCGGGGAGCATATGGTGGATATTCCCTGACAAAGGAGGCGGGAGAGATTTCTGTTTTGGAAGTCCTTCGCGCCGCGGAAGGGCAGATGGCACCGGTATCCTGTCTGGTGGAAGATATCGAGTGTGGAATGAATTGTGATATTTGTTCGACAAAAAACACTTGGGGTGAAATGTGTGAGCAGATTTTGGATACCACAGCAGACGTGACCATTGCGGATATTGCAGAGGCTGCCGGGAGAAAAGCAGTCTGTTAAAAAAGTACTGGAGGGCAGAAAAAACTGCTCTTCAGTACTTTTTTAATTTTCCTGGATCATTTGCAGTAAATAAAATATATTAAATATATTGACATAGTAGGAAAAAAGAGGTATAACAATAAAAACATTATTAAAATGATAGGAATTGAAGGAGGGATGTAATGAAAGTATCGACAAGAGGAAGATATGGACTGCGTGCATTGGTTGATATGACCATTCACTCGAATGATACTCCGGTTTCGCTCGTTCAGGTGGCAAACAGGCAGAAGATTTCTCTGAATTATCTGGAACAGGTATTTGGAACTTTGCGAAAAGCTGGAATCGTGGTGAGTGTAAAAGGAGCTGGAGGAGGCTATAAACTGGCAAAACCTGCAGAATCGATTACAGTAAGAGAAGTGCTGGAAGCTTTGGAGGGCACATTTTCAATCATAGATCGGATTCCTGGAGAAGAACAGGATGCAGTACAGGAAGCGATTGAAGAGCTGGTGTGGAGCCGGATCGATGAAACTGTTCATGTATTGTTAGAACAGAAAACACTGAAAATGCTGTCAGACGAGTACAGACAAAAACTGGAACAGCGCGCAGGCATGTATTATATTTGAAAAAGGGCATGAAATTATAAGGAGGAAAAATATATGTCAGGAATTTATCAGAACGTAACAGAATTGATTGGAAGAACACCACTTTTGGAAACAAAGAATCTGGAAAAGGAACGAAACCTTCAGGCGAGGGTGCTGGTAAAACTGGAATATTTTAATCCTGCAGGCAGTGTAAAGGATCGTGCAGCGCTTCAGATGATCACAGAGGCAGAGGAGAGCGGGATCTTAAAACCAGGTGCGGCAATTATAGAGCCAACCAGTGGAAATACAGGGATCGGGCTTGCATCGATCGCTGCGGCCAGAGGATATCGGGCAATTTTTGTAATGCCGGAGACGATGAGCATCGAGCGAAGAAAACTTTTGAAGGGATATGGAGCAGAAATTGTACTAACAGAAGGCGCAAAAGGAATGAAAGGAGCAATCGCCAGAGCCAAAGAGCTGGAACAGGAGATGGATGGAGCAGTGATTTTGGGGCAGTTTGTAAATGCGGCCAATCCAAGAGCACATGAAAAAACGACAGGACCTGAAATTTGGGAAGATACAATGGGGCAGGTAGATATCTTTGTGGCAGGGGTCGGAACCGGAGGAACGATCACAGGAACCGGTGCATATCTGAAGTCGGTGAATCCATCCATTGAGATTGTTGCAGTGGAACCGGCATCATCGGCGGTGCTGTCGGGAGAAAATCCGGGTCCGCACGGGCTGCAGGGGATTGGTGCAGGGTTTGTGCCGGATGTGTTGAATACAGAAATATATGATCGGATTTCCAAAGTAAAGGAGCAGGAGGCATACGAAGCGGCCAGGCTGTTGGCAGAAAGGGAAGGGATTCTGGTTGGGATTTCATCGGGAGCAGCATTGTCTGCAGCTCTTTTGGAAGCTGAAAAAGAAGAAAACCGTGGAAAAACAATCGTTGCACTGCTCCCGGATACAGGAGAAAGATATCTGTCCACTCCACTTTTTGATTAGAAAATTCGGTAAAAATGTAAAAAAGCACTGACCGGATGCGGGATATTTCTTACAGAACGCAGATTGAAAAAAAGCAAAAAATAGTATATACTACAAAGAAAAAAAGGCAAAAGGAGTTAGTGTTATGAAAGAATTTAAATATGTAGTGACAGATGCAGAAGGAATCCATGCAAGACCGGCAGGACTGCTTGTGAAAAAGGCAGGAGAATTTACATCTTCTGTAACAATCGCAAAAGGTGAGAAATCTGCAGATGCAAAAAGAATTTTTGGCGTAATGGGACTTGGAGTAAAGACAGGAGAAGAAGTGACGATCACAGCAGATGGTGCTGACGAAGATACGGCGATTGCAGAGCTGGAAGCATTTTTTAAAGAAAACTTATAATTCCTATAAAGTTCAGAGGAAAGTATTATGATTACAATAACAGGAAAAAGTGTATTTGGTGGAGTGTCCATTGGAAAACTTTCTTTTTACAAAAGAAATCAGAAAGTGATCAAGAGAGAACACGTAGAAGATGTAGAAGCAGAGTGTGCAAGATTTCAAGAAGCAAAAGCAGAGGGAATCCATCAGCTGAAAGAACTTTATGACAAATCTATTGCAGATGTCGGAGAAGCGAATGCGATGATTTTTGAGATTCATCAGATGATGCTCGAAGATCTGGATTATATTGAATCTATTGAAAACATCATCCGTTCTCAGGAAGTGAATGCAGAATTTGCAGTAGCAACTACAGCAGATAATTTTGCACAGATGTTTGCGGCGATGGATGATGCCTATATGCAGGGACGGGCTGCTGATGTGAAGGATGTGTCAGAGCGTGTTCTTGATATTCTCTGTGGAGTCAGTGAAGGAATCAAGCAGACAGATGAGCCATCTATTATTGCGGCGGATGATCTGGCTCCAAGCGAGACCGTGCAGCTGGACAAGAGCAAGGTTCTTGGTTTTGCAACGATGTATGGTTCTTCCAACTCTCACACCGCAATTCTGGCGCGTACGATGAATATTCCGGCTGTGATCGGGCTGGGAGAAGGCCTGAGTCCTCAGTATGACGGGGAGATGGCGATCATTGATGGTTTTACCGGAACGCTGTACATTGATCCGGATGAAGAGACACTTTCCATTATGCAGAAAAAGCGGGAAGAAGATCTGGAGAAACGGGCACTTCTGGAACAACTGAAAGGAAAAGAAAATATCACAAAAAGTGGTCAGAAGATCAATGTATATGCCAATATTGGAAATGCATCTGATGTTGGTGCGGTTTTGAAAAATGATGCAGGTGGAATCGGTCTGTTCCGCAGTGAATTTTTATATTTGGAGAATGAGACATTTCCGACAGAGGAGCAGCAGTTTGCAGTATACAAACAGGTTGCAGAGAATATGGCAGGGAAAAAAGTCATTATCCGTACACTGGATATTGGAGCGGACAAGCAGGTAGACTATTTTGAACTGGACAAAGAAGAAAATCCGGCATTAGGCTATCGGGCAATTCGTATCTGTCTGACAAGACCACAGATCTTTAAGACACAGCTCCGCGCACTTTACAGAGCAGCGTTTTATGGGAATATTTCAATCATGTTCCCGATGATCATTTCTGTATCCGAGATTCAGAAAATCAAAGAAATCATAAAAGAAGTAAAAGCAGAATTGAAAGAGCAGGGAATCCCATATAAAGAGGATGTAGAATTAGGTGTTATGATTGAAACACCTGCGTCTGTTATGATCAGTCGTGAACTTGCAAAAGAAGTAGATTTCTTCAGCGTGGGAACAAATGACCTGACACAGTATACACTGGCGATTGACCGTCAGAATTCCAAACTGGATGCGTTCTATGATCCACACCATCCGGCAGTATTAGCGATGATCCGCATGGCAGCAGAGAATGCGCATGCAGAAGGAAAATGGATCGGCATATGTGGAGAATTGGGAGCAGATCTGGAATTGACAGAAGAGTTTTTGAAGATGGGACTGGATGAACTTTCAGTTTCTCCATCGATGGTTCTTCCGTTAAGAAAGAAAATCCGCGATTGCGAATAAGAAATATATAAAAAGACATTGCCTCAGATAAAGGCAGTGTCTTTTTTTGTGCGATAAAGTCCTGATGTATGCAATCTGCTGTCTGTGAAAAAGAAACTAAAAAACTTCTTGCAAACATATGTTCTGGATGGTATAATACAAAAAGAACATATGTTCTAGAGGAGGAATACGCAATGGAAGTGATTCAAGAAAAGCTGTCAATTTATGAAAAACTTCAGATCCTGACAGATGCGGCAAAGTACGATGTGGCATGTACATCCAGCGGAGTCGAACGCAAAGGGGATGGCAGCGGTATGGGGAATTGTAGTAAAGCCGGAATTTGTCATAGTTTTTCTGCAGATGGAAGATGCGTTTCTCTTTTAAAAATTCTTTTTACGAATGAATGTATTTATGATTGTAAGTATTGTATCAACCGATCGTCGAATGACGTGGTTCGAACGTCGTTTACGCCGGATGAGGTCTGTACATTGACGATGGAGTTTTATCGGAGAAACTATATTGAGGGGCTATTCCTGAGTTCTGGGATTCTGAAAAGTCCCAACTATACGATGGAATTGCTGTATTCAACGTTGTATAAGCTTCGGCACGTTTATAAGTTTCAAGGCTATATTCATGTAAAGGCAATCCCAGGTGCAGATCCTCTTTTGATTGAAAAAGTTGGATTTTTGGCGGATAGAATGAGTGTCAATTTAGAATTGCCTACAGCAGAGAGTTTGAGGATTCTGGCACCTCACAAGTCCAGAAGGAATATACTGATGCCAATGCGATTGGTGCAGCAGAAGTCGCAAGAGAACAAACAGGAGCTTACATTGTATCAAAGTGCGCCTCGTTTTGTACCGGCTGGTCAGAGTACGCAGATGATCATAGGTGCTTCTCAGGAGACAGACTATCAGATTTTATGTGTTGCAGAATCTCTTTATCAGAAGTTCGGATTAAAACGTGTATTCTATTCTGCGTTTGTGGCGGTCAATGAAGATAAAGCACTGCCGGCAAAAACATCAGATGGCCCGCCGCTTCTTCGGGAACACAGGCTGTATCAGGCAGACTGGCTGCTTCGTTATTACAAATTTGAAGCAGATGAACTTTTAAATGAAAAAAATCCCAATTTTAATATTTTCTTAGATCCCAAATGTAATTGGGCATTGAATCATCTGGAATATTTTCCAGTAGAGATCAACCAGGCTTCCTATGATGTTTTACTGCGAGTTCCGGGCATTGGTTATAAATCAGCGGGCAGGATTGTAAAAGCGAGACGGTTTGGATGCCTCCATTTTGAAGATCTGAAAAAAATGGGTGTGGTATTAAAGAGGGCACTCTATTTTATTACTTGTGGTGGGAAAATGATGTATAAAACCAAAATAGAAGAAGATTATATTACAAGGAATCTTTTGAATACGAAAGAGAGGCTGCCGGACAGTGTTACAGGATTGAGATGCAGGCAGTTATCGCTGTTTGATGATGTGAATTTTACAGAAAATCAGATTGTGACGATGGTGTGACAGGAGAAAAGCATGAAAAAGATTTATATATGCAGAGATGACAGAACAGAGATTTTTTCAGCAATTTACGATGCATGGAAAGAAGACCGCAATCAAGAGGTGGGGATTGGAATTCTTGGAAAGATGGAGCAGCAATTGTTTTGCGAATATACAGAAGTTACGCCATCTGAAAAAAAGGTACAGGCAGTGGAACAGTTGATCCGAAACTACATGGGAGAGCAGACGTATGCGGATATTTCCTATGCGCTGCTTAGTGAGGATGCGATGAAGGCAGAAGCAGTGTTTCATGTCATGCAGGCGGCCAGATATGTAAGACCGAGTAATAAAATTATGGATTTTCTTGGAAATCCATCTGTGGCAAAAGTATTCGAAATGAAACGAAGAGTTTCCAATGAGGCACATTATTTTATTGAGTTTGTCAGGTTCCGGGAATTAAAAAATGGAATTTTGTTTTCCGAAATCGAGCCTAAAAACAGAGTGATTACATGTATTGCAGAACATTTCGCAGATCGTTTTCCGGGAGAAAACTGGGTGATCTATGACCGTACACACGCAGAGTTTTTAGTGCATCCAGCAGGAAAGCGCTGGGTTCTGGTGCAGGGGGGAGAACTCGATCAAGAGGTGGCAGGACAGATTACAGAAGCACAAAGAGAATACGAAAAATTGTGGAAGGGATTCTTTCAAACCATTTCCATTCAGGAGAGAGAAAACTTAAAATGCCAACAGACACATATGCCTGTTCGATATCGCAAAAGTGTAACAGAATTCCAGTAAAAAACTATTGTATAATCATGGAACTTAGTTTAATATAAGGGTAACAAAGTGGCATTGATAAGCGAAAGGAAGGAGAGGTATGGAAAGAGAAGTAATAATCTGGCTGGTGCTTTTTGTTATTCTGTTGATTGTAGAGCTGCTGACAGTCGGGCTGACTTCTATCTGGTTCGCAGGAGGAGCGCTGGTTGCATTGATCATGGAACTTTTGGGAGCAAATTTGTTCTGGCAGATCGGAGCATTTATTCTGGTTTCATTTCTGCTTTTGTATTTCACGAGACCATTTGCAGTAAAATATGTCAATGCACATCATGAAAAGACGAACTATGAGCAGGCTGTTGGGAAGGTTGTCAGGATTACAGAGAGGGTAGATAATCTTGCTCAGACCGGAAAGGGGACTTTGGATGGGATGGAATGGACTGTAAGAACAGTAGGAAAAGAAGTTCTGGAAAAGGATGATCTGGCAAAAGTAATTCGGATCTCCGGTGTAAAATTGATTGTGGAACCGCATAAGGAGGATTAAAAAATGGGACTGATAGTGTTTGGAATTTTATTGATACTGATCATATTGATCTTGGCGGCAAATATCCGGATTGTGCCACAGGCGCATGCATATATACTGGAGCGGCTGGGTGGATACAAAGAAACCTGGGGAGTTGGGATTCATTTTAAGATTCCGATTTTGGATCGTGTGGCAAAGCGAGTATCTCTCAAAGAGCAGGTTGTTGATTTTGAGCCGCAGGCTGTGATTACAAAAGACAATGTTACGATGCAGATTGACACGGTGATTTTTTTTCAGATCACAGATCCAAAACAGTATGCATACGGGGTGGAGAATCCGATTGCAGCAATTGAAAATCTGACGGCGACAACGCTTCGTAATATCATTGGAGATCTTGAATTGGATGAGACATTGACTTCCAGAGAGACGATCAACTCCGAGATGCGGACTTCTCTGGATATTGCGACAGATCCATGGGGAATTAAAGTCAACCGTGTGGAATTGAAAAATATCATGCCTCCGACTGCGATTCAAGATGCAATGGAAAAACAGATGAAAGCAGAACGTGAGAGACGAGAAGCAATTCTGAAGGCAGAAGGAGAAAAGAAATCTACCATTTTAGTGGCAGAAGGAAAGAAAGAGTCGTTGATCTTGGAGGCGGAAGCGGAAAAACAGGCTGCGATTTTGAATGCGGAAGCGGAAAAGCAGAAGCGGATCAAAGAAGCAGAAGGACAGGCAGAAGCAATCCGCACAGTCCAGAAGGCAACTGCAGAAGGAATTGAGTTTATCAAACAGGCAGGTGCAGATGATGCAGTGCTGACCTTAAAGAGTCTGGAAGCATTTGCAAAGGCTGCGGATGGAAGGGCAACAAAAATTATTATTCCTTCAGAGCTTCAGGGCATTGCAGGACTGACAAAGACAATTGCAGAAGTAGCGAGGACGGATAAGACAGTAGAGTAGAGGATATGAAAGAAGAAACAATCATAAAGATATCTGTTCGAAATCTTGTGGAATTTATTTTAAGAGAAGGAGATATTGACAACCGGGTGTCCGGCAGTATGGAAAAAGATGCTATGCTGCTGGGCAGCAAAATACATCGCAGGATACAAAGTCGTATGGGGGACAACTATACAGCGGAAGTTCCGTTGAAAATACAGATTCCGTGCGATGGGCTTGTTTTGCAGATTGAAGGGCGCGCCGATGGGATTCAGAAGGATGATGGAAACGTTCTGATCGATGAGATCAAAGGAGTTTTACGAAGTCTGGAACATCTGGAAGCGCCCGTTCCTGTTCATCTGGCACAGGCAAAATGTTATGCTTATATTTATGCGGCTCAGAATGGTCTGGACCGAATAGGAGTGCAGATGACCTATTGTCAGATAGAAACAGAAGAAATCCGCAGATTTTCACAGGCGTTTGAATTTGAAGTGCTCCGGGAATGGTTTCAGAACCTGGCAGCAGAATATGAGAAATGGGCAAAATTTGAAATTGAATGGCGGAAAATCCGCAATGATTCTATTCAAAAAATCGAATTTCCATTTCCGTATCGAGAAGGGCAGCGGGATCTGGTAGCATCGGTGTACCGCACAATTTTGCGAAAGAAAAAATTATTTATCCAGGCTCCTACAGGTGTCGGAAAGACAATGGCAACTGTGTTTCCGGCAGTGAGAGCAGTGGGAGAAGGTCTGGGAGAAAAGATTTTTTATCTGACTGCCAAGACGATCACAAGGATGGTAGCCGAGCAGGCATTTGCTCTGTTAAAAGACAAAGGATTGTTGTATAAGACGATCACATTGACTGCAAAAGAAAAAATCTGCTTTTGTGAGGAAACAGAGTGTAATCCGGATGTTTGTCCTTATGCAAAGGGACATTTTGACCGTGTCAATGAAGCAGTGTTTGACCTGATTGCGAATTCTCATAACTGGAACAGGGAAATATTGGAAGAACAGGCGAGAAAATATCGAGTCTGTCCTTTTGAACTGTCTTTGGATGTGTCTAATTGGGCGGATGGAATCATATGCGATTATAATTATGTGTTTGATCCTCAGGCACATTTAAAACGCTTTTTTTCGGAAAGCGGACAGGGAGAGTATTTATTTCTGATCGATGAAGCGCATAATTTGGTGGAGCGTGGACGGGAAATGTATAGTGCATCGCTGTATAAAGAAGATTTGCTGGAAGTGAGAAAGTTGATAAAAGCAGAGGATCCAAAACTGGCAAAGTGTCTGTCGGAATGTAACCAGCAGTTTTTAGAGTTAAAACGAGAGTGTGAGCATTATCAGATCTTGAAAAGTGTGTCACATATTGCGCTAAAGCTGATGAATCTGCTTTCCAGGATGGAGGATTATCTGGAAGTCTGTGAGGATTCGGAGAAGAAAAAGCAGGTATTGGATTTTTATTTTTCTGTACGCAGCTTTTTGAATATTCATGAAATTCTGGATGAGAATTATGTGATTTTTTCTGAGATGATGGCAGATGGAAGGTTTCAGATCCGTTTATTTTGTGTCAACCCCGCAGTAAACCTTGAAACATATCTGGCACAGGGAAACAGTACAATTCTTTTTTCTGCAACATTGCTTCCAATCCATTACTATAAGAAGCTGCTTAGTGTTGAACAGGAAGACTATGCAGTGTATGCGCACAGCTCTTTTCCCCAGGAAAACAAACTGCTTTTTATTGGGACGGATGTAAGTACTCGTTATACCAGAAGGGGAGAGTGTACATATCAGAAATTTGCCAGGTATCTTGCAGTGATGGCCGGACAGAAAAAAGGGAATTATATGGCATTTTTTCCATCGTACTATTTTCTCGAAAAAGTGTATACATGCTTTCAGCAGTGCGGGTATGGCACAGCAGTAGAAAGCATTTGTCAGGTTCCGCATATGGACGAAGAACAAAGAGAAGAGTTTTTGAAGATGTTTGAGCGGGAGAGAGAAAAGAGTCTGGTCGCTTTTTGTGTAATGGGCGGTATTTTTTCAGAGGGGATCGATCTGACAGAGGATAAGCTGATTGGAGCAGTAATTGCCGGGACAGGGCTTCCGCAGGTCTGTACAGAGAGGGAAATCTTAAAGTACTATTTTGATTCGGCAGGGATGAATGGATTTGATTATGCATACTTGTATCCGGGAATGAATAAGGTATTGCAGTCTGCCGGCAGAGTGATCCGGACAGAGGGGGACAGAGGTGTTATCTTATTGTTGGATGATCGATTTCGGGAAATGAGGTATCGGGAGGTGTTTCCGAGAGAGTGGCAGCAGTATCATGTGGGAGATGCAGAAAGTTTGGAACATGAAATACGGACTTTCTGGGAAAGTCCGTAATCCATATTATAGATCTGTTGGAGTTTTCTCGTCAAAAAAACTCAGGAATTCTTTTGCAGCTTTTGAAGTCAGAACCTGTTCGTTATAGGCGATGACAAGTTCGCGGGCAGGCAGTTCCTCTTCTGTTTCTACAGCGAAGAGATCAGAAGTTTGTTCTGAAAGACAAAAGTTTGGAATAAATGCGATTCCAAGTCCGATTCGGGCAAGGTCGATCAGAAGATCGTTGCTGGTCAGTTCGATTTCAGGAACCAGATCTAACTGATGCTGTTGAAACAGGCGATGCAGATATTCGCTGGTGGTACTGTGTTTATCCAACATCAGAATCGGATATTTGGACAGCTCCTGATAAGACAGCTTTTTGCCTTTCAGTTCTGCAAAATCCTCGTTGGCAATAAACACATCATGGAATTTTTTGATTTTCTTAATGGAAGAGACGTTGCTTAAATAGCTGTTCGGATAGTTGACTACAATCAGATCCACTTGTCCGGATTCCAACAGTTCCACACATTTGATAGAAGTCTGGTTGACTACTTTGATATGGGCATTTGGAAATGCCTCGTGGAATCTTTTTAAATAAGGAACCAGGAAATATCTGCAGATTGTATCACTGGCTCCGATGCGGATTTGTCCTCCTGTAGAAGCTGCGTCCAGAAGCTGAGATTCTCCGCGCTGGATCAGGTGCATGGCAGGTTCTATGTGACGAAGGAGGATTTCCCCTTCCGGTGTGAGCTGAACTTTTTTAGTACTGCGGATAAAAAGTACCTGATCCAGTTTGCGCTCCAGTGTTTTGATGGACTGGCTGACGGCAGACTGGGAGATGAAAAGCTGTTTGGATGCTTCTGAAAAACTTAACGTGGATGCTACGTGAAAAAATACTTTATATAGTTCGTAATTAATATCCATTATTAGACCTCCTAATAAGTGCTTTTTGTATTATAGGGCAAAAATGAATGAATTACAATCTATAATGTGATAAAATATATAAGAATTACAAAAGATTATAAGAAGACGCAAAAACAGAAAAGAGGGGGAATGGATGAAAAAAGTACAATGGATTGTGGGAGTGGTGTTTTCGATGTCATTGCTTCTGGTATTGCTCATTACTAGCTTTCAGCTTGCAGCGTATGGAGATTTTACATTTTATCAAAAAGAATATGAGAAATATGATGTAGCCTCAGCTCTGGACATGAAGATGGAAGATGTTATGTATGTAACCCGGGAAATGATGGATTATCTGATCGATGACAGAGAAAATTTGGAAGTATATACAGTAGTAGAAGGGCGGAAACAGGACTTTTTCAATGAGCAGGACAAACTTCATATGATGGATGTAAAACAGCTGTTTCTGGGTGGTTTTCTGTTGAGGAAAGTGGCAGCAGCAGTGATGGTGGTCTGTCTTTGCATCCTTTTTGCGACAAAGGCAGAGTGGAAGAAGATTCTGGCAAGAGGGTATCAGATCAGTCTGGGAACTACTGCGGTGGGAGTCGTATTTGCTGCGGGTGCATTGATAATGGATTTTAATGCAGCATTTACCGTATTTCATGAAGTGTTTTTTACCAATGATCTTTGGATCTTCGATCCGGCAGAGGATTATATGATCCGGATGCTTCCGGAAGGCTTTTTTTATGATATGGTACTGCGTATAGGCGGCATTTTTATAGTTGGAATGTCGGTGGTTTTATTGATCAGCCTATTTCTCTCCCGGCAGGGGCGGAAGAACAGAAAAATTAAAAGAACTTATGAGTGAGTTTAATTATATTAATTATACTTATGAGGGAAAGTGTGATAGAATTACGATAAAAAGAGTTACTTAATGACTGAAAAGTGCAAAGGAGATTGTATATGAGCAACGTAAAGCGCGTATATGTGGAAAAGAAAGCAGAATTTGCCGTACAGGCAAAAGAATTAAGACATGAGATCAGAAGTTATCTCGGAATAGAGACAGTAACAGGTGTCAGAGTTCTGATTCGTTATGATGTGGAGAATCTTTCAGAAGATACCTTTGAGAAAGCATGTAATGGTATTTTTGCAGAACCTCCGGTAGATGTTCTGTATCTTGAGAGTTTTCCGGCAAAAGAAGAAGATCATGTGTTTTCTGTAGAATACCTGCCGGGACAGTTTGATCAGAGAGCCGATTCCGCAGAACAGTGTGTGCGGTTTATCAAAGAAGATGAGACTGCGGTGATCAAAACAGCAACAACGTATGTAATTGAAGGGAATGTGACAGAGGAAGAATTTGCAGCGATCAAGAATCACTGCATCAATCCGGTGGATTCCAGAGAGACTGGAATGGAGAAACCAGAAACATTAGTTACAGTTTTTGAAGAACCAGAAGATGTAAAGGTGTTTGAAGGCTTCGAGACAATGCCGGAAGAGGAATTAAAAGTACTGTATGATTCTCTTGGTCTTGCAATGACGTTTAAGGATTTCCAGCATATCCAGAATTACTACCATGAAGAAGAACACAGAAATCCGACCATGACAGAGATCCGTGTGTTGGACACATACTGGTCAGATCATTGCCGTCATACAACCTTCTCTACAGAATTAAAAGATGTAACATTTGGCGAAGGAGACTATAAAGAGCCGATCGTCAATACCTACAAACAGTATATAAGAGATCATAGTGAAATTTTCAAGGGAAGAGAAGACAAGTTCGTCTGCCTGATGGATCTGGCGCTGATGGCAATGCGCAAATTGAAAAAAGAAGGAAAGCTTGCAGATCAGGAAGAGTCTGATGAAATCAATGCATGCAGTATCGTTGTTCCGATTAAAGTAGATGGAGTAGAAGAGGAATGGCTGATCAACTTTAAAAATGAGACACACAATCATCCAACAGAAATTGAACCGTTTGGTGGAGCAGCAACGTGCCTTGGCGGAGCAATCCGAGATCCGTTGTCAGGACGTACGTATGTATACCAGGCAATGCGTGTCACAGGAGCAGCAGATCCGACGGTATCTGTGAAAGAGACATTGAAAGGAAAGCTTCCGCAGAAAAAACTGGTCAGAGGAGCAGCTCATGGATATAGTTCTTATGGAAACCAGATTGGATTGGCAACAGGGCTTGTAAAAGAAATCTATCATCCGGATTATGTGGCGAAACGTATGGAGATTGGAGCAGTCCTCGGGGCAGCGCCAAGACGTGCAGTGATCAGAGAAAATTCAGATCCGGGAGATATTATCATATTGCTTGGAGGGCGGACAGGACGTGATGGATGCGGAGGCGCAACCGGATCTTCCAAGGTACATACAGAAGAGTCTATCGAGACTTGCGGTGCAGAAGTTCAGAAAGGAAACCCGCCGACAGAGCGTAAGATCCAACGTTTATTCCGCAGGGAAGAAGTAAGTCGACTGATCAAAAAATGTAACGATTTTGGTGCGGGCGGTGTTTCTGTTGCAATTGGGGAATTGGCAGACGGACTCCGTGTAGATCTAGATAAAGTGCCGAAAAAATATGCGGGTCTGGATGGAACAGAGATTGCGATTTCAGAATCTCAGGAAAGAATGGCAGTGGTTGTCGATCCAAAAGATGTGGCAGAGTTTATGACTTATGCAAAGGAAGAAAACCTGGAAGCAGTAGAAGTCGCAGTTGTGACAGAGTCTCCGAGACTGGTGCTTGTATGGAGAGGCAAAGAGATTGTCAATATTTCCAGAGCATTCCTTGATACCAATGGAGCACATCAGGAGACAACGGTAGAAGTTGAAATTCCTTCGAAGAAAGATAGTCTGTTTGTAAAAGAAGAAGTAACAGATGTAAAAACAAAATGGCTGGATACGTTGAAAGATTTGAATGTATGCTCTCAGAAGGGGCTTGTGGAGATGTTTGATGGTTCTATTGGGGCAGGTTCTGTATTTATGCCATATGGCGGTCAGTATCAGATGACAGAGACGCAGGCTATGGTCGCAAAGGTTCCGGTTATGAATGGAACGACAGATGCTGTTTCTATGATGAGTTATGGATTTGATCCATATCTGTCCAGTTGGAGTCCATATCATGGGGCAATTTATGCGGTTGTAGAATCTGTAGCGAAAATTGTGGCTGCAGGAGGAGATTACAGAAAGATCCGTTTTACATTCCAGGAATATTTCCGCCGTATGACAGAGGATCCAAAGAGATGGAGTCAGCCGTTTGCAGCACTGTTGGGCGCATATGATGCACAGCTTGGATTCGGACTTCCATCGATTGGAGGAAAAGACAGTATGTCGGGAACATTCCAGGACATTGATGTTCCGCCGACTCTTGTAT
>ERZ1106969.1635-NODE-1635-length-14686-cov-8.727906_pt1 | contig 14686 bp, 15 predicted proteins | sample MGYA00403685_ERZ1106969 | MGnify/ENA primary metagenome ERZ1106969 (study PRJEB35170, sample SAMEA104062416) | human gut metagenome | biome: human gut; feature: human-associated habitat; material: faeces | place: Denmark | collected 2012-05-18 ... | reverse complement strand
AGACAATGAAGATCGCAGCTTGCAAAGCTCCGAAATTCAAAGCTGGAAAAGCTCTCAAAGATGCTGTAAATGCATAATTGATGTAAAGATAAAGAAAACGAAGAGGATACAGTCGGACAGGCCGGTTGTATTCTCTTTTCAATTATAGGAAAATGGAGGAGTCGACATATGAGATTAGACAAATTTTTAAAAGTTTCCCGCCTGATCAAGCGCAGAACAGTGGCAAACGAGGCGTGTGATGCAGGAAGAGTTCTGGTGAATGGAAAGCCTGCAAAAGCATCCGTGAAGGTGAAGATAGGGGATGTGATCGAAATTCAGTTTGGCACAAAAACAGTAAAAGTAGAAGTGCTGGATATTCAGGATACAACCAAAAAAGAAGAAGCAAAAGAGTTGTTTCGCTATTTATAAAACAGAAAAATCCGCTTTTTCTGCATAAAATAATACAACCCCTCATATATATACCTTGTCAGACGAAGTCTGCCCGCCGAAGGCATAAATTACGGGATGCCTGGATAGGGATGGAAAGTAGAAGGAAAGGGGAAAGTATATGGAAGAGCGACAAATGCCGGCAAAGGCGCATAAACTGATCGTGAATAATAGAAAGACAAGTATGGTCACCGGGGTTCTGGATGTTCTCTCTTTTGATTTGAATGAGATTCTTCTGGAAACAGAGCAGGGGATGCTTATGGTCAAAGGAACAGACCTTCATGTGAACCGGCTCAGTGTTGAGAAGGGAGAAGTAGACCTTTCCGGAAATATTGACAGCATTTCTTATTCTGGAGTGAATCAGAGTGGACCAAACGAGAGCTTTCTGTCAAAATTATTTAAGTAGGCGCTGTTATGATGTTGGGGATTGAAACAGAAGTTGTGATCTTTTTGTATGCAGTACTTACAGGACAGGTGCTCTTTTGCAGTTATAAAATTTTGCTGCTGATGCGGAAAGTCGTACATCATCATCCGGTTGTGATCGGCGCAGGCGATTTGGGATTTTGGCTGTTGGCGAGCGCCTATATTTTTCGTCAGATGTATTGTACGACTTATGGGAGTATTCGCTGGTTTTTTGTTTTAGGAATTGGAGCCGGCCTGGTATTGGCTTTTGGTATACAACGTTTATTGAAAGGGATTTTCAATAAGGTGAAAAAATAATAAAATCTTGACAAAAACAAGGGAATCTCTTGAAAAAAGGGGAGAAAGCAGATAGAATATCTATGTTAATCAGATTTATTTACAGGCAGAATGGAAATAGAAGTTAGATTCGATAGGGTGAGTATCATGGCGATTCGGAAAAAGAAAGTCAATGGCAGGGCAAAAAGCCGGAAGACGAATTCTGCATGGAGGTATCATAAAAGAAGTATGATGCTGATCAGTATGATTCTTGTATTGCTAGTGGGAGTACTTGCAGTCAATGCAGTATCTCTGCGTAACAGAAATGCACAGTACAAGAAGCAGCAGGCAGAGCTGGAAGCACAGATTAGAGAAGAGAAAAAGCGTACCAAAGAAGTAGAAGCATACGAAGCGTATGTGAAGACGGATGATTACGTGAAAGAGGTTGCAGAAGAAAAATTAGGTCTGGTGGATCCAAATGAGATCATTTTCAGACCGGCAAAATAGTGACGATACAAAAGAGAAGCTCCGGGAATTCCTGGGGCTTTTTGTGTTTTAATATCATACATTATCGGAGGACACCACCATGAAAAATGGACAGGCACTGCATACCAGTCCCTATGTAACACAAATTGAAAAATATGCGGATTCCATTAAACAGCTTTCCAGGACATTTTTACATTTAGAAGAGAAAAAACGTGCATTTTCCAATGAAGAAATAGGAGATATGTTTGACCGGGCAAAAGAAAATGCCTGTAGAAACTGTGAGAAATATTCCTGGTGCTGGGAAGAGGATTTTGTACATACGTATCAGATGGGATATGAAATTTTATCTGCAGTCGATCATTATGGGAGTGAGTTAAATACAGAAACCAAAAGAAAACTTCAGCAGAGATGTCTGTGCTGGGAACTGTTTTTAAAAGAAATGTTAGGGGCATTTCATGATGCAAGACAGAATATGATGTGGAATAATCGGATTGTATTTGGCAGAGAAGGGTGTGCGGTTCAGATGGATACGTTTGCAGATATGATTCGCAGTACTGCAAATGAGCTGGAAAAAAGTCTTTTTTCGGATGAACGTCTGGAAAAAAAGATGACGGCGCACTTGAAACGAAAAGGAATCCGGGTATTACATATCTGTTTTTTCTTAAATAGAGAAGGAAAATATGAGGTCCATCTCACTGCAAAAGCTATGAAAAATACTTGTGTTACGACCAAGGCGCTTGCCAGGACCGTTTCCGATGTGATGAGACGTCAGTTCGTTGTAGAAAGTGATCAGGCAATTGTGCTGGGGAAGGATTATCAGACGATTGTGTGCATGGAAGGACCGGCCTTTTATACGCTGTATGGAGTAGCAAGGATTGGTAAGGACTGCAGCAAGATTTCAGGGGATAATTTTATGATGCGGCAGCTTGGCAGGGGACAACTTGCAGTGGCGCTTTCGGATGGAATGGGATCCGGGGAAAAGGCCTGCCGGGAGAGTACATTGGTCATGGAACTGTTGGAAGAACTGTTGGAAGCTGGATTTCCGGCAAAGTCAGCAATTCAGATGATCAATACAACATTGGCGATCGGAAGAGAGGAAATTCATTTTTCTACGGTAGATCTGAGTATGTTTGATCTGTATACAGGAGAATGCCGCTTGATCAAGGCAGGTGCATCTTCGACATATATTAAGAAAGGGGATAAAGTGGAACGCATTAGTTCCTCTAGTCTTCCGATTGGAGTTATGAATTCCATAGAGATCGAATCGGTACAAAGAATGCTGGAGGATGGAGATTTTGTGATCATGATCACAGATGGTGTTTTGGATGCTCTGCCTGTCGGGGAACAGGATTTTATCATGGAAACAATCATCAAGGGCACTGCTGGTGGGAATCCGAAAGAACTCGCGCATCATGTTTTGGAACAAGTTTTAAACTGGACCGGGGAAGAGCCTATGGATGACATGACGGTGCTGGCAGTAGGAATCTGGAACTGTCAGGATACTTGCATTTTAGGCAGGGATTCGGTATAGTTTACAATATGGAAAAGAAAATTTTAAGTTTTATCGAAAAATATCATATGTTGGAAGAAAAGGATATAGTGATCGCAGGGATATCGGGCGGAGCAGATTCGGTATGCCTGCTTTTTGTGCTTTCAGGACTGCAGAAGAAGATCGGTTTTGGATTGATCGCGGTCCATATCAATCACGGACTGAGGGGAGAGAGTGCAAAAAGAGATGAGTTATTTACAGAAGAACTTTGCAGAGAACAGCGTGTTCCATGTATCATATACCATGAGAATGTCAGGGAAATTGCTGCCCGGGAAAAAATGTCAGTAGAGGAAGCCGGGCGTATGGTGCGAAGAAATGCTTTTGAAGAGGTGAGATGTCGTTATGGAGGAACAAAGATTGCATTGGCACATCATCAGAACGACAATGCAGAGACGATGCTGATGAATCTGGCAAGAGGAACCGGGATCCGGGGGCTTTCCGGAATTCGGCCTGTCAATGGATACATGATTCGCCCGCTTCTTGGAATAAACAGAAGAGAAATTGAGTATTATCTGAGAGAACATCATCTTTCCTATTGTGAAGATGAGACAAATGCAGAAGATGAATATACAAGGAACAGAATTCGGCATCGGGTGATTCCGGTATTGGAAGAACAGGTGAACAGTCAGACAATCCGCCATATGAATGAAGTGATGGAACAACTGAATCAGATTCGGGACTATCTGGATCACGAACTCGAAATGTACAGCATGCAGGCAGTAAGGCAGCAAGACAATTCTTTTTTAATCCGGAAGGATGTCTGGATCAAGTGTCATCCGGTGATCCAAAACGGGATGATTCAAAATTGTCTGGAAAAACTGGCCGGCACCGGGAAAAATCTCACGTCTGTGCATGTGGCGGCGGTGGCGGATTTGTTTGAGAAACAGAGTGGAAAAATGAGAAATCTGCCGTATCACATCTCAGCAGAACGAAACTACGAAGGGGTGGTTCTGACAAAAAAAGTACAAGAAAAACAGATGTTATGTCAGGAAAACCTTGCAATACCCGGAATTACACGATTAAAAGACAGAAATTTGCAAATATGTTGTACAATTCTGGAAAAAGATGCGAATTTTTCGATAGAACAGATACCGCAAAACCCCTACACGAAATGGTTTGACTATGATATAATAAAAGACAGTCTCACGATAAGAACGAGGCAGTCGGAAGATGTTCTGTGCGTGAAGCATGATGGTGGTACACAAAAGCTGAAAGCTTATTTTATCAATGAGAAAATTCCTGCAAAAATCCGGAATCAGATTTTGCTGATCACAGAGGGACATCAGATTTTGTGGGTTGTTGGATATCGGATGAGCAGCAGATATCAGATATCAGAACAGACAAAAAGGATAATAGAGATCAAAATAATGGAGGATAAAAAACATGGCAGAGACAATTAAAGTATTGGTTTCAGAGGAAGAAGTAAACGAAAGAATCAAAACATTGGGAAAACAGATTAGTGAAGATTACGCAGGAAAACAGATCCATATGATCTGCGTACTCAAAGGCGGAGTATTTTTCATGTGTGAACTGGCAAAAAGAATCAGTGTGCCGGTTTCTCTGGATTTTATGTGTGTGAGCAGTTATGGGGATGCGACATCATCCAGCGGTGTTGTCAGAATTGCAAAAGACCTGGATGAATCGATCGAGGGCAAAGATGTTCTGATCGTAGAAGACATCATTGATTCGGGCCGTACATTGTATTATCTGATCGATGTTCTGAAGAAAAGAAATCCAAAGAGTATCCATCTTTGTACACTTCTTGATAAACCGGAGAGAAGAGAAAGAGATGTAAAAGTAGATTACATCGGATTTGAGATACCGGACGAGTTTGTAGTCGGATATGGACTGGACTATGCGCAGAAATATAGAAATCTTCCATACATCGGAGTTGTAGAAGGTGTGGAGTAGGAAGGAGCAGTATCATTGAATGATAAGAAGTATAAAGGCATAAGCGGCACAACAGTTATTGTGTTCATTGCTGTAATCTTTTTTGTACTCTGGATGACAAGTCGTGTGCAGATGCATGGACAGGAGATGACTTTTACACAGTTTGTACAGGAGGTTCAGGATGACAATATAGCAGATGTTGTGATCAGTCAGAACAAAGCAGTGCCGACAGGTGTGGTCACATTCACATTGGAGGACAGCCAGGCTGCGGGACGTGTCAATGTATCAGATGTGAATGAGATACAGAAGTTGTTGGACAAAAATGAGGTAGAGTATCGTCTGGGTGCTGTCCCACAGGATTCAGTGCTGAGTACGACGGTTTTACCTGTAGTACTGATGCTTGTCGGTTTTATGTTTATCACGATGCTTATGAACCGGCAGAGTGGCGGCGCGAATGCCAAGGCAATGAACTTTGGAAAAAGCCGTGCCCGCATGAGTTCTGAAAATGATAAAAAGGTGACATTTGCGGATGTCGCAGGACTTCAGGAGGAAAAGGAAGAGCTGGAAGAAATTGTAGATTTTCTGAAATCTCCGAAAAAATATGTACAGGTTGGAGCGAGAATTCCAAAGGGAGTACTTCTGGAGGGGCCTCCGGGAACCGGTAAGACACTTCTCGCAAAAGCAGTTGCAGGAGAAGCAGGGGTTCCGTTTTTTACAATTTCGGGATCTGATTTTGTAGAGATGTTTGTTGGCGTTGGAGCATCCAGGGTAAGAGATTTATTTCAGGATGCCAAAAAGAATGCCCCATGCATTATCTTTATTGATGAGATTGACGCTGTAGCAAGACGCAGAGGAAGTGGTCTTGGCGGTGGTCATGATGAGAGAGAGCAGACATTGAACCAGATGCTGGTTGAAATGGATGGTTTTGGTGTCAATGAGGGAATCATCGTAATGGCAGCGACCAACCGCAAAGATATCCTGGATCCGGCGATCCTGCGTCCGGGACGTTTTGACAGAAACGTTGTCGTGGGCCGTCCGGATGTAAAAGGAAGAGAAGAGATTCTGAAAGTCCATGCAAGAAACAAGCCCCTTGGAGATGATGTGGATCTGAGACAGATTGCGCAGACAACCAGTGGATTTACAGGGGCAGATCTTGAGAATCTTTTAAATGAAGCGGCGATTCTGGCTGCAAAAGAAAACAGAGTGTATATTCAGCAGGCAGATATCCGTCATGCATTTGTGAAAGTCGGAATCGGGCCGGAGAAAAAGAGCCGTGTGGTTTCGGAAAAGGAACGTCGAATCACAGCATATCATGAAGCAGGACATGCGATTCTCTTTCATGTACTGCCGGATGTGGGACCGGTCTATAGTGTGTCTATTGTTCCAACAGGAGGAGCCGGCGGGTATACGATGCCGCTTCCGGAAGGTGACGATATGTTCAACACCAAAGGACATATGCTTCAGGAGATCACCGTTTCTCTTGGAGGGCGTGTAGCAGAAGAGCAGATTTTCGATGACATTACGACTGGCGCATCACAGGATATCCGTCAGGCAACTGCAATTGCCAAGTCCATGATCACCAAGTTCGGTATGTCAGAGCGTCTTGGTCTGATCAACTACGACAATGACAGTGATGAAGTTTTCATCGGGCGTGACTTTGGTCATACATCCAGAGGATATGGCGAAAAAGTGGCAGGAACGATTGATGAAGAAGTGAAGCGTATTATTGATGAGTGTTATGCAAAAGCAAAACGAATTCTGGAAGAACACCAGGATGTTCTGGAATCTTGTGCACAGCTGTTGCTGGAAAAGGAAAAGATTACAAGAAGCGAGTTTGAAGCGCTTTTTGAGAAGTAGAGTGTAGAATGGGGCAAGCTGTTTTTAATGTCAGATCGGCATTTTAAGGGGCTTGCCCCAAAGGAGGTTTATATGAATAAAAATGCGCTGTTCTGCGATGGGACATCGGATTATGTCATACCTGCAGAACCGGGTATCCATGAAAAAGTCAGGCTGAGGTTCAGAACGGCAAAAGATGATGTGCAGGAAGTCTGTCTGATTTCAGGGGGAAAAACACAGCAGATGCAGAAGGTATCCTCCGGAGAAGTATTTGATTATTATGAAACAGAAGTGCAGCTGACGGATACGATGTATTCTTATTGCTTTCAGATCAAGAGCGAGGGAAAAATCGTGTATTATCATCAATGCGGTGTATCAGAGAATCCGGTGGAATATTATGATTTTCGGCTCATGCCTGGATTTTCCACACCGGAATGGGCCAAGGGTGCTGTGATGTATCAGATTTTTGTGGATCGGTTTTGCAATGGAGATCCATCCAATGATGTGGAGGATAGAGAATATGTTTATATTGGAGAGCCGGTTTGCAAAGTGAAGGAATGGAATGAAGTTCCTGCGGCTATGGACATCCGAAGATTTCATGGAGGGGATCTTCAGGGAGTTCTGGATAAGCTGGATTATCTGGAAGATCTGGGAGTTGAAGTTATTTATTTTAATCCGTTGTTTGTTTCTCCGTCGAATCACAAATATGATATTCAAGATTATGACTACATCGATCCGCACTATGGTGTGATCGTGGAAGATGGAGGAGAGATTCTTCCGGAAGGTGGAAAAGACAATACAAAAGCTACAAAGTACCAGAAACGAACAGGAAACAGCCGGAATCTGGAAGCAAGCAATCGGTTGTTTATACGGTTGGTAGATGAGATGCACAAAAGAGGAATGCGGGTCATTCTGGATGGTGTATTCAATCATTGCGGGTCATTTAACAAATGGCTCGATCGGGAACGGATTTATGAGCAGCAGCCGGAATATGAAAAAGGTGCTTATGTGAGTGCCAAAAGTCCGTACAGAGACTTTTTCCATTTTTTTGATGAGAGGGAAGAAGCGTGGCCTTATAATAAGAACTATGATGGCTGGTGGGGACATGATACACTGCCGAAGCTGAATTATGAAGATTCTCCAAAGTTGGAGGAGTACATTCTAAATATTGGGAAAAAATGGGTGTCACCACCTTATAATGCCGACGGATGGCGCCTGGATGTGGCGGCGGATCTGGGATACAGCAATGAGTACAATCATATCTTCTGGCAAAAGTTCAGAAAAGCAGTCAAAAGCGCCAATCCACAGGCTTTGATCCTGGCAGAGCATTACGGAGACCCGGGAGACTGGCTTCAGGGAGATGAATGGGACAGTGTAATGAACTATGATGCTTTTATGGAGCCTCTGACCTGGTTTTTGACAGGAATGGAAAAGCACAGCGATGAGCGAAGAGTGGATCTGTGGGGCAACGCAGACAACTTTGTTAATACGATGAATCACTTTATGGCAAGCATGCTTACCCCATCCTTGCAGGTGGCGATGAATGAGCTGTCGAATCATGATCATTCCAGATTCCTTACAAGAACGAATCATATAGCGGGAAGAGTTGCGCAGCTTGGAAGCAAGGCGGCGGAAGAAGGAATCAATCTTGCGGTGATGAGAGAAGCCGTGGCAGTTCAGATGACCTGGGTAGGAGCACCGACGGTTTATTATGGAGATGAGGCAGGGGTGTGCGGATTTACAGATCCGGACAGCCGGAGAGTCTATCCATGGGGACAGGAAAATAAAGAGCTTCTGGAATTTCATAAAGAGATGATTCGGATTCATAAGAACGAGAAGCCTTTACGTACAGGTTCTATCAAAATGCTGTACTGGTCGTCGAATGTTCTTGCTTATGCGAGATTTCAGGAAGATGAGCAGATTGTCGTTGTATTAAACAACAGCAAAGAATTAAAAGAAGTCACGATCCCGGTATGGCAGGCCGGTGTTCCGATGAAAGGAAAGATGGAGCGCCTGATGTATTCATGGGAAAAGAGTTATACAACAGAACGAGATATTTATCTGGTCGAAGATGGAGAGACGGTTGTCAATATGGGAAAACATTCTGTCCTGATCATGAAACCAGTCAAAAAAGTGCAGGTGGATGAATGTGGTAAAAAAAGTAGCGGTAATTAATGATCTATCAGGATTTGGGAGATGCTCTCTTGCAGCGGCGATATCTGTGCTCTCAGCAATGGGAGTACAGGCATGTCCGCTTCCGACAGCCGTTTTGAGTGCGCAGACAGGATATGATTCCTATCATTGTGTGAAATTGACAGAAGAGATGGAACCATTCCGAAAATCCTGGGAAAATATGGGGGTTCGGTTTGATGGAATCTATACAGGATTTGCGGCGGATGAAGGTCAAATCGATCACATGATCCGGATTGCAGAGACATTTCACAAGAAGAAAACGTTTCTTCTTGTAGATCCGATCATGGGAGATCAGGGATATAAGTTTGATCTGTTTTCTGTGGAGTTCTGCAGAAAAATGCGGGAACTTGCAAAGATGGCAGATATCGTAACACCAAACCTGACAGAGCTTTGTATCCTGACGGATACGGATTATCGGATGATTGAGAATATGACGGATGAAAAACATCTTCTTACGGTGATCCGGCAGCTGGCGGAAAACTTGAGAAAGAATGGACCTAGGACAGTGGTAGTAACGGGAATTCAGTTTTGCGATCAGACGGATGGAGTACAGAAGATGGGAAATCTTGCAGTGACCGGAAAAGAAACTCATCTTGCAGCTTTTCCTTATGTGGGAGGGAGTTATTCCGGAACAGGGGATTTGTTTGCTTCGATATTGGCGGGTGGCCTGGCAAGAGGTGATAATTTAAAATTTATGATGGAGCTTGCAGGAAAATTTATCGAGAACGCAATCACAGACGCAGTAAAGGAAGAGGTTCCACGCAACGATGGTGTCGAGTATGAAAAATATCTGCATATGCTGATGAAATAAAAAGGTTCTTCTATAGATTCGTGTGAGTAATTTATAGGAGAACCTTTTCATTTATTTTGTTAAAATTTCAATGCCGTCTTCTTTTACAAGCACCATATATTCGATCTGTGCAGAAAGTCCGTCGTCAATCGTATAGATGGTCCAGTCATTGTCTTCATCTACAAAGAAGTCAGGACTTCCTTCGTTGATCATCGGTTCGATGGTAAACATCATGCCCGGTACGAGCAGCATCTCGCTTCCTTTTGGTGTGACATAGCTGACAAAGGGATCTTCGTGGAATTCCAGACCGATTCCGTGACCACCGATATCCACAACAACAGAGTAACCGTTCTTCTGAGCATGCGTGTTGATCGCATCAGCAATATCACCCAGATGTCCCCATGGTTTTGCGGCTGCAAGACCAAGTTCTACACATTCTTCGGTAACACGTACCAGTCGTTTCGCACGCTCAGATACCTCTCCGATCATGAACATACGGGATGCATCCGAAAAATAGCCGTCCAGAATGGTGGATACATCGACATTGATGATATCTCCCTCCTGCAGGATGATGTTTTCATCCGGAATTCCGTGACATACTTCGTTGTTGATAGAAGTACACACACTTTTTGGAAATCCCTGGTAGTTCAGTGGTGCGGGAATTCCACCGTGTGCAGTTGTAAAATCGTAGACGATCCGGTCAATATCAGCAGTGCTCATCCCTGCATGAATGTGAGCTGCGACTTCGTCTAAAACAGCAGTATTGAGAGCGGCACTTTTTTTGATTTTTTCAATCTGCTCCGGAGTTTTTAAAAGTTTCCGGGATGGTACACTCTCTCCTTTGTCTTTGTGTAATTTTATTTTTTCTTCAATCGGCATATGGCATTTTTTATATTTTTTGCCACTGCCGCACCAGCAGGGATCATTTCTTTCCATGGTCTTCTATCTCCTTCAAATCTATTTTGTTTATGCTGTGTATATTCTAACACAATGGAAAAGAAATTACCAATCGGAAAGTTCACAGGAGAAGATAAATCTGTTCATTTTCTTCTGTTTGTGATAAGATAAAACAGAAAATAAAGTCTTTTGGCATCAGATTTTGATGCGGAACAGATAAAATCTAGAGTAGGAGGATGCGGATATGTTACGAATCGGAATGCTTACAAGTGGTGGAGATTGTCAGGCTTTGAATGCTGCTATGCGCGGGGTTGTAAAAGGAGTATGCACAAAGCGTGATGATGTGGAGATTTATGGTTTTGAGGATGGGTATAAGGGTCTGATCTATGGAAATTTTCACATGTTAACTTCCAAAGATTTTTCCGGGATTCTGACAAGAGGAGGCACGATCCTCGGTACATCCAGACAGCCGTTTAAGTTGATGCGTGTGCCGGATAAGGATGGACTGGACAAAGTGGCAGCAATGAAGCATACATACCACAAATTAAGTCTGGACTGTCTGGTGATCCTGGGAGGAAACGGAACGCATAAGACAGCCAATCTCCTGAGAGAAGAGGGGCTAAATGTTGTGACTCTTCCGAAGACGATCGACAATGATCTGTGGGGAACGGATATGACATTTGGATTTCAGAGCGCAGTGGATATCGCAACGGATACCATTGACCGGATTCATACAACTGCAACCTCTCACAGCCGGGTATTCATTATTGAAGTTATGGGACATAAAGTGGGCCATGTTACACTGCAGGCAGGAATCGCAGGTGGTGCGGATGTGATTCTGCTTCCGGAGATTCCGTATGATATCAATGTCGTGACAGACGTGATCCAGAAACGGGCAGCAGAAGGAAAACGATTTACCATCATCGCAGTGGCTGAAGGTGCGATTTCAAAAGAAGATGCAAAACTGAAGAAAAAAGAATATAAAGAAAAACTGGCAAAACGGAAATACCCGTCCATTGCTTATGAACTTGCAGAAAAGATTCAGGAGAAAACAGACAAAGAAGTCAGAATTACAGTGCCTGGACATACGCAAAGAGGCGGTTCTCCATGTGCATATGATCGTGTATTTGCAACAAGAGTAGGAGCAGCCGCAGCAGAATTGATCCTGAATCAGGAATATGGCTATATGGTTGCGATGAAGAATCAGAAGATTACGAAAGTACCGCTTCAGGATGTGGCTGGAAAATTGAAGATGGTTGATCCGGAAGATGGCATTATCAAAGAAGCAAGGACGATCGGCATCAGTTTTGGAGATCAATAAAAGACTTGGAAAACAGAGGTGTGATACATGTCGTATACGGCGCTTTACCGAAAATTCCGTCCCATTGAGTTTGAGGATGTCAAGGGACAGGAACATATTATTACAACATTAAAAAATCAGATTGAAGCAAACAGGATTGGGCATGCATATTTGTTTTGTGGAACAAGAGGTACCGGCAAGACGACCGTTGCGAAGATTTTTGCGAAAGCGGTCAACTGCGAACATCCGGTAAACGGAAGTCCCTGCGGAGAATGTGCTATGTGTCGGTCGATTGCAGCAGGAACATCGATGAATGTGATCGAAATCGATGCGGCTTCCAATAATGGTGTAGACAATATCCGTGAGATTCGGGAAGAGGTGGCATATCGGCCTACAGAAGGAAAGTATAAAGTCTATATCATCGATGAGGTGCATATGCTGTCCATAGGGGCATTTAATGCACTGTTAAAAACATTGGAGGAGCCTCCGGAGTACGTAATCTTTATTTTGGCGACAACAGAGGTTCATAAGATTCCGATTACCATTTTATCCAGATGTCAGCATTACGATTTTAAAAGAATCAGTATCGAGACAATTACGGGCAGGATGCGGGATCTGATGCAGGAAGAACAGGTAGAAGTAGAAGAAAAAGCACTGCGTTATATAGCAAAGGCGGCAGATGGTTCCATGCGTGATGCGCTGAGCCTTCTGGATCAGTGTATTGCTTTTTATCTTGGACAGAAGCTGACATATGATAATGTGCTGGAAGTACTTGGAGCGGTCGACACAGATGTGTTCAGCAGACTTCTGCGCAGAGTGATCAAAAGAGATGTGCCGCAGGTGCTGAATATTGTCGATGACCTGGTGATGCAAGGACGGGAGCTGACACAGCTGGCTGCAGATTTTACATGGTATCTGCGGAACTTGCTTCTTGTGAAGACATCTGATAATATAGAAGATGTTCTGGATGTATCTACAGAAAATATGCAGCAGCTTCGGGAAGAAGCCGGTATGGCAGAGCCTGATATGCTGCTTCGTTATATTCGGATTTTTTCAGAATTGTCGGGACAACTGAAGTATGCAGCGCAAAAAAGAGTACTTCTTGAAGTCGCTTTGATCAAGCTTTGTACGCCTGCCATGGAGACCAGGCAGGATTCCATTCTGGATCGGATTCGTGCACTGGAAGAGAAGGTGGCGCAGGGAGCTGCATCAGGAGTTCAAGAGCGTGTGGTTTATGTAAAAGAAGATGGAAACATACCAACGGATCCCAAACCAGAACCAGAACTTCCAAATGCTGTGCCGGAGGATGTACAGCAGGTTGTGAAGAATTTCAGACCGATTGCTGACGAGGCATCCGGGATGCTCCGGACCTATCTGAAAAAAGCCAGGTTAAGTCTTGCAGGAGACAATCGGCTGATGATCGTGATGCCGGATGCGTTGGGGGCAGATTTTGTCGGGGCAGAAGAACGACGCAAAGAACTGGAGAGTCTGATCGAAAACAGAATTGGCAAAAAAGTGGAAGTAGAAGTACGTCATGTAGAAGAAGGTCGGCGGTTCGAAGATACATTTGTAGATATTGAGAAGAAGATCAATATGGAGATTATAGTGGAGGATTAATTTATGGCAAAAAGAGGAGGATTTCCTGGTGGAGGAATGCCGGGGAACATGGCAAATCTGATGAAGCAGGCACAGAAGATGCAGCGTCAGATGGAAGAACAGGCAAAAGAACTGGAAGCAAAAGAGTTTACTGCAACAGCCGGCGGTGGAGCTGTCGAGGTGACGGTTTCCGGAAAAAGAGAGGTCCTGAAAGTGAAACTGGCAGAAGAAGTCGTGGATCCGGACGATATCGAAATGCTGGAAGATCTGATCGTGGCAGCTGCGAATGAAGCACTTCGCAAAGTGGATGAAGAATCTAGCTCTGCAATGTCCAAACTGACCGGAGGATTCGGCGGAGGAATGCCGGGAATGTTTTAATCCGGACAGAGGTGAGGCAGAATGGATTATTACAGTAATCAGATCAGCAGGCTGATCGAAGAATTTTCACGTCTTCCGGGGATTGGTGCAAAGTCCGCGCAGAGACTGGCATTTCATATCATCAATATGCCGAAAGATCAGGTGGAGAATCTGGCAAAGTCCATTGTGGATGCGAGAAACAATGTGAGATACTGTGCACAGTGCTGTACATTGACAGATCGGGAGCTTTGTCCGATCTGCAGCAATCCGGACAGAGATCAGCGGACCATCATGGTAGTAGAGACACCAAGAGATCTGGCAGCGTATGAAAAAACGGGAAAATACAATGGAGTGTATCATGTACTCCATGGGGCTATCTCTCCGATGCTGGGGATCGGACCGGGAGATATCCGTTTGAAAGAGCTGATGGAGCGTCTCCAACAGGATGTAGATGAAGTGATTGTGGCGACCAATTCCAGTCTGGAGGGAGAGACAACAGCGATGTATATCAGCAAACTGATCAAGCCGACAGGAATCAAAGTGAGCAGGATTGCAAGCGGAGTTCCGGTAGGCGGAGATTTGGAATACATTGATGAAGTGACACTTCTGCGTGCACTGGAAGGCAGAACAGAACTTTAACAGGACAGGGAAGAGAAATCATGAACAAAAAGAGAGTGACATCTTCGGA
>ERZ1106969.1626-NODE-1626-length-14771-cov-8.525618_pt1 | contig 14771 bp, 11 predicted proteins | sample MGYA00403685_ERZ1106969 | MGnify/ENA primary metagenome ERZ1106969 (study PRJEB35170, sample SAMEA104062416) | human gut metagenome | biome: human gut; feature: human-associated habitat; material: faeces | place: Denmark | collected 2012-05-18 ... | reverse complement strand
GTTCATGCTCTGTCTGCAGATCTGTTCCCCAGGAAACTTTATATTCAAACTTGTCATTGTTCTTCATCAGAATGTCAACCGCTTCTGTATAAGTCACTCTTGCAAAATCTGAGTTCACGACGTTGTTGAGGCGGTCAAGCAGTCCCTTGTCTACGAATGAATTGAAGAAATTCATCTCTTCCGGAGCATTTTCCAGAACATAAGAGATCACATATTTTAACATAGACTCGGCCAGATCCATATTATCCTCCAGATCTGCAAATGCAATCTCAGGCTCAATCATCCAGAACTCTGCCGCATGTCTGGTAGTATTGGAATTCTCAGCACGGAACGTTGGTCCAAATGTGTAAATACTTCTGAATGCCTGTGCAAATGTCTCTCCGTTGAGCTGTCCACTGACTGTCAGATTGGTCTCTTTTCCGAAGAAGTCCTTGCTGTAATCGATATTTCCATCCGCATTCTTCGGCACATCTTTTAAGTCCAGTGTTGTCACCTGGAACATCTCTCCTGCACCTTCACAGTCACTTCCTGTGATCAGTGGTGTATGCACATAGACGAACCCTCTTTCCTGGAAGAACTGATGAATCGCATATGCGATCATAGAACGCACTCTGAATACAGCCTGAAATGTATTCGTTCTCGGACGCAAATGAGAGATTGTTCTCAAATATTCAAAACTATGACGCTTCTTCTGCAGCGGATAATCCGGAGCTGAAGCTCCCTCTACCGTCACTTCATCTGCCTGAATCTCAAACGGCTGCTTTGCCTGTGGTGTCGCTACCAATGTACCTGTCACAATGATCGCTGCCCCTACATTCTGTTTGGAGATTTCCTCAAAATTCTCCATTTTGTCATGATACACCACCTGCAATGGTTCAAAATAGGAACCGTCATTTACTACAATAAATCCAAAGGTCTTGGAATCACGAATGCTGCGGATCCATCCCCCTACAGTCACTTTCTGATCCAGATACTGCTCTCTATTTTTAAATAATTCCCGAACTGTCACTAACTCCATACCGCTCACTCCTTCTTCTCAAATCTGTCTCTGTCACAAACGGACATTCAATAAAGGGTATTATAACATATCTCCTATGCTTTTGTCCACCGGTGTATCGTGTCAGTTCCGGGACTGCACAATTCCAGAGCAGTATGATCTTCGCTGAGTGTATACTCATATTCCAGACTGCCGCCTTCCATAACCAGATTCAGCTTCAATGTACCCTGGGCATCTCTGACAACGCCAAACGTTCCCTCTGTTTTTCCTGAAGAGCCTTTGATCAGAGCACTTCCGTCTTTCTTCAGGATATATTCATTTTCATTGCCATCCTTCCAGGTGCCAAGCAGTCCCTCCGCGTCCTTATCCGACAGATCCAAACGTTCTATATCTGACTGGAACAGCTCCATATCCTTACCGCCGTCCAGTGATCTTAGCTTCAAACCATATCCTGTCGTGTCATTCTCAATTGCATAGAGCTGCTCCTTCTTTGCACTCTCCATTTTGATTCCTATTGTAATGTTGTTATCTTCATCGAATCCACATTCAAATGTCAATGCTTTCCCATCCATTGTTCCGGTTCCATCTTCTTTGAAGTCATATATGGAATCCGTTCCGACCACATCCCACTTCTTGGCCAGTACTTTTGTTACTGCCTCACTGGGCAGGATATAACCGTCACCCAATTTTTCTTTTAATTCACTGGATGCCTGATCTACTTCTTCCGTTTTGGATGCTGCCGGTGTATCCCCTGTCTTATCCCCCTGGCATCCTGTCATCATGATTGCAGCTGACAAAAGCAGCGCTATTGCTAATTTTTTCATGGTAATTTTCTCCTGTTTCTGTTCGTTTTTCATCTACGAATAAGGATACCATAAGCACAGCTTTTTTTCCACTTTTAACAGAATTTCTGCTTACTTCATTCCATACCACACGTACTGATTTCCATAAAGGTTTGCCAAACTTCCTGTAACAATCACATCCAGTTCATTTTTTCCAGGTTTCAGCATTTCCTTAACTTCAAATACTTGCGGTGCCCAAAACTCTGCACCAACCATCTGTCCATTGACTGCCAGCTCTGCCATTTCTTCTGCCTCCAGAGAAATTCTTATTTCATCATGTAACAAATCTTTCTCCGACACATCCAATACTGCATGGTAAATTTTTTGTACGTTATCTTCATCTTCCCGAACCTGTATAAATTGAGGCTGTATTTGAAGAATGTCTGATGCAGGCTCTGGTAAAAGTTCATATTCTTCTTTCGAACACACAAACAATAACATATTTCCTCTCACAGGAATTTTTAATCGAAAGCTTCGGCCATTCTTTTCTTTTTCTGTTTCTAACTTTTCCGATTTTCCCGTCCATAGATCATAAGCCCCAATTAATTTTTCTGTAGGAAGGAGCACTTCCGCCTCCAGCGGTTTGTTTGCTTCATTCACCAAAAACCAACATTCTATTCCCAGTTTTTCAAAATGAATAACCCTCAACTCTGGCAGCGGTGGTACACAAACACAATCCCGAACTGCCTTACCGATTCCCATGTCTTTCGCCTCTGGAAATTCCGAAACATCTCCAATTACTGTCTGATAATGATGTTCTTGACAGCAAAATCCTTTTTCATCCATCCTGCAGTCTTTCCACACACTCTCTGGAATGTACTGAAATCCAATCTGATTTTCAAAAAGCAGCCTGACTTCCTCATGTTTTAAATCTCGATTGCGGCATAAAACTGCTGTTGAAGCATAAACCTTGCAATCCGTCATCATGAACGAGAGACGTTTCATATACGTTGCCCATTTTTCATAATATCTCCACCATATACTATGCGGTCCCACATCCGGCGGACGCTCATCCTTTCTCCTGCCCTCAATACTGTAGTAATATGCGTGTGGAATAAACATATTTACTCCTCTGACCGCCAGCCAATCCAAATACCATTTCACATCCCCACCGGAAAGCTGCCATGGATTGTCATTTTTGTTGCACGCACCAAAACATTCATTCGAATTACGCCGACGCCCCATCAGTCTTGCTGCATCCGCACTACATTTTCCCATTGTAGAGTCCATCCCTGTTACTCCACCGGTTTCAGGTGCAATCCAGCGAAGTACAAGATCTTGCCCAGGTATATGAAAATATTTCTGCACTTCAATATCATCGCTCTGATGTGGGTGTCCCATCAATGCAATTTTGTGTTCCTCACACCACTTTGAAAGTCTTCCATAATAATTCCGGGACTCTTTCTCCAAAATCATCCGTTCATACAGTCTTGTATCCTCATTTTTTTCTCCCGAAAACATTGCCGCAAGATTTTTTAATGTCCCCCCGGCTTCGGTAAATTCCTCTGCAAAATGATGCGTCCACGGCAAAAGTCCCTGCTCCGAATTTCTTCCAAGAATACCCGGCTCATCTGTGAAAAAACCAAGGATTGTATTCTCAAAATACGGTTTCAACTGTTCATAATATGCCTCATGCGTCAAAGAAATAAATCGTTCCACTGCATCCGGGTTCAGAATATCTGCACTTGGCGGAGCAAAAGGCTCATTATCATCCTCCCCCCAGTGGATTCCACGCAATGTTCCACCACTTTTACGAACAACCAACACAGCATCCTCCAATTGTGCGAGAATTTCATCTCCCGGCTGTTGGGTTTTCACAAGACCAATTCCTTCACTGGCAAACTCCGGATGTCCTTCTACTACTTTTCCACATGCAGAACCTGATGGATACATGCCTTCATCATATAATACGACCTTCATTCCTAATTCCGCCGCTTTTTTTACTATGACACGAATATAATAAAAAAAGGATTCCTCCAGGTATTGAATTCTTTTCGGCAGTCCCATTCTCGGATGCAGCACCACTCCATAAACCCCGTGTGCTGCAAAATCTTCTAACTGACGCTGTAATTCTTTCTCATCCAAATTTCCATTTAAAAACCAGAATGGAATCGGTGTATATTCATTTGACGGAACGTTAAGCTGTTGTAATAACTTCATCACTTTTTACACTCCTCCTCAATCCTTTTACTCTCAATAGAACTTGCTTCTAATATAATAGGAGACCGTTTACTGTCGGCCTCCCGTTTTAATATCGTTTATTTGCTCACTACATTTTCGTCGTAAGTTTTCTTTAACTCTGTCATTTTATTTGCCCAGTTATCCAGATAATCCTGCGCGGATTCGTTGCCAAGAAGTACATTCTGAAAATCTTTTGCCAGAGTATTCGTATGCAGATCAAAGTATCCTGTCACTTCTACCGGCAGCGTAGCAATCTTTGTTTCAGGGTTGAGAAGCATTTCTGCTGTGGCCTTAACTGGTGCAGATTCCTCTACCCACTTATCTTCCAGTGCTTCTTTATTTGTAGGAATTGAACCAAGGGTTTCATTAAAGTAGCTGTTTGCAGTATGATCTGTCAGATACTGAATGAATTTATATGCTTCTTCCGGATGTTTAGAATTCTTAAACACAGAAAGAGACGCAACACCGTTAGAAACCATCACATCTGTATCATCCACAGATTTCAAATTTACAATTGCCCCAAAATTCTCTTCCCCAAGTGTATCTCTATGCTGACCATAAGATCCAATGTTATGGAATATCATTGCTGCAGAACCTGAATCAAACGCTGAGATCATTTCCGTACTTGCATTTGTAATATCACTTTCCGGAGTATATTTGTTATAAAGTGCTGCGAATTTTTCAAGAAATTCTACATGCTCAGGCGCATTGATCGTAGAGTTTCCATCTTCATCAAACATATCTGTAATTCCAGAGTATTGATACAACATTTGTTCTAACTGCTGAGAACTTCCAGCTCCGCCACGAATAGAAAATCCATAAACACCATCCTCTTTCTCTGTCAGTGCTGAGACATCATCAAATACCTCATCCCAGGTTTCAGGTACTTTTATGTTCTTTTCCTCAAACATCTGTGTATTATACCATAATGCTGGCGGTACTACGTAAAATGGAAGACTGTAGTATTTCCCGTCTGGAGCTGTTGACTTCATACTATCTACAAATGTATCAAGCAATGAATCATCTCCTTCCGCATAGTCATCTAATGGAAGTAATGCATCTTGTATGATAAAATCATTCATCCAATATTGATAGATGACACCACAGTCCGGAGTTGTATTTCCCTGAATTGCTACATCATATTTTGATTTTGCCTGATCAGATGGCAATGGAACATATTTTACTTTGATATTTGGATTTTCTTTTTCAAAATCACTGATAATTTTTTCATATACCTCTGTATGAATGGTATCCGCATAATTATCCCAAAATGTGAGTTCAACGGTTTCATCCCCTGTCTTTGACTCACTTTTTGGCTCTTCAGATGAACCGTTTCCGCATCCAGCCAACATTCCCATTCCGATTACACCTGCCATCAAAACTGCTAACACTTTCTTTTTCATAGCTTTCCCTCCACTTGAAACATATTGATTTATAATTTGTCATACCACGCACCGTGGGATTAACCTTTTACTGCACCAGAACTCATACCGGTCACAAGATATTTCTGTAAGTAAGCAAATAGAATGACTGGAATTGCCATTGCAATGATTGCTCCTGCTGCCATCGCACCATAATGAATACCATACTCACCCTGCATCATCTTCAACCCGATTGGTACTGTATATTTTGCCGGATCATTTAAGAACATCATTGCAAATAAAAACTCATTCCAACAGCCAATCAATGCAAACGCTGCTACCGTAATAATTCCAGGTACAAGCATCGGAACTACCACTTTAAATACCCCTTTGATCCGACTACATCCATCGATCATTGCCGCTTCTTCCAAAGCATATGGTACTCCTTCCACAAACCCTCTCATCAAAACACAGCAAAACGGGGTCTGAAAAGTGACATTTACGAGAACCAGGGCAATATGACTTCCGACAAGTCCTAATCCATTAAATATATTAAACAATGGAACAAGCAATACTGCTGCCGGAATAAACTGCACTGCAAGCAATAATCCTAAAAATGCCATTTTAAATTTAAATTTGTAACGGCTCAATGCATATCCAACCATCACAGAAATGATCACAATAAAAATAACGGAAATACCACTTACCTTTAAGCTATTAAAAAAGTATTTGTCAAAACCTACATTTGTCCATGCATCTACAAAATTTGCGATTGTTCCATTCTTCGGAAGATATGTTACTGTCTTACCCAGGATTTCTGATTCGTTTTTAAATGCAGTATTGATTGCCCAGTAGATTGGAAACACTACATATACACAGATTAAAAGTAATGGTAACCATCTCAAAAATATAATGTCCCTTTTTTTCTCCTTCATTTATGCCTCACTCCCTTTCGCAAATCCAGATGCTTTCATATAAATAACTGCAATAATTGTCAGTATCAGGAAGCTGACTACAGAAATAGCAGAACCATATCCATAATTGTTTGTTGTCAGTGCCTGATTTGCAATCAACATACTCAACGTTGTTGTCTTTCCAACCGGTCCCCCATTGGTCAAGCTAAAGATCAAGTCAACACTGTTAAATTCCCAAATCGTTCGAAGCAATGTCGTCAAAACAATTGTATCCTTCAAAAGAGGCAATGTCACACACCGAAACGTATTCCACTTATTTGCCCCGTCAACCTTCGCGGCTTCATATACATCCTGTGGCAAGCCCTGCATTGCAGCCAAAAGACTAATCGCAAAAAATGGGATTCCTCTCCAAAGCTCTGCCACAATCACTGCACCGAGCACGAGATGTGGATTTGCCAACCATGCAACTGGCTGATCAATCAATCCGATTTTAGAAAGAATATCATTCAATACCCCATAATTTTGATTATAAATCAGACTAAATAACACTGCTGTCAGAACGCCTGACATTGCCCATGGTACAAAAACCAACGCACGGAAAAAACCACGGCCTTTAAAATTTTGATTTAAAATAAGTGCAACGATCATTCCAAAGATCAATTGCAGCAATACCAGTGCAACAACCCACTTCAAAGACACAAACAATGCCGAATAAAATTCGCTCGTTGTAAAAATCTTCTTGAAGTTATCAAGCCCAGCGAAACCATTTGCAAATGGCATTGCCGGATTATAATTCTGAAATGCCAGATAAAATGTCTTGCACAGAGGATAAAGCATCACACCCAAAATCAAAATCACCGCCGGCATAATCAATAAATACGGTGTCCATATCACCTTCTGTTTTATCCCGGCAACATTTTTTTGCCTCCTCTTACTCATTTTTCTCACCATACCTTTCTGAATTTCCTTAACCTGCTATTATTAAACCATGCTTTTACCTTTTCGTACATTCAATAAGTTTAGTGATTTGTTATAAAATCTTTACACTTTTTATCCTCAGGGAACCTTTTCCATCCATAAAAAAGTACCCCGGCTCTTACTGCCAGGGTACTTTCTCTAATGATTTCTTTCTCGATACTGCGTAACCGTACAATTATAATATTTTTTAAAACTCATACTAAAATATTGCGGATTTTTATATCCTGTTGCTTCCGCAATTTCATAATTTTTCAACTCGCTGTTTAAAATCAATCGACTTGCATTTTCCATTCGGACGCGAATGATATAATCATAGAGATTAATATCAAATTTTTTCTTAAATATGCTGGTCAGATAACAATGATTCACATTAAAATAATCTGCAATTTTTACTAAGGACAGCTCACAGTCCGAATAATTTTGCTCGATATAGTGCCTTACTTCAAAAAGCAAATGCTCCACATCTGAGTTAATTTTCTGCAAAGCACTCTGATAGGAGGAATACAGGTCATTCAAAGAATGCATCAAACTTCCGTAAATAAACTCAACACTCCCTCCCCCAAGTTTTTCCTTCAAAAAATCATGTATCATATTTTCCAATTCCGCCAAATTTTCATAAAACAAAAGTTCATCCTTTGTCGTACTATCCGTATAAATAGTAAAAATTTGAAGGTTATCCATACAAAAGAAAATACTTCCATGATAAATATTTTCCAATGAATCACATAATTTTTCTACCCGCTCTTTTTTCTGTTCCAGTGAAATTTTTTCACAAAACTTTAATTCGATAAATGAAACAATGCCAAGACCTTTATTGATGTTTATATCAAATTCTTCAAAAAAAGACGTATCCAAATTCTGGAAGTTTTCCCGCATCAGTTTCGACATATACTTTCTTTTAAGCTGCGGATATTTTTCTTTTAAAATTTCCTCCGTCTTTTTGTCTTTGTTATAAAGTTCTTCTGCCTTTTGGATCACCCGAATCAGCTGTTCCTGTTCCAACGGCTTTGTCAGATAATCTACCGCATTCAACTTCAAAACCTGCTGTGCATACTCAAAATCTTTATATCCCGAAATAAATACAAATTTAATTCCCGGATAATAATCCATAGCGATTGATGCCATCTCAATCCCACTGATTCCCGGCATTTTTATATCGGTAAGTATAATATCCGGCTGATGATCTTTTAGGTAATCCAATGCTTCCATTGGATCTCTTGCTGTATAAACCAGCTCCCATCCATGACTTGCCCAATCGATTTTGTTCTCAATGTTTCTTCGAATGATTGCATCATCATCTACAAACATAATTTTTGTCATTTATGTACCTCCTCGTACGGAAGAATCAGAATTACTTTGGTTCCACAATCTACTTCTGTCTCTACATGAATTTTATATTCTTTCCCATAAGCAATCTGAATTCGATCCTGTACATTTTTCAACCCATATACATTGTAAGACTCTCTTGAATAATCACAAATAGGTTCGTCTAATGATCTCTGTATCTTTTCCAAAACATCTTCTGCAATTCCTCCGCCATCATCACTTACTATGATTCTGATATGATCTTGGCATTTTTCTGCCAAAACTCGAATTGTACCATCCACTCTATATGGACGTATCCCATGATACAATGCATTTTCCACAATCGGCTGCAAGATCATCCGAAGTACTACGGCCTTCTTCAATTCGTCGGCCACGCAAATTTCAAACTGAAAATCTTCAAACCGTGTCTGCAAAATAGAAAGATATGCCGATACGTGTTTCATCTCCTCCTCTAATGAAATAAAAGATTTCCCTTTGCTCACACCGATTCGATAAAAAACTACCAATTGATTGATCATTTCACCCGCTTTTTCAGTTTCATTACAAAGGCAAAGCTCTTTGATACAGTCCAACGTATTATACAAAAAATGAGGATTAATCTGTGCAAATAAATACTGCAGCTGCGTTGCCTGTTTTGCTTGCATTTCACGGTGGATAGATTCTGTCAGCGCTGCGATTCTATCCATCATTTCATTCACACCATTTCCAATTTCACTAACTTCCAAATACCCGTTCACTTCAATTTTCTGATATTCTTCTGGCTTTTTTATTTTTTCCATCTGCTTTAGCAAATTCATAATTGGTTCAGAAAAATAACGTGGTATTCCAAAATATAAGAGGATAAATATAATAACCGCAGCCGCAATAAAGAAAATCAGAACATACTGATACGTGTTAAACTCTACATAAAGTTCATTTTTAGGAATTACGGTTAAAATTCCGACATCTCCCAAAACAAGTGGCGAATACACTACATATAAATCTTCAAGATCAAACTCTGCAATATCCGTCTCTTCCATATGCCGGATTCTATTTTCTATTTTTGCGAAGTCTTTTCCACTTAAATTATTGCTTGATTTTTGGGTTTCATTATTTTCAAGAACACACATTTCTTTTTCTTGAAACAAATTCATCTCGCTGCTAATCGTCACTTTGCTTCCTGCTATCGTATTCAAATAAATATCGTCCCTGATTCCAATCCAGAGACAACCATGTGTCAAACTTTCTTCTGAACCAAGCGGATAAACCAAAGCTAAATTATAAGGAATATCCTTGCTGATATGATCCGGCAAAACATCTGATACGATTACCCACATCCAATCGCTCTCATTTTTCTTCAGTTTTTCATAATTCAGATTGCGCATAATATCTCTCTCTGATCCAGTATTTGAATGAATATAATAAATCGAATTATCCGAAAGATACAAGCCAACCGTATCAATATATGCTGAATAGTGCTGCAAAAAAGAATTAAAATTAGATGTCATCTGGAGATAATCTAACGGTTCAATCGGTGATTTTCCATCATCAATGTTATTTTCCATCGTATAAAATGCCCTCTGACTCACAATTCCTTTCGCATGATCTTGTATTTCTATCAAGTCCTGATTCAACGAATTTCGGCATTGCTCCACCACTGCTTTTGCATTCTTTTTTACAAGCTCTGCATATTGTCTTGTACCTGAACTATAAAATACCACACAACAAATCAGCAACAACAGAAAAAAGGGAAATAATAAAATTGTAAGGACTTTTCTTATTGGCATTTTTTCCAATTTAGAGTATATTTTCTTTTTCACTGTTCTCTCTTAACACCTTTCATCCGGACAATACATTTTGTAAGTCCTTACATCATTACTTTTAGTATAGTTAACTTTCTTTTAAATTGCAATCATGTTCACTTGGGAAAGCATAATCTTCACATTTTCATACAATAGTACTCTCTCTTCATTTTATTGCACTAAAAATCTGCTTCCAGACATTTTCATGCCCAAAAGCAGATTTTAACATTACAATTTTTATCTATCCATACCACACGCACTGGCTTTCTCAACCAGACAACGATCTTTCATGACTGCTTCGTAAAACCGAAAGCCGCCGGAAAAATTATAGGCATCATAACCGTTTCCTGCTAAAATTCTGGCAGCAACATAGCTGCGAAGCCCGCTCTGGCAAATGACGTACACTGGTTTTCTCTTCTCAATCTCATCCAAGTGTTCACGCAAGACGTCTACCGGAATATTCCGAAATCCTTCCAAATGACCTCCTGCATATTCCCCTTCTGTCCGGACATCCAACAGTGTCACACTTCCATCTCGCGGAAGTTTTTCGATATCTTCCAAAAACCACTGCTTCAAATATCCTTTTTCTATATTGTCGATCATATACCCTGCCATATTAACCGGATCTTTGGCTGAAGAATATGGAGGTGCATATGCCAGATCCAGTTCTTTGAGATCTGTCGCCTTCATCCCCGCATGTATGGCCGTTGCCAGCACATCAATTCGTTTGTCTACCCCCTCATACCCCACGATCTGAGCTCCCAGCAAACAATTGGTCTCTTTTTCAAAAAGTACCTTCATTGTCATGACTTTTCCACCCGGATAATAACCGGCATGGCTCATAGGAGAAAGAATGACTTTATCTGTATCGATCCCCAGTTTTTTTGCTCTCTTCTCATTTAAACCAGTTGTTGCAGCTGTCATATCAAACACTTTGATCACAGAACTTCCCTGAGCTCCCGAATAAGAACTGTTTCCACCACAAATATTGTCAGCGGCAATGCGTCCCTGTTTGTTTGCAGGGCCTGCCAGAGAAATCAGATCCTCTTCACCCGATACTGCATTTTTAATCTGCACGGCATCTCCAACTGCATAAATATCTGGAATGGATGTCTCCATACGTTCATTGACAACAATACTTCCTTTGATTCCCAGTTTGATTCCTGCCTCTCCTGCCAGTTTTGCATCCGGCGCAACGCCTATTGCCAATATTCCCATATCTGCATGGATCGGATTTCCTCCTTTTAGAAGGACATCGATGCCGCCTTCTTTTTCCATGAACCCTTCCACCGTATGACCAAGTGCAAGTGTCACGCCGTGTCTCCTCATTTCACTATGAATAAAAGATGCCATATCTGGATCAAATGGATTCATCAGTTGTTTTGCTCTTTGAACAATCGTAACTTCCAGCCCAGACTCTCGAAAATTCTCCGCTAACTCCAGCCCGATGAATCCTCCGCCTGCAAGCACCACTGATTTTGGCTGGTGAGTTTCTATATATGCTTTGATTCGCATCGTATCTTCCACTGTACGCAGTGTAAACAAATTTTCCAGTCCCACCCCGGGGATCTCCGGCTGTACCGGTCTTGCTCCCGGTGAAAGAAGTAATTTATCGTAATGTTCTTCAAACTCTTTCCCTGTCTCCAGATTTCTGACCGAAACCGTCTTACGCTCCGGATGAATGGAAAGCACTTCATGACGTACCTTCATGTCTACATGGAATCGTGAGAAAAAGCTCTCCGGTGTCTGTAATGTCAATTCTTCGGAATCTGTGATCACATCGCCGATATAGTATGGAAGCCCGCAGTTTGCATAGGAAATATACCCGGAACGTTCAAATACAACTACTTCTGCTTCTTCATTTAATCTTCGGATCCTGGCTGCCGCCGTTGCTCCGCCTGCTACTCCTCCTACAATTACAACCTTCATTTAACGTTCCACCTTTCCTGTATATGAGGCAATCCCGCCTATATTTTTTACATTCTCATATCCCATCTTCTGCAGAGCGCCAACTGCCTGGCGACTTCTTGCACCACTGTGGCAATATACAAAAACAGGACTGTTTTTACTCTTTACAACGGAAAGAGCCTTCTCAATGCTTTGTAATGGAACATTTTTACTTTTGGGGATGTGTCCTTCCCTATACTCCTGGGGCATACGCACATCCAATAAAACTGCCCCTGGTATTGCTTTATATTCCTGTACTCCCTGATTAATATCCGGGGTTTTAAAAAAATCGAAAAAGGCTTTCTGAATATCTATCACTGACATATCGTTTTCCTCCTCTATCTCTGCTTGATAGACATAGGATATTGCATTTGTGAAAAATTTTCCGTGATAATATCACAAAGTTGAAACTTTTTGGTAAAATTTTTTATCTAATGAGTATCAATCGGTTGAATGAAATGAAGATATAGGAAACGGAAGTTCATGCATGCGAAGAGAATCAGGAGAGGAGGTGTGCCGATGAGTCAGTTAGTCAAAAAGGCACAGCGTGGAGATAAGAACGCATTTATAACGCTAATGGAAGAACAAAAACAGACCATGTATAAAGTGGCTGTTGGCATTCTTCGGAATGATGCGGATGCGGCAGATGCGATGCAGGATACTGTTTTGAGTTGTTATGAAAATTTGCAGAATTTAAGAGAGCCAAAATATTTTCAAACATGGATGACAAGAATCCTGATCAATCACTGCAATCGGATAATAGCCGAACGTAAAAAAGTGATCCCAATGGATCCATATCTGGAAAAAGAGAACATCCGAAATGTACAGGAATCTGCAGATGAACTGCTCACAATCAATGAAGAGTTTCTTGAAATGCTGAAGCAATTAGAAGAAAAATATCGAATTGTATTGCTGCTGTATTATGTAGAAGAATTTAGCATCAAAGAAATTAGCTGCATTTTACAACTCAATGAAAATACGATCAAGACGAGACTGGCAAGAGGTCGAGGTCATTTCAGGAAAATATATATGAAAAAGCATGCGGAAATGAATTACCAGATCCGTGAAGGATAACTACCTGTGAAAAAGACAAAATAGATAGAAAGTGAGGGATAACACATGAAGAAGAAACAAATCCAAACAGCAGAAATTGAGATAGAGGAAACAATGAAAAAAAATCTTCAAAATCAGATTGAAATTCCGATGAATGTAGAAGATAAGATGCAGGATGCTTATCGTCAAATTTATCAAGGAACTGTAAAAATGAAACCAGCTGCAAAAAAGCGGCTTCCAATGTGGACGAAAGCAGCAGCGGCGGCAGTTTGTGTAGGTTTTGCAGGAAGTGCCCTACTGGTAAGTAATCCTGCATTGGCAAGAGATTTACCATTGATTGGCAATATTTTTGACGAAATGATGAAAGCAAGGGATGCTGAACCTTACGGCAAGAAAGATACAACTGCATATCAGAATATTAAAGAAAATGCGCAGCAGATCCTAACAGAACAAATGGCAGCCATTGATCAGGGAATAAAACTGGAAGTTACAGATGCATACTGTGATGGCTACGATCTGTATTTCACCTTGGGAGCACAAGATGAAAACGGTGCGCTTGAAGCTGCAGACGGAATCCAGTTCTTCAAAAATCAAAGTCTTTTGGAAGTTATAAAAATTGATGGAACTTATATTGGATCCAATGTGAATATGAAATATATCGGAGACGGAACTTATGCAGGAATCTTGAATATCAATAAAGCCTCCCTGCCAGCAAAAACCTTTGCAGAAAAATTCTTTGTAGAACTGAATATTGACACAATAGAAAGTGCATATTATGGTGATTCTTCCAAAGTTCCAAAGGCAATTACAGGCGAATGGAATCTAAGCTTTGAAGTAACGAAAGATGAAAGTAAAAATCAAGTATTCGATTTGCAGGCCAAAGCCCAGGGCTTTGCGGTGGAGAAAATTGTGCAGACACCAAGTAACCTTCATCTTGATTTTGTAATTCCAAAGGAGTGGACAGAACAAAATCCCGATATTCAGGTCATTGATGAACAAGGGAATGCTATGCAAAAATGGAGCGCTATTTCAGAAAAGAGAGCAGACGGAAGCGAACTGAGAGAATATTCCCTGGAATATTCCGGATCGAGAAATTATATCATACGAGTGGTGGATAAAAATAACAGCAGCCAGGATGAATTGTCAATTATTGCAGAAATTCCAATTACATTGTAATCGTCTTTACAAGACATACAATTTTATAACCGTTATATAACAAAGGCGAAAAGCTGATTTTACTCAAGCTTTTCGCCTATCATTATCATAGAAGATCTTATTTACAGACTTTTCTTCATAGTCTCTATCCTTCCAGCGTTTCATGGCATTCGGATATTTCGGAGTCCATTTTTCCGTTACCCGATCCAAAGCTGCCAAAGCTTTCTTTTCATCCG
>ERZ1106969.1620-NODE-1620-length-14825-cov-6.686662_pt1 | contig 14825 bp, 12 predicted proteins | sample MGYA00403685_ERZ1106969 | MGnify/ENA primary metagenome ERZ1106969 (study PRJEB35170, sample SAMEA104062416) | human gut metagenome | biome: human gut; feature: human-associated habitat; material: faeces | place: Denmark | collected 2012-05-18 ... | reverse complement strand
AGAAGGTGGTAGAACAGTAGCATCTGGTGTTGTAGCATCTATAATAGAATAATCTGAAAAGAACATTTTGTTTTAAAAATGTATATAAAAAAGAGAGGGGTTTTCATACTCCTCTTTTTTTAAGTAAACAAACAAAAACATTGACACGACTTTAAATTTATGATAACTTATACAAAGTAATGGTTAAAGGAAGGTAATAGTATTTTGAATATTTTTTCAAGGTATTATTTAATCAATATATAATATTGTATTAAAAGTTGGAGGTGTAACAAATGAGAGTAAGAGTTACTTTAGCATGTACTGAATGTAAACAAAGAAACTACAACACTACAAAAAACAAAAAAAATAACCCAGACAGAATAGAATTACAAAAATATTGTAAATTCTGTAAAAAACATACTACTCATAAAGAAACAAAATAGTTATATTTTAAGGATGTGAGTATTATAATGAAAACTCAAGAAGTTAAAAAAGATAAATCTAACAAAAAAAGATTTAGTTTAGTTGCTTATATTAAAGAAACTATAGCAGAATTAAAAAGAGTAACTTGGTCAACAAAAAAAGAGTTACTTAAAAACACAGGTATAGTTTTAGCTACAATTATTTCGTTTACTATTTTAGTATGGGCCTTAGATACGCTTCTATCAGGAGCCTTAGCGCTAATAATAAAATAGAAAAAAGGAGAATGTAAATGTCGGAAATACAAGATGCAAAATGGTATGTAGTTCATACTTATTCAGGACATGAAAATAAAGTTAAAGCTACCATAGAAAATACAGTTAAAAACAGGGGAATGGAAGATTATATAAAACAAGTCATTGTCCCTACTGAAGATGTAATTGAAACTACAAAAACAGGAAAAGAAAAAGTAAGACAAAGAAAAATATACCCAAGTTATGTTCTTATCCAAATGATAATAACTGATGAATCTTGGTATATTGTAAGAAATACAAAAGGTGTTACAGGTTTCGTAGGTCCAGGATCAAAACCAGTTCCACTAAGCGAAGAAGAAGTTAAATCTATGGGTATCGATTTAGATAAAATAGGTGAAAAACGTACTGAAATCGAAGTTGGCGAAGTAGTTAACGTTCGTGACGGTGTCTTCAAAGGTCAAAGTGGAGTTGTTAAAGAACTAGATCTTAAAAACGAAAAAGTTAAAATATCTGTAAACAACGGAACTAGTGGTGAATTATCACTAGAATTAGATTTAAAGAGCATAGAAACAATATAGTTAGGAAAATTTGAGGAGGTGCGCTCGATATGGCTAAAAAAGTTATAGGTCAAATAAAATTACAAATACCTGCAGGAAAGGCTACTCCAGCTCCACCAGTTGGTCCAGCATTAGGGCAACACGGAGTTAACATAATGGGATTCACTAAAGAATTCAATGCTAAAACTGCAGATCAAGCAGGAATGATAATACCAGTTGTTATAACTGTATACCAAGATAGATCATTCTCATTCATAACAAAAACTCCACCTGCTGCAGTATTACTTAAAAAAGCTGCTGGTTTAGATAGAGCTTCAGGTGAGCCAAATAAAAACAAAGTTGCAACATTAACTTCAGCTCAAATAAGAGAAATAGCTGAATTAAAAATGCCTGACTTAAATGCTGCATCAGTAGAAGCTGCAATGAGCATGGTAGCTGGTACTGCTAGAAGTATGGGAATCGTAGTAGAAGACTAATTTAAATTAGACACTTCATTAGAAGTGGGAGGCGTATGCCGACAATAACCACAAGGAGGAATTATAAAATGGCTAAAAAAAGCAAAAAATATGTAGAAGCATTAGGAAAAATAGATAGAACTAAATTATATGAATCTAAAGAAGCTTTAGCTTTAGTAAGCGAAATAGCTACTGCTAAATTCGACGAAACTGTTGAAGCTCATATAAAATTAGGTGTTGACTCAAGACATGCTGATCAACAAGTTAGAGGTGCAATAGTATTACCTCACGGAACTGGTAAAACTAAAAAAGTTTTAGTTTTCGCTAAAGGTGAAAAAGCTAAAGAAGCAGAAGCTGCAGGAGCAGATTTCGTAGGTGCTGAAGACTTAGTACAAAAAATACAAAAAGAAAACTGGTTTGATTTTGATGTAGTAGTTGCTACTCCAGACATGATGGGTGTAGTAGGTAGATTAGGTAGAGTATTAGGACCAAAAGGTTTAATGCCAAACCCAAAATCAGGAACAGTTACATTCGACGTTACTAAAGCTGTTGAAGAAATAAAAGCTGGTAAAGTTGAATACAGATTAGACAAAAGTAATATAATCCACGTTGCTATAGGTAAAGTATCTTTCGGTGGAGAAAAATTAGCTGAAAACTTCAACGTTTTAATGAACGCTATAATAAAAGCTAAACCATCTGCTGCTAAAGGTCAATACTTAAGAAGTGTAACAGTTACTTCAACTATGGGACCTGGAGTAAAAATAAATCCTGCAAGAGTATCTGAATAATATTTATTGACATAGTCAAACACAAATGTTATAATATCTCTTGTTGATGTTAAAAACGAATAGATTTGCCGTAGACAGTAGGTGCGTAAGCTTAATTTCCTACCGAGGTTTTAGATAAATGAAACTAGAGCTTTTATGTCTACCATTGTGTTAGAAATAAAAGCTTTTTTAATTGTACGGTGAATATACTTTTGCGAAGGAGGTGCACACTGATGAGAGAAGCTATACAAATGAAATCACAAGTTGTTGCTGAAATAGTTGAAAAACTACAAAAATCATCTTCTACAATAGTTGTTGACTACAAAGGTTTAACAGTAGAAGAAGTTACTGAATTAAGAAAAAAAATGAGAGAAGCTGGTGTTGAATACAAAGTTTATAAAAACACTTTAGTAAGAAGAGCTGCTAAAGAAGTTGGAATAGCTGAATTCAACGATGAGTTATTAGTTGGAACTAATGCTATAGCATTCGGTTATGACGATCCAATAGCTCCAGCTAGAGTTATAAAAGAGTTTATGGAAGCTCATCCAAAAATGCAATTAAAAATGGGTGTAGTAGAAGGAACATTCTACAACGAAGCTCAAATAGTTGAGTTCGCAAACATACCACCAAGAGAAGTTCTTCTTGCAAAATTACTTGGAAGCTTAAAAGCTCCAATGTCAAACTTCGTATATTTACTAGATGCTCTAGTGAAAAAACAAGAAGGTCAAGAAGCTTAATTGTCAGTTAAATTTAGAAAATAAGATTATAAATAATAAAAATTAGTGAAAAAATTCGGAGGTGCTAAAAATGACAATAGAACAAATATTAGAAGCTATAGAACAAATGAAAGTTACAGAATTAAATGAATTAGTAAAAGCTGCTGAAGAAAAATTCGGTGTATCTGCTTCTGCTCCAGTAATGGTTGCTGGTGCTGCTGGTGGAGCTGCTGCTGCTGAAGAAAAAACTGAATTCGATGTAATATTAGCAGGTGCTGGTTCATCAAAAGTTGGAGTTATAAAAGCAGTTAGAGAAGTAACTGGTTTAGGATTAAAAGATGCTAAAGATTTAGTAGACAACGCTCCTAAAGCTCTTAAAGAAGGAGCTTCTAAAGAAGAAGCTGAACAAATAAAAGAAAAATTAGAAGCTGCTGGTGCATCAGTAGAACTTAAATAATTTTTTTAAGAAAAAGGTGTCTCGGTAGGACACCTTTTTTGAATTTATTGATAAATTTAATTAATAAAGTTGAGAATAGAGAATATAAAACACTTTTTGTCTTGTATTCTCTATTCTCAACTTTATAAAAAAATTACGAAAAAATGGAATTAATACATAAAATTATGTGCATACTAAATAGAGTAAGGTTTTTATGCATATTTGTTTATTTTAATTTCAATATATATAGTATATAAATTTGAAGATATATAAATTTTAAATTATATACTATGTAATATTGAAAAAAAATAAGAAATGTGCTAAAATTACTAGATGCGTTTAGTATGACAATGGTTTTATTTTTAATTATTGAGAGGTGAAAAGTGAATGCCATATCCTGTCACGATAGGTAAGAGAAAGAGAATGAGCTTTTCTAAAATAAAAGAAATAGCTGATTTACCAAATCTTATAGAAATACAAGTAGATTCTTATAAGTGGTTTTTAGAAGAAGGTTTAAAAGAAGTTTTTAATGATATTTCTCCAATTGAGGATTATACAGGTAATTTAATATTAGAGTTCGTAGATTACTCTCTAGATGATAAGCCTAAATATGACATTGAAGAATGTAAAGAAAGAGATGCTACATATTGTGCGCCTCTGAAAGTAAAAGTAAGACTTATTAATAAAGAAACTGGAGAAATCAAAGAACAAGAAGTATTTATGGGAGACTTCCCGCTTATGACAGATAGAGGGACTTTCGTAATAAATGGAGCGGAAAGAGTTATCGTAAGTCAATTAGTTAGATCTCCTGGAGTATATTATGCTTTAGAAAGAGATAAAACTGGTAAAAAACTAATATCTTCTACTGTTATACCTAATAGAGGTGCTTGGTTAGAATATGAAACTGATTCTAACGACGTTATTTCTGTTAGAGTGGATAGAACAAGAAAACAACCAGTTACTGTATTATTAAGAGCATTAGGTATAGGTACAAATGCTGAAATAATCGAACTTTTAGGTGAAGATGAAAGACTAATGGCAACATTAGAAAAAGACAACACTACAAATGTTGAGGAAGGTTTAGTTGAAATTTATAAAAAATTAAGACCAGGCGAACCACCAACAGTTGAAAGTGCATCTTCATTAATCAATGCATTGTTCTTTGATGCAAAAAGATACGATTTAGCAAAAGTAGGTAGATATAAATTCAATAAAAAACTTGCTTTAGCTTATAGAATAATGAATAGAGTAGCTTATGACGATATAATCAACCCAGAAACTGGAGAAGTTTTCGTAAAAGCTGATGAAAAAATAAGTTATGATGATGCTTGGAAGATACAAAATTCAGGTATTAACACAGTTACTATAAAAACTGACGAAGATAAAAAAGTCAAAGTAATAGGAAATAACTTTGTTGATATAAAAGCACATATAGATTTTGATATAGATGATTTAAATATAAAAGAAAAAGTTCACTATCCAACATTAAAAGAAATTTTAGATGAATATAGTGATGAAGAAGAAATAAAAGAAAGTATAAAAATAAGAATAAAAGAATTAGTTCCTAAACACATACTATTAGACGATATAATCGCTTCTATAAGTTATGAATTCAACCTATTCTTCGGTATAGGAAACATAGATGATATAGACCATCTTGGAAACAGAAGAATAAGATCAGTTGGGGAATTATTACAAAACCAAGTTAGAATTGGTCTTTCAAGAATGGAAAGAGTTATAAGAGAAAGAATGACTGTACAAGACATGGAATCTATAACTCCACAAGCATTAGTAAATATTAGACCAGTTTCAGCTGCAATAAAAGAATTCTTTGGTAGTTCTCAGTTATCTCAGTTCATGGACCAAACTAACCCATTATCTGAGTTAACACATAAAAGAAGATTATCAGCATTAGGACCAGGAGGTCTTTCAAGAGAAAGAGCTGGATTCGAAGTGCGTGACGTTCATCATTCTCACTACGGTAGAATGTGTCCGATAGAGACTCCAGAGGGACCAAATATCGGTCTTATAAACTCACTGAGTACTTATGCTAAAATAAATGAGTATGGATTCATCGAATCTCCTTACAGAAAATATGATAAAGAAACAGGAAAAATGACAGATGAGATACATTATCTTACTGCAGATGAAGAAGATTTATTCATAAGAGTGCAAGCAAATGAACCATTAAATTCAGATGGTAGCTTTGTTAACTCAAAGGTTGTTTGTAGAACTGTAAATGGTGCAGTTGAACTTGTACCAACTGAAAGAGTTGACTTCATGGATATATCTCCTAAACAAGTTGTATCTATAGCAACAGCTATGATACCATTCCTTGAAAATGACGATGCCAATAGAGCCCTAATGGGAGCCAACATGCAACGTCAAGCAGTGCCTCTAATGAGAAGAGAAGCACCAATCATAGGTACAGGAGTTGAATACAGAGCTGCAAAAGACTCTGGAGCAGTTGTTGTTGCTAAAAACAGTGGTATAGCTGAAAGAGTAACAGCTGATGAAATAGTAATCAAAAGAGAAGACGGAAATAGAGATAGATATAAATTACTTAAATTCAAGCGTTCAAATCACGGAACTTGTATAAATCAAACACCTATCATAAACAAAGGTGAAATGATAAAAGCAGGTGACGTTATTGCCGATGGACCAGCTACAGATTTAGGTGAAATAGCATTAGGTAGAAACTGCTTAATCGCGTTTATGACTTGGGAAGGTTATAACTACGAGGATGCCGTTTTAATTAATGAAAGACTTGTTAAAGAAGATAGATTATCAACTATTCATATAGAAGAATATGAATGTGAAGCAAGAGATACAAAACTAGGACCAGAAGAAATAACTAAAGATATACCAAACGTTGGTGAAAGTGCAATCAAAAACTTAGACGACAGAGGTATAATCAGAATAGGTGCTGAAGTAGATTCAGGAGATATATTAGTTGGTAAAGTAACTCCAAAAGGAGAAACTGAACTTACTGCTGAAGAAAGATTACTTCGTGCAATCTTCGGTGAAAAAGCTAGAGAAGTTAGAGATACATCTCTAAAAGTACCTCATGGTGAATCAGGTATAATAGTTGACGTTAAAGTCTTTACAAGAGAAAATGGTGACGATTTATCACCAGGAGTAAATGAATTAGTTAGATGTTACATCGCTAAGAAAAGAAAAATAAAAGTCGGAGATAAAATGGCCGGACGTCATGGTAACAAAGGGGTTATCTCAAGAGTATTACCAGAAGAAGACATGCCATTTATGGAAGACGGAACACCAATGGATATAGTTCTGAATCCACAAGGTATACCATCTCGTATGAACATCGGTCAGGTACTTGAAATGCACTTAGGACTTGCTGCTAAGAAATTAGGATGGCATGTTGCTACATCAGTATTCGATGGTGCAAAAGAAACTGATATAATGGATGCTTTAGAAGAAGCAGGTTACCCAAGAGACGGTAAATTAACATTATATGATGGTAGAACAGGTGACACATTTGATAACAGAATAACAGTAGGATACATGTACTACTTAAAACTACATCACTTAGTTGATGAAAAATTACATGCAAGAAGTACAGGACCATACTCACTAGTAACTCAACAACCACTTGGTGGTAAAGCACAATTCGGTGGACAAAGATTCGGTGAGATGGAGGTTTGGGCTCTTGAAGCATACGGAGCTGCACACATACTTCAAGAAATACTTACTGTTAAATCAGATGATGTAGTAGGTCGTGTAAGAACTTACGAAGCAATAGTTAAAGGTGAAAATATTCCTGAACCAGGAATTCCTGAATCTTTCAAAGTTCTTATAAAAGAACTTCAAAGTTTATGTCTTGATGTTAAAGTTCTTAGTGAAGAAGACGAAGAATTAGAAGTTAGAGAATCAACAGATCTTGATGATGAAGTTGATGGAAACTTCGAATTAAGTCTTATCAGTGATGAAAGAGAAGTAGAAGAATCTCATGTTATCGAAGATATCGATGAAGCTGACGAAGATTTAGTTGAAGAAGATATAGACTATAATGAAGAAGTAGATGATAATTTAAATTTTGATTTCAGTGGCTTTGGTGATGAAGACAACAGTGATTTTGAAATATAGTTTTATAATAAAATAAATATCAAATAGAAGGGAGAGAACTCCTTGTTTGAATTAAACAATTTCGAGTCGATAAAAATAGGTTTAGCCTCTCCAGAACGTATAAGAGAATGGTCTAGAGGAGAAGTTAAAAAACCAGAAACAATTAATTACCGTACTTTAAAACCAGAAAAAGACGGTCTATTCTGTGAAAGAATATTTGGACCACAAAAAGACTGGGAATGTCATTGTGGAAAATATAGAAGAGTTAGATATAAAGGTGTAGTTTGTGATAGATGTGGCGTTGAAGTCACTAAGTCAAAAGTAAGAAGAGAAAGAATGGGACATATAGAGCTTGCAGCTCCTATGTCTCATATCTGGTACTTCAAAGGGATCCCAAGTAGAATGGGTCTATTATTAGACATGTCTCCAAGATCTCTTGAAAAAATACTATACTTTGCTTCATATGTAGTTATAGATCCAGGTGAAACTGGACTAAACGAAAAACAATTATTAACTGAAAAAGAATTTAGAAGTAATTACGAAAAATACGGAAATACTTTTGAAGTTGGTATGGGTGCTGAAGCAGTTAAAAAATTATTAATGAAAATTGACCTTGAACAAGAAAGTAAATTATTAAGAGATGATTTAAAAGACAGTACAGGTCAAAAAAGAGTTAGAACAATAAGAAGATTAGAAGTAGTAGAAGCATTCAAAAAATCAGGAAATAAACCTGAATGGATGATTCTTGAAGCTATTCCAGTAATCCCACCAGATTTAAGACCAATGGTACAATTAGATGGTGGTAGATTTGCTACTTCTGACTTAAATGACTTATATAGAAGAGTTATAAACAGAAACAACAGATTAAAAAGATTATTAGAGCTTGGAGCTCCTGACATCATCGTTAGAAATGAAAAAAGAATGCTTCAAGAAGCAGTAGATGCTCTAATAGACAATGGTAGAAGAGGTAGACCAGTTACTGGACCAGGAAATAGACCATTAAAATCTTTATCAGACATGCTTAAAGGTAAACAAGGTCGTTTCCGTCAAAACTTACTTGGTAAACGTGTTGACTACTCAGGACGTTCAGTTATAGTTGTTGGACCAGATCTTAAATTCTACCAATGTGGTATTCCAAGAAAAATGGCTCTTGAATTATTCAAACCATTCGTAATGGATAAATTAGTTAAAGAAGGTTATGCACATAATATAAAAAGTGCTAAATCATTAGTAGAAAAAGTAAAACCAGAAGTATGGGATGTTCTTGAAGAAGTAATTAAGAGCCATCCAGTTTTACTTAACCGTGCCCCTACTCTTCATAGACTTGGTATCCAAGCCTTTGAACCAGTACTAGTTGAAGGTAAAGCTATAAGATTACATCCATTAGCTTGTACAGCATACAATGCCGACTTCGACGGTGACCAAATGGCGGTCCATGTACCATTATCAGTAGAAGCACAAGCAGAAGCTAGATTCTTAATGCTTTCTGTAAACAACATACTTGCTCCAAAAGATGGTTCTCCAATAACTACTCCATCTCAAGATATGGTTCTAGGATGTTACTACTTAACAATAGAATCTCAAGGAGGAGAAAAAGGAACTGGAACAGTATTCAAAGACTTTAACGAGTTAATGATGGCTTACCAAACTAAAGCAGTTGAATTACACTCAACAGTTAAAATGAGAATTGTTTTAGAAGATGGTAGAGTTGGAATCACAGAAAGTACAGTAGGTAGATTCATATTCAATGAAAACATACCTCAAGATTTAGGATTCGTAAATAGAGAAGAAGATCCATTCGGATTAGAAATAGATTACTTAGTTGATAAAAAAGCTTTAGGTAAGATAATAGATAAATGTTTCAGAAGACATGGAAACACTATAACTGCTGAAGTTTTAGACCATATTAAATCATTAGGATTTAAATATTCAACTATAGGTGGTATAACAGTTGCAGTTGCTGATATGAAAATACCTGCAACAAAACAAGCATTAATCAAAGATGCTGAAGTACAAGTTGAAAAATACGAAAAAGTATTCAGAAGAGGTTTAATCTCTGACGAAGAAAGATACGAAAAAGTTATAGATACTTGGACTAAAACAACTGAAAAAGTTACAGACGAGCTAATGAATGGTCTTGAAAGAATGAACAACATTTACATCATGGCACATTCAGGAGCCAGAGGTTCTAAGAACCAGATAAGACAGTTAGCTGGTATGCGTGGTCTGATGGCCAATGCATCTGGTAAAACAGTTGAAATCCCAGTTAAATCTAACTTCCGTGAAGGGTTATCAGTAATGGAATACTTCACATCTTCACACGGTGCCAGAAAAGGGTTAGCCGATACAGCGCTACGTACAGCCGATTCAGGTTACTTAACAAGAAGACTTGTTGACGTCAGTCAAGATGTTATAGTTAGAGATTATGACTGTGGTACTAAAGAAACAACAGAAATCTTTGCTATAAAAGATGGAAATGAAGCAATAGAAGATTTATATGATAGAATAGTAGGAAGATACACTAGAGATGCTATACTTCACCCAGAAACTGGAGAAGTATTAGTAGAAGCAGACACAATGATACAAGAAGACGATGCTGAAGCTATAATAAATGCAGGTATCGAAAAAGTTAACATAAGAACTGTTCTTAACTGTAAAACTCATCATGGTGTTTGTTCTAAGTGTTACGGTAGAAACTTAGCTACTGGTAAAGAAGTTAATATCGGTGAAGCTGTTGGTATAATCGCAGCTCAATCAATCGGTGAACCTGGTACTCAGCTTACAATGCGTACATTCCATACAGGTGGGGTTGCCGGAGGAGATATAACTCAAGGTCTTCCAAGGGTTGAAGAGCTTTTCGAAGCTAGAAAACCAAAAGGGTTAGCTATAATCTCTGAAATAACTGGTAGAGTTGAAATAGACGAAACTGGTAAGAGAAAAGAAGTTATAGTAATACCAAAAGAAGGAGAAAGAGAAGTTTACCAAATACCATATGGATCAAGAATAAGAGTTAAACAAGGTCAACTTGTTGAAGCTGGTGATCCACTTACTCAAGGTTCTATAAACCCACATGATATAGTAAGAGTTAAAGGTATTGGTGGCGTTCAAGAATATATAGTTAAAGAAGTTCAAAGAGTGTATAGACTTCAAGGGGTTGATATCAACGATAAACATATAGAAGTAATTGTTAGACAAATGCTATCTAAAGTTAAAGTTGAAGATCCAGGAGATACAGATTTATTACCAGGTGGTTATGAAGATGTATTAACATTCCAAGAATGTAACGAAGAAGCTGAATCTCAAGGATTAAGACCAGCTGTTGCTAAGAGAGTTTTACTTGGTATAACTAAAGCATCTCTTGCTACAGATTCATTCCTATCAGCAGCATCATTCCAAGAAACTACAAGAGTTTTAACAGAAGCTGCTATAAAAGGTAAAGAAGACCACCTAATAGGACTTAAAGAAAATGTTATATTAGGTAAATTAATTCCAGCAGGAACAGGAATGAAAAAATACAGAAACATTGCAGTTGAAAAAGTAGAAGAAGAATCTTTATAAGAATTGTTATATAAACATTCTTGACATGAACTGTATGTGATGTTAAAATGTAAAAGTGCGAATTTAAAAGTTTACTCTGAATTACTGTTTAGGGTAAACTTTTAAGTGAGCTTTAATATAATTAAAGAACTATTAAGTACCAATCTATTAAATGTTTGACTATATAGCGAACATTTAACTACGGAAATCGGTAGTAATATCCGATTTAGTTGGCGATCATTAAAAGATCGAAATTTTAGAAGAAGGAGGTGCCGATGATGCCAACAATTAACCAATTAGTTCGTAAGAGTAGAAAAGACTTATTAAAAAAATCTACTGCTCCAGCATTACAAAAGAGTTACAACTCTTTAAACAAAAAAACAACTGATGCAAGTTCACCACAAAAAAGAGGAGTTTGTACTTCAGTAAAAACAGTTACTCCTAAAAAACCTAACTCAGCTTTAAGAAAAGTTGCCAGAGTTAAATTAACAAATGGTATAGAAGTTTCTGCTTATATACCAGGTGAAGGACACAACTTACAAGAACATAGTGTTGTTCTTATAAGAGGAGGAAGAGTAAAAGACCTTCCAGGGGTTAGATACCATATACTAAGAGGTACATTAGATACTGCAGGTGTTGATAAGAGAATGCAAGCAAGATCTAAATATGGTGCTAAAAAACCTAAAGCTGCTAAAAAATAGATAATAGAGTTTACTAAATTGAAATATTATAGTGCGGTGCTTTAAATATATATATATTTATGGCATACGGCATTGTGATAATATGTCGAGTACCTATGATTTAAGATAAAAATAATTAAGGAGGGAAGCAAAATGCCAAGAAAAGGTAATGTTCCAAAAAGAGACGTATTACCAGATCCAGTATACGGAAGTAAGGTAGTTACGAAATTAATAAATAACTTAATGATAGACGGAAAAAAAGGAAAAGCACAAAAAATAGTTTATGATGCTTTTGATATAATAGCTGAAAAAACTGGAGAAGAAGCTTTAGAAGTATTCAACAAAGCTATGGATAACATAATGCCAGTTTTAGAAGTAAAAGCTAGAAGAGTTGGTGGAGCTAACTACCAAGTTCCAATAGAAGTTAGACCAGACAGAAGACAAACTTTAGGTCTTAGATGGTTAGTAACATACACAAGAGCTCGTGGGGAAAAAGGTATGGTAGAAAAACTTGCGAGAGAAATAATGGATGCTGCAAACAATACAGGAGCATCAGTTAAGAAAAGAGAAGATACTCATAAAATGGCTGAAGCAAATAAAGCATTTGCTCACTACAGATTCTAATTTTATTCTAATACCAGAATTCAACTAGAATTTATGAAATATTAGAGATATCTAAGGAGGATAACCATGGCTAGAAATTTTCCTTTGGAAAGAACTAGAAATATAGGAATCATGGCTCATATAGATGCAGGGAAAACTACAACTACTGAAAGAATCCTGTTCTACACTGGGCGTACACATAAAATAGGAGAAACTCACGAAGGAGCTTCTCAAATGGACTGGATGGAGCAAGAAAAAGAAAGAGGTATAACAATAACTTCTGCTGCTACAACTACAACTTGGAAAGATCATAGAATAAACATAATAGATACTCCAGGACACGTAGACTTCACAGTTGAGGTTGAAAGATCTCTTAGAGTTCTTGACGGTTCAGTTGCTGTATTCTGTGCTAAAGGTGGGGTTGAACCTCAATCTGAAAATGTATGGAGACAAGCTGAAACTTACAAAGTTCCAAGAATAGCATTCGTTAACAAAATGGATATACTTGGTGCTAACTTCTACAACGTTGTAGAAATGATGAAAGAAAGATTAGGTTCTAATGCAGTACCTGTTCAATTACCAATAGGTAAAGAAGATACATTCCAAGGTATAATAGACTTAGTTAAAATGGATGCTATAATCTATGAAGATGACCTAGGAACTGTAATGGACGAAACTGAAATACCAGCAGATATGCAAGAATTAGCTGCTGAGTGGAGAGAAAAATTAGTTGAAGCAGTTGCAGAAACTGATGAAGAACTAATGATGAAATATCTTGAAGGTGAAGAATTCACTGAAGAAGAAATAAAAGCTGCTATAAGAAAAGCTACAATAGCATGTGAAATGAACCCAGTATTCTGTGGTACTGCTTACAGAAATAAAGGTGTTCAACCAGTTATAGATGCTGTTATAGATTACTTACCAGCTCCAACTGATATACCATCTATAAAAGGTGTATTACCAGATGGAACTGAAGCTGAAAGACATGCTTCTGATGAAGAACCATTCTCAGCATTAGCATTCAAAATAATGACTGACCCATTCGTTGGTAAATTAGCATTCTTCAGAGTTTACTCTGGTACTTTAGAATCTGGTTCTTATGTATTAAATGCTACTAAGAACAAGAGAGAAAGAATAGGACGTATCCTACAAATGCATGCTAATACAAGACAAGAAATAACTGAAGTTTATGCAGGAGATATAGCTGCTGCAGTAGGTTTAAAAGATACTACAACTGGAGATACTTTATGTGATCCAAACAATGCTATCATACTTGAATCTATGGAATTCCCTGAACCAGTTATAGACGTAGCTATAGAGCCAAAATCTAAAGCTGCTCAAGAAAAAATGGGTACTGCTCTTCAAAAATTAGCTGAAGAGGATCCAACTTTCAGAGTTAGAACTGACGAAGAAACTGGACAAACTATAATCGGTGGTATGGGTGAATTACACTTAGAAATCATCGTTGATAGATTATTAAGAGAGTTCAAAGTTGAAGCAAATGTTGGTGCTCCACAAGTTGCTTACAGAGAAACAATAACTAAACCAGTTGATGTTGAGTACAAATACTCTAAACAATCAGGTGGTAGAGGACAATACGGACACGTTAAACTTAGAGTTACTCCACAAGAGCCAGGTGCTGGATACGTATTCGAAAACAAAACTGTTGGTGGATCTGTTCCTAAAGAATATGTTGGACCAACTGATATGGGTATCCAAGGTGCTATGCAAGCCGGTGTTGTTGCAGGATATCCTGTAGTTGACGTTGCTGTTGAATTATACGATGGTTCTTACCATGAAGTCGATTCATCAGAAATGGCATTCAAAATGGCTGGTTCAATGGCTATGAAGGAAGCTTTAAAGAAAGGTGATTCAGTATTACTTGAACCATACTTCAAAGTTGAAGTTGTTACTCCAGAAGAATACATGGGAGATGTTATGGGTGGAATAAACTCTAAGAGAGGTTTAATCCAAGGTATGGAAGCTAGAGCAGGTGCACAAGTTATAAATGCATTCGTTCCACTTTCAGAAATGTTCGGTTACTCAACTGAATTAAGATCTACTACTCAAGGTAGAGCTACTTACACTATGATATTCGACCACTACGAACAAGTTCCAGCTGGTGTAGCTAAAAAAATAGCTGAAGGTAGATAATATCTATTTAAATAAATAAAAACAAAAGACGAGGATTCGTCCTCGTCTTATTAAAAAATATATAAAAATAATTACTAGGAGGATTTCAAAATGGCAAAGGCTAAATTCGAAAGAAATAAACCACATGTTAATATAGGAACAATCGGTCACGTTGACCACGGTAAAACTACATTAACAG
>ERZ1106969.1598-NODE-1598-length-15007-cov-7.407303_pt1 | contig 15007 bp, 16 predicted proteins | sample MGYA00403685_ERZ1106969 | MGnify/ENA primary metagenome ERZ1106969 (study PRJEB35170, sample SAMEA104062416) | human gut metagenome | biome: human gut; feature: human-associated habitat; material: faeces | place: Denmark | collected 2012-05-18 ... | reverse complement strand
CTTTAGTAACGAACGTAGATCATACCGCTCTGAACCGGTCCTACAATAACACCGACTCCTTCTGTTGCTGCATGGATCATCTGGCCACCGCCGATGTAGATTCCACAATGCTCTGCATTTACTGCCACATCTCCCGGCTGCGGGTTGCTTACCTGCGGCCATCCAAGGAATGTATACGTTGTCCCAAGACGAGCATAATTGCCAGTCAGACAATACGCTACAAAACCGGAACAGTCAAATGCTCCCGGACTGCATGCTCCCCATACATATTCCGCTTTTCCTACCCAGCTGTATGCACGATCCACGACTGCATTTCCGGTAGACGGATTGTAACCAGGTTCCGGATCCGGTGTCGGGGTTGGGGTTGGGGTCGAAGGCGGAGTTGGGGTTGGAGCTGGAGCTGGTGTTCCACCACTGTTTCCTGTATTTCCTGTATCCTGATTTCCGCTTCCAGATGGTGTATTCGTATTGGAATTGTTTGTGTTGTTATTGCTGTTATTCTTTTCCTGTTCTTTTTTCGCTGCTTCCACTGCTGCTCTTGCTGCTTCCTGAATCATAGCATCCAGATTTGACACTTCTGCTCTTTTGGACTCGATCATATTTGACACTTCTGCTGTCTGTGTCTTGTACTCTTCATCCAGATTCTGCAGTTTTGTCATATCTGCTTCCAGAGAAGTTTTCAAATCTTCCACTTCCCGAACTGTCTCTGCATATTCCTGAAGTTTCTGACGATCATATGTATGTACTTTTTCCACATATTCTGTTTGTGTCAGCATCTCTGAAATACTTCCTGAAGCGACAATACGCTCTAAAGCGGAAGTATCACCTTCTTCATACATATATTTAATACGAAGCTTCATATCTTCATACTGCTGCTGCTTTTTCTCTTCTGCCACTACCAAATCTGCCTGAGCCTGTGTGATCTCCTGACCTTTTGTGATCAGCTGCGTTTCCAGCTCATTCGTCTTTGTAAACAATTCATTCAACTGTGCCTGAAGTCCATTGACTTCATTCTGTGCTGATTCTTTCTGATTCTGAAGACTTGTGGTATCATTTGGCGCAGCCATAACTGGTGTAACTACCATAGAGCATGTCAATGCTGCCGCAAGAAGTACGCTTCGCACTTTTTTCATTTTCATATTTTCACCTATCCTTAATATTCTTATTTATGTCCCCACATATTTTACATAATACATGATTTTACATCGTTTTTCAACACAATTTGCAGAATCTTATAAACATTATGTGGTAATACTGCCAAGTTTAATTATACTATAAGAATTATAGGCGATAGGTGATGAAAAAGCAATAACTTTTTAATACTTTTGTAATATTTTTCTTTAGCAACACCCCACTGTATCAACTCAGCGGATCTGAAACCGTTTTATTTTTATCTTTCTCCCTGTAAACAGCCTCAAATTCCAGATTTCCGACTGCTTTCAGCGTCCCTACGTTCTGCTCTGTATATACTATATCTTTTGACTCTCCGCGTAATTTCCATCCTCTGATCTGCTCCTTGCTCTGTTCCGTTTCTACAGGCAGAATTTCTGCTGGGAGCAAAATCCCCTCCGGAAGCACCACTTGTTTTATAATTCTCTTTTCCTGACCATCTTCATTCTGATATATTTTCCAAAATGAGATTCTTGAAAAAGTTTCTTCTTTCTTCTGGACATCATCTAGTATCACTGTCTTTCTGGAAACGACTTTTCCCTTTCCCCATATTTGGCGAAAATGCTCTGTTACACGCACATCCAATAACCCTTTCTGTGCATCTGCAGTCAGGATTTCTATTTCAAACATTGATTTGCTGGTCGTTCGTATCAGCATATTCTGGATAAAATCTGCTGCCAGTTCCTTTCCATCTGTTTCCTTTCCAATGGAATATACAGGATTCACTGTTAAAATTTCCATAGATTCTTCCAGCGCCGCTCCAAGAATACTGTCTAATTCATTTTGATGCATCGTTTTTGTTTCTGCCGTATAAATGGATGCACCTGTCAAAACCAGCATCATCACAATAAAAAAGCCCATAACCGCATGTCTCATGGCTTCCTTCTCCCTTCCATTCGTTTTGCTATTTTGCGTATCCTGTAATCTGATGTTCCAGAAGCATATTCAAAAGCGGAATCGAATAACGATATGTCAATGTCACTTTTGCATATTTGCTTCCCGCAGCGCTGGTCACCACCTGAACATCCAGATTATCATATCCATTTTCCAGCGCCTTTTTTCTGCATTTTTCTATAATTTCCGTACTATAATCGCTCGCTTCAATTTCTGTTATGATCGTAGAATGATATGTCTGCGCTTTTTGTGTATTCAGTGATGCACTGATGTACGCTGTACTTAACACCGCCATAAAAGCGATCAATACAACTCCTGTCATTGTTTCAATTGCACCTTTCATTTCTTGTTCCTTTCACCTACGCTTTAATCCACTGTAAAACGGCACGTTTTCTTTACTTTCTTAATGTATGCTCCCTGATAATTTTCCTCTGCCTGATAAGTAATTTCATAAACACCTCTCTGATCTGTATAAAACTTCTCCGGGTTCCAGTCATCTTCCAATACACTTCCATCCGGAGCAACCAGATTTATCGCACAAACGGGCAGACTGTTTCCATCCGCATCCGCGGCACTTGCATGGATTTCTTTTCCATGAATAAGATCGTATTCCCGTTGATATTCCAGTTTACTGACAGATACTGATAAAACAGGCTCCGGACGCGGCCTTAACTGTACCAAATCATCCACATTATCGTTCTCCTTTAAGAGCAATTTCGGCTTTGTATCAGAAAGCATTCCCAGATACCCTCTTTCTGTTCGACTCCATAAAAAAGCAAACACGATTGCCAAAAGAATGGACAACACGATCATCCTTCCATATTCTGCCATAAAACTTTTCATGTTCTGCCTCCTGTCGTTTTGATTCCCATCCCATCAAAAAACAGCTCTGCCATCTCATGTATCTGTCCGTCTGAAGCAATCAGTGAATACATCATCCCGAGCAGCAATATCCCCATCATACATGCTGCGATCACCCCTCCATATTCTTCTATAAATTCTTTCATTCTGACCTTCTCCCTTTCAGACCGTACTGATCTGGATTAAAATCTTCCATAATCCAGACATGACAGCATATCCGACTGCCGAAATCACAATGATCGCCCCGTATTCTTCTAAAAATTCTTTCAAGCTATCACCCTCTTTTCTCCATCCTTTTTAAATTGTATTTACTACGGACAAAATTTCTATTATGACCAAAACTAGATCGGCCAACATCTTTACAACACCTGTAATCATCGGGAGCAAGACCAGAAATCCCACCCCCGCCATCATATCTTCTTCTTTCAACCGTTCTGCCCGATCCATCATAACGGAATTTCTCTGCACCAGTGCATCAATCTGATTTCCCATCTCACCGGTTCCAAATGCCGCCATAGAATACAAAATTTTCATTGCCGACAGCACATCCGGAATCTGCAATTCTTTCATAAAACAGATGTACGGATGGAGAGAATTGGGCTGTTGCTCAATCTCCTCTACAAGACGGATTACATCTTTTTTCAAGATCTGCGGTGCATCTGAAATTGTCTTTTTCAAAGAGACATGAACATTGTCTGTCTGAAGCTGTAAGGAGAGATTCATCAGCCATTCTGGAAATCGTTTTTCCACTTCACGAACCACAGCTTTTCTGGCATTTCTATACTTTCTCTTTTCCTGCGTCATCATCCAACCGGCTGCGCCAAATGCTGCTGCCGCTGCAGCTGTCCCGGCAATATCCCGCAGCCAGATTGCACTCCCTGCAAAAGCAATCCCCCAGATCATATACTTTATCTTTTCCCTTTTCCGGTTCCCATGGACTACATATTCATATTTTTCACATATTTCAGCCGTCTGTGTATCCTCGTCTGACAGGATCAAACTGCCGGAAAGTTTTTTCTGCGCCACATACCAGATCAACATGTTCAAAATTATCGTTGCCGCAGTAACAGCCTGAGAAACCGGATTTTGTGTAATGTGAAACTCTCCGGGCAGCATCAGAATACTCATAGCACAGATCAAAAGAGACAGCCCAATCCCGATCGTCACCTTAATCTTAATATTCTTTTTTTCCTTCTGCAGTCCATATATTCTGTCAATCCACATTTTTCTGTCATTTAGCAAAATTTCAATTGCCGCATTCGGATTCCCACCTGCACGCTCTACTTTTATCAAAAAATCGTGCGTTTTATAAAGCCTTTTACATCCGTATTCCTTCTCTATTTCAAAAAACGCCTCCTCATAAAGATTTCCTCCGCTCTGTGCACTCTGAATATGACTGACTGCATACTCAATTCCGTCATACAATCTGCTTTTCCCCTGAACAAAAAGCAGTTTGGTATCCTCTAATGCAGTCAATATTTTTGCACGACGCTTAAATGAATATAAAAGCTGTTCCATATAAGCAGTCAACTCTTCAAATTTCTTTTCTTCATACAGATTTTTGTAGTTCATCAAAAATACTGCAGGGAGAAATACCGACGCTGCAATCATCACAATTCCCGCGAAAAACAACTGTAATTGAAACAAATACGCAAATCCTGCAATTCCAAGATAGACTGCCAGTAAATATTTTATATAAGAAGATGCACGGAATGTATATCCACACCGCTGAATCTCCAGATTCAGCAATTTGGGATTCCAATATTGAAGTGCACCCTTTTTTTGCTTTTTCTTTTTTACCCTTTTTTGCACGAAGACTGCCTCTCTCTTTCTCCTTCCAGTGGATTTTCCATTCCTGCTGACTGAAATTTTTTTCTAATATTCTCAGAAATTTCTCTGGACACTATTTTTCCTTTTTCCACAATCAAGCTTTTCTTATTCTGTTCATTATATCGATCAAACAGGCAAATCTGATCCACCATACGAATGACTTTCCCATTTCCCATTGCTCTTTTACTGAGTAATACTCCGACATTCACAAAACTGTAAATATCATTCTCTAATCTGGATGCTGCATAGGAATCCTGCATCATATTCTGAATCCGATCCGGGATTTTCCTCGTATCATCTGTGTGAAGCGTAGTCAGACCATGCAGCCCTGTAGAAAAGCATTCCAGAAGATATTTTACTTCTATGGAACGCGCTTCTGACAACAGCACCCACTGTGGGTTTTGACGAAGAGCGGATTTAATTGCTTTTGTATAAGAAAAAAATTCTTCATCCACTTTTAATTCCACACAGTTTGCGCCTGGATTGATCTCGCGATAATGGATTTCCAAATTATCTTCAATCGTCATTACTTTTTCATGCATCGGAATAAATTGCGTCAAAAACTTCAGCAACTCTGTTTTCCCTGCTCCGGGACATCCGCAAAACACCATATTCAACTTTGCTCTCATGCAGTTTTTCAAAAATAGAAGCACCTCTTGTGAACAATATCCTTCCTTCACCATTGTTTCTTCTGTCATTCTCATGACCGCCGGAGTTTTCCTGATTGAAATGGAATATCCTGTATTCGTTACACTTGGGTGGATAATTGAAATCCTGAGAGTATCCGTTTCAGCTTCCAGAACATTGTTATATTTGTTGATCTGTTCACTTACAACATTCGAAATCAAAATACTAAACCGCTGTACAAACTCCGGTGTCAATTTCACCGGAGCTTTTCGAACTCCATACGTCAAATGCTCAATCCATACATCTGTTCCATTATAATTAATGTCTGTAATCTGGTGATCTTTTATATATGGAAGCAGCGGCCCGAAGCATTCCTCTTTCAGATCCCATGCTTCTCTGGATATTTTCATATACGAAGTCCCTCAGTAGATGCAAGTGCATTCGTCAGTTTCTGTATCGCTTCCATAATCCCACTCTTGATGCTTTCTCCAATCGGGGATGCCGCCACCACAATGATCATGATGATAATTGCTGCCACTACGATTACTCCATATTCTTCCATAAATGCTTTCATAATTTTTAACTCCTTTTCATTTTAATCGATTTGCTATTTTTCTAGTGATATGAAACAGGATTTCATCCTTTTTCATCTTTCGTACTTCTCATCAGATTTCCTCCTTTCTGGTAAAATCCACTTCAAAAGTGTTGTTATTTATTTAAACTTAAAAAGTTTAAACCGATAAATAAATATTTCTGCATTCCGGAAATCTGTAAGATTGATCGTAAGATAAAATAGAAATGATTTTCTCAGACAGGAATATCAGAACTGAGCCTGCAAATTCCACAGACTAAATGTTATATGTGTATAAATTTTTAAAATAATTGAAATCTGTTAGAAATTAACAATTGATCTCTTGACGGGGTCTTTTAATCCCCTTTGAACGTCATAACCTCTGCCGGAAGAACTTCCACTGATCAGGTTATGTATGAATTATAAATCGCCGACTCCTGAAAGTCAATGTAAAATTTCTTAAATATTGATAAACAAAATTACGGTTCACAGTCTTGACTGCAAACCGTAATCTATTTTATAAACAGCTTATTCAACTGGTGGAATCTGTGCCGGTTCCGGCTTCATTCTCCGCAACAGCACATACATGGAAGATCCTACAAATGCACTGAGGATCACTGCACCTCCGATCCGCATAAGATCTCCAAGCAGCCATGTTCCAAGAACACTGTCCGTAAGCAGGATGCCCATCACATTAACACTGATATGCAGCACAACAGGCATCTTGATCGTTCCACAAATCTCGTACGTGTATGCAAGCAGCATTCCCAATGCTCCTACATAAAGCATCTGCATCGTATTTCCGCTCACTAATCCAAAAATCACAGAAGACAGCAACGCTGCACTGAAAAACGAACTTCTTTCACGAAATCGTTTGAAAACGAGCCCACGAAACATCACTTCCTCCGCAATCGGCACAATCACTCCTGTGCAGAGAATCTGAACAATCACACCGGCCTGCATCGTCACCTCCTGATATTCCAGAGAAGACAATGCCAGTGTTGAAAGCATCATCAGGCAATTCAGCCCGATACAAAATGCACTTCCCAATGCAAAAACAATCAGATATTTTTTTATTCCCGGAATTTTGACAACCTGCATATGCTGCACACGTTCCTTTTTCCTGTCTTTTAAAAACAACGGAACTGTCAAAAGCAATGTGCACAATGCTCCAAATGCAAGAATCGGAAACATATATTCTCCGATAATCTCATACATTCCCTGCATACTCCCCAGCAGTACTTCTGTCATTTCTTCGGTTGTCGTGCTTTTTTCCAGCGCATCATAATCTATAACACGCCCAATATTCGGGATCATTACCACAAGCTCTGCCGCCAGTTGTGCAACAAACTGAATCAGCCAGTATAACAAGAGTGGACCGCCTACATGCCAGAATTTCACCGGTTCCGAATTTCTATCCATTCATCTTCCTCGCTTTCTCCTGTATCCATGCCCTCATCTCGTCCACATTCCCTTTTACACTTCCCTGAACCATCTCCGGCTTTCCGCCGCCTCTTCCTTCAAATGCTTCATTCAAGCCTTTTGCCAACGGGCGCATATCCAATGTCCTGCTTCCCAGTACATATCGAAATTCGCAATCCGAATTTCCTGCAAACACTGCACAAAGACGGTTTCCCTGATCCAGCACAAGATTCATCAGAATTCTCAGCTCTTCTCCTTCCAGATCTTCCTCAAACACGATTACATCCTCTGCCTGGGAAGCCAGTTTCACAGCACGAAGCGCAATCATCTCCCGCTTTAACTGTACATACTTTTGCTTCCATTGTGCACAATCTGCTTTTAATTTGTCCACACCCTCCGCAACTTCCTCTTCCCTGACACATAATGCCGAAGAAATGCTCCCTGTACTTTCTGCCTTTCTGCGGTAATCTTCCAATGCACGGAATCCGCAGAACATTGTCACACGTACACCACCTTTGTAGCGCTGCATGCCGATCAAACGAATCTGCCCGATCTCTCCGGTTCTTTTCACATGGGGTGCACAACACGCACATACATCATATCCCGGAATCGTCACTATCCGTACTTGTCCTTCGATCTCTATCTTGCTACGATATGCAAGCGTCTGAAGAGCCTCCTGATCCGGATATGTCACTTCCACCTCGATATTCTGCACCACAGCCTGATTGGCTTCCCATTCAATCTCACGAAGTTCTTCTCTTGTGATTTCACTGCTGAAATCCATGGTACAGTCTTCACTTCCCAGATGAAAGCCGACATTCTGGTATCCAAACTTTTTATGAACCAGTCCGGAAACTATATGTTCTCCTGTGTGCTGCTGCATCTTCATAAAGCGAAGTTCCCAGTCGATCTTTCCTTCCACACTGCTCCCCACAGGTATGGGCGCATCCGTCCTGTGAAAGATCACACCGTCTCTTTCCTGTACATCCAGAACCTGCACTGTGTCCAAAAAACCCGTATCTGCATACTGCCCTCCCCCTTCCGGGAAAAATGCAGTCCGGTCCAATACGATCTGCCAGTGTTCTCCATCTTGAATACACTGCTCTACCTGTGCAGAAAATCTCTGCAGATGACTGTCCAGATAAAACAATTTTTCTGTCATATCCTACATCCTCTCCGGTGCTTCAAATCCAAGCAGAGCGATACAACTCTCCAGAACTTCTTTTGTCAGTTTTAAGAGGGCAATATAACCCTGCTTCTTTTTCACATCTTCCTCTGAAAGGATCTTTGTCTCATGATAAAACTTATTGAATGCATTGGCCAGATCATAAATATAGGCACACAGCTTATGCGGTGCTGTCTCTTCATAAACAGTCTCAAAAACATCATTGAATTTTGCGCATTCCAGCATGAGTGCTTTTTCAAACTCACTGGATGCTTTCTGGATTTCCAGGCTCTCCAGGCTGTTCTCTTCCTGATATTTATTTAAAATGGACTTGATACGAACAATTGTATACAAAATATACGGTCCTGTATTCCCTTCAAATGAAGTGAAACGATCTACGTCAAACACATAATCTTTGGATGCCTGGTTGGACAAATCTCCATATTTGATCGCAGCAAGACCTACCATCTGCGCTGTTTTCTTCGCCTCTTCTTCAGAAACCGTACGATTGTCCATAATCTTTTTGTACATCTCTTCATTGATCTCACGGATCAAATTTTCCAGACGCATCACACCGCCTTCTCTTGTCTTAAACGGCTTTCCATCTTTTCCATTCATTGTACCGAATCCCAAAAATTCCAGTTCTGTCTCCGGCTTTACGATTCCAGTCTTCTTTGCACAACGGAACACCTGCACAAAATGCAGTTCCTGACGTTTGTCCACAACATAGATGACTTCATCCGGCTGATACAACTCTTCTCTTTCTACCAGCGTTGCCAAATCTGTGGTGTCATAAAGTGCAGCTCCATCTGATTTCAGGATCATACATGGAGGAACCTCTTTTTTATCAGTCTCTTCCTGTACATCTACTACGAGAGCCCCTTCATCATAATGTGCATATCCTTTTTCTTTGAGCATCTCTACCATACCTGGAATATATTTCTGCGCATCTGCTTCACCCTTCCAAAGATCGAAAGACACATTCAGATTTGCATAATTTTTCTTTAAATCTGCCACTGAAACGGCCATGATGTGATTCCAGATAGCCCGGAATCCCGGATGCCCGTTTTGCAGGAGGAATGTTGCCTGCAGCGCTTTTTCCCGATACTCCTCATGCTCTTTTGCATATGCACTGGCTGTTGGGTAGATCTCTTCCAGCTCTCCTATCGTAAATGGAGCATCTTTTGGATATTCTCCTGTAAAATTCTCATCAAAATATGGAAGTTCTGGCTTTCTCTTCTGCAGTTCTGTAATAATCAGACCCATCTGATATCCCCAGTCTCCCAGATGAATATCACCAATCACCTGATTTCCTTTATAACGCAGGATTCTCTTTACGCTTTCTCCGATGATCGCCGAACGCAAGTGTCCCACATGCAGCGGCTTTGCCACATTCGGTCCGCCGTAATCTACCATAATCGTCTTCGGAGACTCCAGTTCTTCCACTCCCAGCTTTTCAGATGCTGCCATTTCATTCAGAAATTCCGCCGCAAATGCAGGCTTTACTTTCAAATTGATAAAGCCCGGATTGACTGCATCTGCCATTTCAAAACAATCTTTCTCCTGCAATCCTGCAACGACATCATTTGCGATCATAATCGGCGCCTTTTTATATGTTTTCGCCGCTGCCATCGCTCCGTTACACTGATATTCGCAAAGATCCGGGCGATTTGATAAGGTTACTTTTGCAAAAGCCGCGTCATAGCCGGCTTTCTCAAAGGCTTCCTTCATTTCTATTGTAATCCGTTCCAACAATGTTTTCACTTCTGTTCCACTCTCCGTTCTATTTTTCTTTCATTTTGCTATTTTATCATGTATAATGCTTTACGGCAAGTTGTTTGTACACGTATCCGTTGGGATTTATAACAAGGTTACAGCAGTAACCTTTGATTAATAAGGAAAGAAGAGGACTATTTTATGAAATTAGGATCACACGTCGGTATGAGCGGAAAAGAAATGCTGCTTGGTTCTGCAAAAGAAGCCGTTTCTTATGGAGCAAACACATTTATGTTCTACACAGGAGCTCCTCAAAACACACGGCGCAAAGAAATCAGCGAACTCAATATCGCTCCTGCCTGGGAATATATGAAACAACACGGTATTGATGAAATTATCGTACACGCACCTTACATCATCAATTTGGGGAATTCTGTCAAATCTGAAACATTTGAACTGGCAGTCGAATTTCTTGCAAAAGAAATCGAGCGAACTGCCGCATGCAAAAGCAGCACTTTGATCCTCCATCCTGGCGCTCACGTAGGCGCAGGCACAGAAGCAGGAATTCGTCAGATCATCAAAGGGCTAAATATGGTTCTGACCCCGGAAACTCCATGTAATATTGCCCTGGAAACAATGGCCGGAAAAGGTTCGGAAATTGGACGCACATTTGAGGAGCTGGCACAGATCTATGATGGTGTTGTATGCAGCGACAAACTGCGGGTCTGCTTTGACACCTGCCACACCAGTGACAGTGGCTATGATATCATTCATCATTTCGATGAAGTGATCGATCAGTTTGACCGTCTGATCGGAAAAGATCAAATTGCCGTATTTCATATCAATGACAGTAAGAATGTCCCAGGAGCTGCCAAAGACCGTCATGCGAATATCGGGTTTGGTCATATTGGCTTTGATGCGATCTGCCATATCGTACACCACAAAGACTTTCTGGACATTCCCAAAATTCTGGAAACCCCTTATATTCCGTCAGAAATGAAAGAAAAAAAAGCATATGCTCCCTATAAATATGAAATCCATATGTTAAAAGAAGGGGTCTTCAATCCAGAACTTCCAAATGAAGTCCTTGCCGCAAATGAAAAGTAGCTTGACAAATTGAAAACTTCATTATACGATTGTATTACATATATAATACAGTCTATTTTTCATAGAAAACGAGGTGATCAAATGCCATGGGAATTAGACAATGACCGTCCCATTTATCTTCAGCTGATGGAGCGTATCCAGCAGGATATCGTATCCGGTATTTACAAGCCCGGTGACAGACTCCCCTCTGTCCGGGATCTCGCCGTAGAAGCTGCCGTGAATCCGAATACGATGCAAAAAGCACTCTCTGAACTGGAACGAAGCAGACTGGTATATTCTCAGCGGACAAGCGGACGCTTTATTACGGAAGACGCCCGCCTGCTTAATGAGGTAAAGACCAGTCTGGCTTCCGAACATATCGCACAGTTTCTTGAAAAAATGAAACAACTCGGTTTCCAAAACAAAGAAATTGCCGCATTGATACAGACAGCACTCAAGGAGGTAGACTTATGAATCCCATACTCGAATGCAGAGGACTAACCAAAAAATTTCATCACTTTCCAGCCCTCTCCAATATTGATCTGACGCTGGAACGCGGAGAGATCATCGGACTGCTCGGACCAAACGGCAGCGGAAAGACAACTTTGATCAAACTGATCAATGGACTTCTTTTACCAACTGACGGACAGATTCTGGTAAATGGATTAAAACCCGGTGTGGAGACAAAACAAATCGTTTCCTACCTTCCGGAACGCGGCTGTCTGGATGAACGCTGTAAGATTTCGGAACTGATCTCTTACTATGCCGACTTTTACACAGATTTCGATGTTTCACGCACACATACGATGCTAAAGGATCTGGATATCGATCCGTCCCTTCGCCTGAAATCACTGTCCAAAGGGACAAAAGAAAAAGTTCAACTTATCCTGGTCATGAGCAGAGATGCACAATTTTACGTATTGGATGAACCCATAGGAGGCGTGGATCCAGCCGCAAGAGACTATATACTGCGGACCATTTTAACCAATTACAATGAAAATGCGTCTGTTCTGATCTCCACACATTTGATCACAGATGTAGAAAATGTTCTGGATCGCGTTCTATTTCTGCAAAACGGAACAGTCACACTCAATGCTACTGTAGATGAGATTCGCACCGACTACAAAAAATCTGTAGACGCTCTATTCCGGGAGGTGTTTCGATGTTAAAAAAACTGATCAAATATGACTTAAAATACGGAGTTCGTATCTTCGCAATCTTACATGCAGTCCTGATCATCAGCTGTCTGCTGATCCGTTTTCTTGTGATCGACCACCTGGATTTTTCAGCAGATCCGAAGCACTTTGCTCCTGCGATCGCAATTTTGATCGTGATACTCACCATGCTGTTTTCCACGATTTCCTTTGGCTGCTGCATCATGTATGCAGTTCGCTTCTATAAGAATTTATTCACCGATGAGGGGTATATCACCTGGACACTTCCGGCATCTCCCCTCACACAACTTTGGGCAAAGATTTTTTCAGCTTCCATCTGGTATATACTGGATCTTGTGATCTGCTTTGGCTGCGCCTGGATTTTGATCGCAGGAGAAAATGTACAGTCTGCTTTGAAAATGATTTATCCTGAATTTCAGAATGCACTGGGTATGTCCTTTTCTTCGTTTTGCTGCTTGATCATATTCTTTTCATTTATTGGGATTTTTGCCTGCATTCTGTTTATTTATACAAGCATCACAGTGGGACAGCTTGTCCCTGCGCATAGAGTCATTACCGCCATTGCCGTATATTTTATTCTGAACCTGATCACTCAGCTTATCAGCTTCGTAGCTTCAGTCATTAGCAGTGTCCTGCCTGATTACATTGTTTCTTTTTCTCAGGCACAGCCTGATTTTTCAGAGTATTTCATACAAATGCTCCTGATCGGAAGCATTACTACAACGGTCCTTGCAATTCTGGGGTATGTACTTACATATCGCATTTTGCAGAAAAAGGTAAACTTAATTTAAAAAAAAGGGATTGAAGCAGACCTCCAATGAGGTGCTGTTCAATCCTTTTTATATTCTGCTCTTATTTTGATATAAAAAATACACGTCTGGGCGGAGTCGAACCGCCGCACATGCCTCCGGAGGGCATCGCTCTATCCACTGAGCTACAGACGTATAATCTCTCGTGTCCTGAAATTCTACCGAACACTCTATATATCCTAGCACAATTTAATGATATTGTAAAGAGCCTTTCTTTTAAAAAGTCATTTGAATCCTTCCTGTTCTTCGCTCATACAGATAGGCATGGTCACTGAGGACTTCTTCCGCTTCTACTTGTGTACCATTGATATCCTGTATCATTATGTCCAACTCTTCTTTTTTCATACCTTTCGATTTTGGCAGGATGATCACCTCATGAATGCTGCTTGGCAGAATATAAAAATCTTCCTTTAAAATTTCTCCAATCATATCCAGCACATGTGGATAAAACATACAGGCAGCTCCCTGAATCCTGCTGGAATTGGTAAGAACATACATCTGACATTCCTTTTGCCTTTGATCCACTGTCTCCAATTCCACTCCTGTTATTTTCCGGATCATATCCGAAAGCGTGCAAAATTCTGCCGGAAGCAGCCTGATCGCGCTCTGCATTGCAATCTCGTACAGTTCTTCTGTTTTCAGATTCCACTGTAGCATATGCTCGTTTGTAATCTGCATCGTAGCTGTTCCTTCTTGCTGATGATCTAAAATCATATAAAAGGTCAGTGACAGATCCAGCACGTCCAAATGCGGAATTTCCCTCAGCAACTCCCTGTTCTTCTCTGTTTGGATCACCTTGATTCCCAACTTCTTTTTCCACCTGTCCAGATCCCAAAAATGTTCTGCATCTATTCTGTTCTTTGCCTTGATCGTTTGATAAAGCAGAATAATTTCCGACACAATCTGCTCCAGTGTTTCTCCATTCTGAAACTTCTCGTAATACTCTTCCAGATAAATTGCCGGAAACAGGTTCGTTCCCTCCTCCTGAATCAGCAGCCCAAGACGGAGTTTTCCGTTGTTTTTCAATGCAGTATGTTCTTTTACCTGTATTCCATTCCTCCCTTCTTTCTGATTCATGATTTCCATTGCTGCGCACACAAATTCTTTATATTCCATACGGTCTCCTTTCCTGATTGTGCGCTCATCTTTTTGAAAAATGTGGCACGAACGTGCCTTGAAATGCGATATGAACAATATTATGTTTCTTGATTATAGAGGAGTCTTGTTTCAAATACAACAAATTTTATATGAAGTCTCTATAAAAATTCTATAAATGAAATGCAAACAAAAGAAAAAGACGCACTACGGCGTCTTTCCTATTAAACACGTGAGAGATATTCTCCTGTACGTGTATCAATCTTCAACACATCTCCCTGCTCTACGAACAGTGGTACCATAACAGTTGCTCCTGTCTCTACTGTTGCAGGCTTTGTAGCTCCCTGTGCTGTATCGCCTTTAAATCCAGGCTCTGTTTCTGTGATTGCAAGCTCTACAAACAATGGTGGCTCTACTGAGAACACATTTCCATTGTGTGAACAGATCTTTACAACTTCATTCTCTTTTACAAATTTCAGAGAATCTCCTACAACATCTTCATTCAGAGCAATCTGATCATAGGTCTCTACATCCATAAAGTTGAACAGATCTCCGTCTCTGTAAAGATACTGCATGTCTTTTCTGT
>ERZ1106969.1566-NODE-1566-length-15332-cov-42.506055_pt1 | contig 15332 bp, 11 predicted proteins | sample MGYA00403685_ERZ1106969 | MGnify/ENA primary metagenome ERZ1106969 (study PRJEB35170, sample SAMEA104062416) | human gut metagenome | biome: human gut; feature: human-associated habitat; material: faeces | place: Denmark | collected 2012-05-18 ... | reverse complement strand
CACGGGCTTCATGGTGAAAGTCTTACTTATTGATAGGAGACTTTATGAAATTAACTAAAATGCATGGTCTTGGCAATGATTTTATCCTCTTTGCCGACCCTCAAGGTGCCAACAAAGACTATACTGATTTAGCCATTCGCCTTTGTGATCGCCGTACCGGTATTGGTGCTGATGGTTTAGTCATTGTTGTACCATCTGACACATGTGATGTGCGCATGCGCATCATCAACTCCGATGGTAGTGAAGCTGAAATGTGTGGCAATGGTATTCGATGCTTTGCCAAATACGCTTACGAACACGGAGAAATTACAAAAGAAACTTTCACCATCGAAACATTAGCAGGTGTTATGAAGCCAACCTTAACCATCGAAAATGGTGTGGTTACACTCGTCACAGTAGATATGGGCAAGCCATTCTTTAACAGTAAAGATGTGCCTATGAATGTAGACATGGATAAGGTCATCGACGTAGACATCGATGTAAATGGCGAAACTGTAACAGTGAGCTCCGTATTGCTCGGTGTACCGCACACAGAGGTTTACGTAGAAGATATTACAAACGCCCCTGTTACGACACAAGGCCCAATCCTTGAAAAACACGATGCATTCCCATCCAATACAAACGTTAACTACATTGAAGTAGTAAACGACAAACACATTAAGGTTCGCACATGGGAACGCGGTGCTGGTGCTACCTTAGCATGTGGTACAGGCTCTTGTGCCTCTGCCGTTATGTCCTTTGAAAAAGGCTTAACTGGTCGCGAAGTAGATGTAGAGCTCTATTTAGGAACATTACATATTTCATACTTGGAGGATGGCACGGTGCTCATGACTGGCCCTGCTGAGGAAGTCTTCGAAACAGAACTTCCTATCGATTAAGATGAAGTGGTTACAACTCATATTAAATGCGTTTTTAAAGTATCAACAAGGCCGTTCACTGATGCCGAAAAACACAGAGCCCCTCATAGGCTTACTCCTATCCATACTCATCATCATCATCGCCGTAGCTAATAGCATTGCCATCGGTTACGCCTTGATAGTGGTATGGTGCATTATGGCTTATGTGTTCTACCGCAAAGGGTACCAACCAAAGGAACTACTAAACCTATCATGGACAGGTGCTAAAACATCTATTGTGGTGATGCAAATATTCTTGCTCATCGGTTGGCTCATCGCCATGTGGCAAGCAGCGGGTATTATACCTATGATTATCGCCACAGGCATCGACTTGATTGATCCTTCGATCTTTATCGCTTGTGCCTTTTTATTAACAGCACTAGTGAGCATGCTGTTAGGAACTGCCCTTGGCACTGTGGGTACCATAGGTATTGTACTCATTACGATGGCAAAAGCCGGTAATATTCCAGAAAATATCGTAGCAGGTGCCATCATTGCTGGTGCGTACTTTGGTGATCGGAACGGTCCTTTATCATCTAGCGCCTCTCTCGTAGCAGCCTTAACGCATACAAAGGTATCGACCAACATTCCTATTATGTTTAAGGATGGTCTACCAGCACTTGTTATTTCTACAGTGCTCTACCTAATACTATCGCAGTGGTTCCCGCTCAACTATGCAAATAGCTTACTGTCTGATACGATCCACTTTGTGTTCAACATCGATTGGACCTTGTGGATTCCTGTGATCATCGTCATTGGTCTATTGCCTTTGAAAGTATCTATCCGTTGGCCTATCGGCCTTAGTGCATTAGCAGCGGCAATTTTGGCTTATACCAATCAGGGCGCTACCCTTTCTGATTTAGGCTGGTATACCTTAACAGGCTTTGAACTACCACATTATAATCCACTAGCAGATATCATTCACGGCGGTGGCTTACAAACGATGTTCATCCCTACCCTTTCCATCTTTATGGCAACTGCCATTTCTGGCATGCTCGAAGGGGTTGGCTTCTGGAACGATGTGAGACAGCTATTAGAACGAGCTAAAACACGAAGTGATGTATTTGCGGCAAACGTAGGTCTCGCCTTTTTAACAGGTGCTGTAGGTTGTAGTCAAGCTATTGCGGTGGTGATGACCCACTCTATTATGCGCATTACCTATGCACAGAGAGGCATTCAAGATGAAGATGTGATGCTCGACTTTGAAAACAGCGGCATTCTCATTGCTCCATTACAACCATGGAACATCGCTGCTTATGTACCTGTAGTTATGATGGGTACTAGTACAGCTGGCTATGTACCATTCGCCTTCTTCCTATACCTCGTACCACTCCTATACTGGTTACGACTACGGAATCAAGATCAACCAATTATACGTTAATTATAAAATCAATCGAATTTACGCTAATTACAAAATCAATCAAATTTACACTAATTACAAGATTAACCAATCATAGGCTAATTAAATTTATCTTAAAGGGGAATTTGTATGATTTACACCATTACCTTTAATCCAGCCCTCGATTATATTGTTCGTCTTGATCAACTCAAGACGGGCACCATTAATCGCACCACCCAAGAGTACGTTCTCGGTGGCGGCAAGGGTATCAATGTATCCATCGTGCTCAACAACCTAGGCATGGATACAACGGCACTCGGTTTCATCGCCGGTTTCACAGGGGAAGAAATCGTAACACAACTGAACCAATTCGGTGTGAAAGAGGATTTCATCCGTCTCCGCGAAGGTTTAACGCGCATCAATGTTAAGGTGAAAGCCTCTGACGAAGAAACAGAAATTAACGGCCGTGGCCCTATCATCGCAGACGACGAACTAGAAGCCCTCTATAAACAGCTCGATGCATTAACTGAGCAGGATACATTGATCCTTGCAGGCAGTATTCCTTCTAGCTTACCAAGCGATATGTACGAACTCATTATGGAGCGCTTACAACATAAAAATATTCGCATTGTCGTAGATGCTACAAAAGATTTGCTTACACGGGTCTTACCTTATAAACCGTTCTTAATTAAACCTAACAATCACGAGCTTAGCGAAATCTTTGGTCGTACCCTTTCCACAAAGGATGACCTAGTAGAGGCAGCTAAGGCATTACAAGAGAAAGGCGCACAACATGTGCTCATCTCCATGGCTGGTGATGGAGCTATCTTAGTAGCTGCTGACGGCACTGTATATACAAGTCCTGCCCCTAAGGGTACACTCGTAAACTCCGTAGGCGCCGGCGATTCCATGGTAGCTGGCTTTATTACAGGCTTTGAAAAGACAGGCGACCTACAAGAGGCGCTCTACTGGGGTATCTCCAGTGGTTCTGCCTCCGCTTACTCTGAAAATCTCGCTACGCTGGCAGAAGTAGAAGCACTACTTTCACAAGTACGAGTTAACTAGTTTTCTATTTTATGTGCATCAAGGAGTACACATATGAAAATCACTGATTTATTAAAACCTCAATCCATTCTACTGAATGCAGATCCAGTAAGTAAGGCCGATGCCATTTACACCTTAGGTGAATTAATGGAAAAAGGCGGCAACTTATCTGATAAAGCAGAATACTTAAAAGCTGTTTTCGCTCGTGAAGAATCTGGTTCCACAGGCCTTGGTGATGGTATCGCTACACCACATGCTAAATCTACAGGTGTAAAAGAAGCCGGCCTTGCCGCTATGGTCGTACCTAATGGTGTTGATTTCGAAGCCCTCGACGGTCAGCCATCTCGCTTATTCTTCATGATTGCTGCACCAGAAGGCGCTGCCGATACCCATGTAGAGGTATTGAGCAAATTAGCAACTATGGTCATTGATCCAGACTTCAAAAACGCTTTAATTCAAGCAGGTACTGTAGACCGCTTCTTAGAGCTTATCACGGCTAAAGAAGACGGCAACTTTGATCCATCTGTAGAAGGCTTTATTAAACAACCTGAAACTCAAGAAGCACCAAGCATCACTGAAGCTATTGAAGAAAAAGCTACAGAAGCTATCGAAAAGGTGGCTCCTAAAATTTCTGTAGACAATCCTCACTATGAAGTATTAGCCGTTACAGGTTGTCCTACAGGCATCGCCCACACCTACATGGCTGCTGAGTCCTTAGAGCGGAAAGCTAAAGAAATGGGCATTTCCTTAAAAGTAGAAAAGAACGGTGCATCTGGCGTAAAAGATGCGCTTACAGCAGAAGAAATCGAACATGCAAAATGCATTATCGTCGCTTCTGACCGCCAAGTAGAAATGGCTCGCTTCGATGGCAAACCTATGATTCAAACTAAAGTTGCGAATGGTATCAACAAAGCAGAGGAATTATTGCGTGAAGCTACAGCTGGTACAGCACCTGTATACCACGCATCTGCTGCTGACCGCGAATCCGCTGAAATCGCTGCTAGCGCATCTGACAGTGTTGGTCGTCAAATCTACAAACACTTGATGAACGGTGTATCTCACATGTTGCCATTCGTTATTGGTGGCGGTATCTTGATTGCCCTTGCATTCTTATTCGATACATTTGATCCTGCAAACCCTAAAAACTTCGGTTCCGGTACACCTTTATCTGGCTTCTTAATGCAAATTGGTGGTGCATCCTTTGGCTTCATGTTGCCAGTATTAGCTGGTTACATCGCTATGAGTATTGCTGACCGCCCTGGTCTTGTAGCTGGTTTTGTTGGTGGCTTATTAGCTAACCAAGGTGGCTCTGGTTTCCTTGGTGCATTGATTGCCGGCTTTGCAGCAGGTTATTTAGTGTTATTAGTTAAAAAGTTAGTATCTGGTTTGCCTCAAGCATTAGAAGGTACAAAACCAGTTCTCTTCTATCCTGTACTCGGTGTATTGTTCATCGGTCTCGCTATTACCTTCGTAATCAACCCTCCTGTGTCTGCACTTAACCACTGGTTAATGGACTCCTTACAATCTATGGGCACTACTAGCCGCGTATTGTTAGGCCTTATCTTTGGTGCTATGATGTCCGTTGATATGGGTGGTCCTGTAAACAAGGCTGCTTACGTTATCGGTACAGGTGCTCTTGCGACTGGCGAATACGGTATCATGGCTGCGGTAATGGCAGGCGGTATGGTTCCACCATTGGCAATCGCTCTTTGTACTACATTCTTCCCTAGCCGCTTCACAGAGGCTGAACGTAAATCTGGTATCACAAACTACATCATGGGTCTTTCCTTCATCACAGAAGGTGCTATCCCATTTGCAGCGGCTGATCCAGTTCGCGTATTGCCAGCTTGCATCATCGGTGCCGGTACAGCTGGTGCGTTGTCCATGTTCTTCGAATGCACACTACGCGCTCCACACGGCGGTATCTTCGTAGTACCAACAATCGGTAACCCACTTCTTTACCTTGCATCCATTGCAATTGGCTCCGTTATCGCTTGCATCATCTTGGCACTCTTAAAACCAAGCTTGAAGAAATAGTCTCACACTTAAATCATCTAGCTCAATCATTTGTAAATAATTAGTTGATAACCAATTGTCTATTGTGAAAGCTAGCAAAATACTAAAATATAGAAAATGGTACATATAATAAAATAATAATTAGTACATATAGCAAAAGGACTAGAACATAATGTTCTAGTCCTTTTCTTATGTAACACTATCGAATTACATCATCATAAAATACGCCAAATACTTTCTTGAAAACTCGATTTGCAACATGATAACTTTCAAAATCAAAGTCTGTAGGTGTTAAGAAGGTTACATGCTCATATCCTTTATAACCTGGTTGTGTAGGTTTTCTTTCACCATGCAACGTGTAATCCTGTTGAGCCTTAACAGTACCAACAATTCCAGAATCATCCATTTTTATATTCCATATTTCACCTAAATAGAAATCCGGAAATTGTTGTTTAAACTCTGGCATTTTGGCTACTAAATTCGCAAAAGAATAATTTAAGTTATAGTCATAATGAATGGTATATTCTCGAATCAAATTAGACGAAGGCAATACAACATAAATCTTAGCCTCTATACTTTTGGTACTATCACTTGTAGACACATCTTTGACTGTACTCAACTCAATGTATTTACCATCTCCACCACCAGTATCACCTTTAGATATAATATGTTCAAAACGACTCGTATCTCGTAATTCAACATTAGAAACGGCTTTCACAGAAGTAAAAGACACGCACCATACGCATAAGATGGCCATAATAAATAAGAAACGTTTCATATGGCACCTCATTTCACGACAATATCATCAAAATGTTGCTGATAAGCCACTACAAACATAGCATCTGCTACAGCAAATAGATTTTCATCTGAACGACTACGATCTAAAGGTCGTAATTGGTGCATTAAAGGAACTGTACTACTAACTTCAGTACCATCCCCATTAAATCGCTTCACCTCTCGTAAGTCAATTTGTATACCAGAATCATCTTGTGCTGCTTTTATAACCGCATACATAGATGGGGATGGCTGTACTATTTGACTGGCGTGTATTAAAGAACCTAGTGAATAATTAGTATTATATGTAGCTGTTACTTCATATTCAATAATAAACGCACCACGGGTATATTTATAAACGGTATAAAAAGTACCTTTTAATTTATAGTGTGGCGCTGAGTATTCTAGTGATTCTACAGAGTAAGTGTTTAAATAGTTTATTATCCTATCCTTTGGATAAGTACCTTCATAGGAATCGTTTTTTTGATATACATTTTTAAACTGTGGTGAGCTATTTAACTCATTAATAGATATAGCTTGTGTCTGTATTGTGAAAGTAGCCAATACCGTACAGGCTAGCAAGAATTTTCTAAACATACTCTCTCCTTTATAACTGAAACTCTGTTAAATTACAAAAAGCATATCATATTTTATAGAAAGATGTACATATAATAAAAAACTACTTTAAATCATTAGAAGCGATATGTAACATTCTATATACTTTAAAATTATTTATATTTTCCTAACCTCACCATCTTTACATTCACCCAGTATTCATCTATATTTTCATAAATTGTACAAATATATCGATTTATGTTAAACTATATAAATATAAATAAATTTTAAAATTATAAATTATTATTTGAAATCTAGTTCGGAGAGTAATTCATGAAATCATCTAGGAAACGTAAGGTTACCGCTGCATTTTTTGCAGCTGCAGCGTTGGGTGGTGTTGCCCACGCAGCCCCTACCCTCAACATGAATGATTTGGTAGGTTCGAATACTACCACTGAATCAACGACGCAAGGTACTACAAATGTAGCAACCCCAGTCGTGCGACCTATGGCAACTCAGCCTACCCCTGCAACTACACAACCAATAGTTGTTGCACCACAACAGGCAACCGTAAGACCTATACAGGCACAACCAATGGCTCCGTTTCGCGTAGCACCACCTCAAATGGCCCCTACACAAGCACAACCTGTAATGCAAACACAGCAAGTTATGCAAACAAGTGCTACTACACAAGCGGCTCCAAAGGTAACACCTTTAATTCCCCGTGTACGTCCAGTACCGGTAAACGATATAGCAAAAGCTTTATCTGATCAACAAAGAGCCGTTTCACAGCCACAATATGTTGTTAATAAACAAACTAATGCTGTAATGGAACCAACATTGGCTATGCACAGCTTGATGAATGTACAACGTAAAACAGAACCTGTTACAGTACAAAAACAAGTTGATGGCAAACAGCAAGTACAAACGACGCAAGTGATACGTACGCCTGTAATGGTCCAACAAGAATCTACAACACCTTTAGTGATTGCTAATACAACTCAAACTAAAGCGGTTGTGGCAAAACAACGATTAACAATTCGTGATATCCAACGTGCAGAACGTGAAAGATTAGCTCAACTAGCAGCCGAAGAAGCGGCACAACAATCAGGTGCAAATCAAGTTGATCAGCAAATGGTTGCTCAAAAACAAGCTGAAGCACAACGTCAAGCGGCAATTCTAGCAGAACAACAACGTCAAATGGCTATGCAAGCAGAACAGCAACGCGTAGCACAACAACAAGCTGAAGCTCAACGTCAAGCAGCTATGCAAGCTGAACAACAACGTTTGGCTGCTCAACAAGCTGAGGCACAACGTCAAGCGGCTCTAAGAGCTGAACAAGAACGTATTGCTGCGGAGCAAGCTGAACAAGCTCGTATCGCAGAAGCTCAACGTCAAGCTGCAGAACAAGAACGTCTTCGTATCCAAGAAGAACAACGCCGTATTGCAGCGCAACAACAAGCTGAACAACAACGTTTAGCAGCTGAGCAAGCTGAAGCTCAACGCCAAGCGGCTATGCAAGCGGAACAACAACGTATCGCAGCTCAACAAGCTGAAGCTCTACGCCAAGCGGCTTTAAAAGCTGAGCAAGATCGTATTGCTGCGGAGCAAGCCGAAGCTCAACATCAAGCTGCTTTAAAAGCTGAGCAAGAGCGTATCGCTGCTGAGCAAGCCGAAGCTCAACGCCAAGCGGCTCTAAAAGCTGAGCAAGAACGTATTGCGGCTGAGCAAGCTGAAGCTCTACGCCAAGCGGCTATGCAAGCTGAACAGCAACGCTTAGCAGCTCAACAAGCTGAAGCTCAACGTCAAGCTGCTTTAAAAGCTGAACAAGATCGTATCGCTGCTGAGCAAGCTGAAGCTCAACGTCAAGCTGCTTTAAAAGCGGAACAAAATCGTATCGCTGCTGAGCAAGCTGAAGCCCAACATCAAGCTACTTTAAAAGCGGAACAAGAACGTATTGCGGCTGAAGCAGCTGCGCGCCAACGTGCAGAAGCTGCTGCTAAAGCTGAAGCTGAGCACCAAGCGGCTCTAAAAGCGGAACAAGATCGTATTGCTGCTGAGCAAGCTGAAGCTCAACGTCAAGCTGCTTTAAAAGCGGAACAAGAACGTATCGCTGCTGAGCAAGCTGAGGCTCAACGTCAAGCAGCTTTAAAAGCTGAACAAGATCGTATCGCTGCTGAGCAAGCTGAAGCTCAACGCCAAGCTGCTCTAAAAGCGGAACAAGAACGTATCGCTGCGGAAAAAGCAAAGGCTGAACGTGAAGCAGCAATCAAAGCAGAACAAGATCGCATTGCTGCACAACAAGCAGAAATGGCAAGACAAGTTGCCATCAAAGAAGAGCAAGAACGTTTAGCTGCCGAGCAATTAGCAAAAGAAGAAGCAGAGGCTGCTGCTAAAGCACAAGCTGAAGCTGCTGCTAAGGCTCAAACTGAAGCAGAGGCAAAAGCTAAAGCTGAAGCGGAAGCCGCCGCTAAAGCTCAAGCTGAAGCAGGGGCAAAAGCTAAGGCCGAAGCTGAAGCTGCCGCTAAGGCACAAGCTGAAGCTGCCGCTAAGGCTCAAGCTGAAGCAGAGGCAAAAGCTAAAGCCGAAGCTGAGGCACAAGCTAAAGCTCAAGAAAATAAATTACCTCAATCTTATGTAGATGCTCGTAATGAAGCTTCCACAAAAGGTGCTGGTGTAACGGAAGATAAAAATATTCTTTCTCAACCAATGGAACCACCATTACAAGCCGATACATCTGCGAAGATTAGCCTTGCTTTCGACGTGAAAAATTACGAATCTATGTCTACTACTGTAGATAATAAAGAAATCAAATATCGCGCCTTCGAATATATCCCTTACGTGGCTAATCCAATCGATATCGATCAACAGTACATGAACATTTATGTACCAGAAGAATACTTCAACAATGGCACTATAAACGGTTACAATACGCAAACAGCCCCTATCTTCATGCCAAATGCTGTAGGTGGTTATATGCCAAGCCAAGCTATGACTCCGAAAGTAGAAAAAGGCAAACCTAATAGTGTTCTTTACGCATTATCCCGTGGCTATGTAGTAGCTTCCCCGGCTACCCGTGGTCGTACAAATAAAGCATCCGATGGCAACTTTATCGGTAAAGCGCCTGCAGTTATTGTTGACTTACAAGCTGCTACAGCATACTTACATGCTAACGATTCCACAATGCCAGGCAATGCAAATCGTATCATCACTAATGGTACAAGTGCTGGTGGTGCTGTATCCTTATTGCAAGGTGCCACTGGTAACAACTCTGACTTCCAACCATATTTACAAGCATTAGGTGCTGCTACCGCGGCAACCAATGTATATGCAGTTTCTGCATATGCACCTATTACAAACCTTGATGCGGCTGATATGGCCTATGAATGGAGTTATAAAGGTATTACATCTTTCAATAAAGTAACGATGGGCCAAGGTGAATTGCCTCAAGCCAACGTAGGTGGTAATACAGCTCCTCCGCAACGTACAATACAACGTGTAAACTTGAATGCTGATGATATAGCATACTCTAACTTACTAAGTGAACACTTCCCAGAATACGTAAACAATTTACAATTGCATGACTCTATGGGGCGTGTATTGAAACTAGATAAGAATGGCAATGGTACTTTCAAAAATTATGTGAAAGCATTCATCATCGATGCAGCTAATAAAGCACAAGCCAAAGGTACTGATTTATCTAAACATACATACTTTGTACGAGATAATAAAACAGGCGCGATCAAAGACATTAACTGGGAAGCTTACAACCAATTTGTGAGCCGTTCTAAAGCACCAGGTGCATTCGATTCCCGTTCTAATGACTCTGGCGAAAATAGTCTGTTCGGTACAAGTACTACAGATAATAATCACTTTACCATTACTGCTGCATTACACGATACAACATCTAACCAAGATGTATACGTAGAAAATGCTAAAATCGTTACTATGATGAACCCAATGAACTATCTCGGTTCTCCAGCAGCGACAAATGCACGCTACTATCGTATCCGCTATGGTACAGCTGATAGTAATACATCCGTAGCTATTCCATTGATCGTAGGTACACGTGCTCAAAACCTTGGGTACAATGTTGATATGGCAACACCATTTGGTGTAGACCATTCTGGAGACTACGATTTAGATGAATTATTCAACTGGATGGATAATATCGTTAAAAACGGTAGATAATAACAACTAAATACATACCATAACAAAAAAGGAGCTATCTAGTAGCTCCTTTTTCTTATATAAAATTGTAACATTAGAAAAAGCCCCTCTACCGAGGGGCTCTACTATATCAGGAAAGGCAGATTATTGCTTTCACTAATCATATTCTATTATACTTCTGGGAATAATGCAGTGGACAAGTAGCGTTCACCTGTATCAGGAAGAATTACTACGATGTTTTTGCCTTTATTTTCAGGACGTTTAGCCAATTCTTGAGCAGCCCAAAGAGCAGCACCAGAGGAAATACCAACTAAGATACCTTCTGTATGTCCAAATGCTTGAGATGTAGCGAATGCATCATCATTAGTTACTTGGATTACTTCATCGTAAATATTAGTATCCAAAGTATCCGGAATGAAGCCAGCGCCTAAGCCTTGGATTTTGTGAGGACCAGGTTTGCCATTGGACAATACTGGGGAATCAGTTGGTTCAACAGCCACAATTTTTACGTCAGGGTTTTGTTCTTTTAAATAACGACCTGCACCAGTCAAAGTACCGCCTGTACCAACACCAGCTACGTAGATATCTACTGCACCATCTGTATCTTGCCAGATTTCAGGACCAGTTGTTTTATAGTGAATTGCTGGGTTTGCTTGATTTACGAATTGACCCGCCTCGATGGCACCAGCTGTAGCTGTTACGATTTCTTTAGCTTTTGCAATAGCACCTTTCATGCCAAGAGAGCCATCAGTCAACACGAGTTGAGCACCATAGCCAAGCATCAATTTACGGCGTTCGATGGACATTGTTTCTGGCATTACGATTACAACTTTATAGCCAAGAGCAGCACCAACAGCGGATAAACCGATACCAGTGTTACCAGATGTAGCTTCTACGATTGTACCACCTGGTTGTAATTCACCAGATTCAACAGCTGCTTGAATAATTGCTGCAGCAATACGATCTTTAACAGAGCCACCTGGATTAAAGTATTCCAATTTAGCAAAAATATTTGCATCTGCGCCATATTTTTTACCAAAACGTGTAGCTGCCAACAAAGGTGTTTTACCAATTAATTCAACGAAAGATTTTGCAATATTAGACATAATAGTTACTCCTTTTTAAATAGAACCATCCCAATTGTCATATTTTGTATCAAGTTTAGCGTAAGTTCCATCAATTACATCTTGAAGAGTTACGTTTTCTAGATAATCATGAATATAGTTTTGTAATCCTGCCCAGAAACCAACGGTTCTTTCATTGATTACTGTATCAGTACTCACCCCTTCATCAAGAGTGGAGATGATAGCCATGGATTCTTCCGTGGCAAGCAAAATTTCAATAATCGTGTACTCTTTAGGGCTTTTAGATAAGCGATAGCCTCCGTATTTACCACGAATACTATCCACTAGGTTAGCGGCACCCAAACGAGCCACAATACCCTCAAGGTATTTCTCAGATATACCTTGTCGTTCTGCAACGGATCGCAAGGAAACCGGTTTATCCTGACCTTGCTCTGCTAAATCGATGAGAACCATCAATGCATAGCGACCTTTTGTGGAAATCCTCATATATCTTGCCTCTCTTTGTAAAAGTTAGTGCTAACACACCCCATGTTATAAAGCACTTATCCTACTTCATTTATAAAACCTTGTGTATCACTAGGAATTAATTTCATTATAGACCACTAAATCTAAAAATGCAAGAACTTATTTCCTACTTTTACAAGGGGGTATTTAAAACCCTTATATTTATTGGCCTAAGCCTATATTATTGATTTATTTTATTCTATTATTAGACTAGCAATCACACATATCGATACATTAACTATTTTACATAACACAAAAGGACTAGCCCGAAGGCCAGTCCTTTTGCGTATAGTTTGTAGTTTGTTATATGAGGTTTACCATGATGAATTGGAGAGGGTTCATCTGGTATTGGGACTTACCGTATCGTCAGGAAAACGATGCGCGCCCGTTTTGTCATTTGAGGAGTTGTCTAGATTATTCTAGCGTTTAAGTTATTTCTAAATTAGATTTTACCTACTAGATCAAGACCTGGTTTCAATGTGTCTTTACCTGGTTTCCAACGTGCAGGACACACTTGGTCACCATGTTTTGCTACGAATTGAGCCGCTTGTACTTTACGAACCAATTCTTCAGCAGAACGGCCGATACCCATATCATGGATTTCAGCTGTACGAACGAAACCTTCTGGATCTACTACGAATGTACCACGGTAAGCCATAGCGGATTCTTCTTGGAATACGTCGAAGAAATCAGCTAATTCATGTTTTTTATCAGCTAACATGTAGTACTCGATTTTATTAATGCTTGGAGAAGCATCAGACCATGCTTTGTGAACGAATTCAGAGTCACAAGATACGGAGTAAACTTCGCAACCTAGTTCTTTCAATTCTGCATAAGAGTTTTGTACGTCTTCTAATTCTGTAGGGCAAACAAATGTGAAGTCTGCTGGATAGAATACGAAGATGGACCATTTGCCCAACACATCGGCAGTACTAACTTTTACTAATTCAGGTTTTTTGAAAGCATCTAGAGTAAATTCAGGAAGTTGTTTACCAATAATAGACATGTTATGTCCTCCTTAATTGAGTTCCAATGTAACAGTTATATTATTATCGGTGTACTTATCACCAAATCTATATCTATATCTATCTTTGTCTATATAATAACAAATATCATTCAAGATTGCAAGTGTTATTTTTAAATTTATCGATATATTTTTCCAACATTTATCGATATGAATAAAAAAGAAGAAAGATGCTCATTTCTGAGCATCTTTCTTCTTTTTACGTACTACAATAGATTTACTACTTACAGTGGCATTATCAAAAGCGATTAAACCCGCTACATTAGCAAGCCCTCTCCGTGCTATATGACCAGTTGTAGATTGTTCTTTTCCCGATTTACCATATACAAACTGCTCTAGTTTGAGTGCAGCTAATATAAATATACCTATAATAGATAAAATAGATCCCATTTCTATTCTCTATTTTTTAAGTTCCAAAATCGCATCTACGAAGCCGCGGAATAATGGATGTGCATTATTTGGACGGGATTTAAGCTCTGGATGAGCTTGTGTACCAATGAAGAATGGATGATTCTTCACTTCAATACTTTCAACTAAACGACCATCTGGAGATGTACCAGAGATAACAAGGCCAGCATCAGTCAATTGTTGACGATATTCATTGTTGAACTCATAACGGTGACGATGACGTTCATAAATCAAATCTTCACCATAAGCTTCATGAGTTTTTGTACCTGCTTCTACTTTGCAAGGATAAATACCAAGACGCATTGTACCGCCTTTTTTATCTACATCAACTTGATCACTCATCAAGTCGATTACTTTGTATTTAGCATTTTCGTCGAATTCGCTAGATGTAGCACCTTCCATACCGCATACGTTGCGAGCAAATTCCATTACTGCAGATTGCATGCCAAGGCATAAACCAAGATATGGAATATTGTTTTCACGAGCGTATTGGATTGTGCGGATTTTACCTTCTACACCACGGGAACCAAATCCACCAGGTACGATGATACCTTCAACACCATCAAATACCTCTTTAGGATCTACAGATGTATCATCAAGTTCTTCGGAGTCAATCCAACGAATATTTACTTTAGTACCCGTAGCAATACCAGCATGATCTAGAGCTTCAACTACGGATAAATACGCATCATGTAATGCTACATATTTACCAACGATAGCAACTGTAATATCTTTACTAGGGTTCAAGATTTTATGAACCATTTCTTTCCATTCAGCCATATCGCAAGGGCGTTCTTCAAGGCCTAATTTTTTGATAACAATATCATCAAGACCTTGATCTTGCATCATCAATGGCACTTCATAGATGGAGCTGCAAGTTTGGTTTTCAATAACTGCTTCTGGTTCTACGTCACAGAACAAAGCAAGTTTTTCTTTCATTTCATCAGAAATGTGTTTTTCGCTGCGGCATACCAAAATATCTGGTTGAATACCAATGCTGCGCAATTCTTTTACGCTGTGTTGTGTAGGTTTAGTTTTCAACTCGCCTGCTGCATTGATGTAAGGCACCAATGTTACGTGAATGTAAAGTACATCATTACGGCCTACTTCTTTTTTCACTTGGCGGATAGCTTCCATAAATGGCAAGCTTTCAATATCACCTACAGTACCGCCGATTTCAGTGATAACTACATCTGCGTTATCCTCTTTACCTACGCGGTATACGTTTTGTTTGATTTCATTTGTAATATGTGGAATTACTTGTACAGTGCTGCCCAAGTAATCACCTTTACGTTCTTTATTGATTACAGACCAGTACACTTTACCCGCTGTAATGTTGGAACGTTTACTAAGGTTAATATCGATAAAGCGTTCATAGTGACCCAAATCGAGGTCAGTTTCAGCACCGTCATCTGTTACGAATACTTCACCGTGTTGGTAAGGGCTCATCGTACCAGGGTCGATATTAATGTATGGGTCAAATTTTTGAATCGTTACATTGAAACCGCGGTTTTTAA
>ERZ1106969.1564-NODE-1564-length-15374-cov-8.543312_pt1 | contig 15374 bp, 16 predicted proteins | sample MGYA00403685_ERZ1106969 | MGnify/ENA primary metagenome ERZ1106969 (study PRJEB35170, sample SAMEA104062416) | human gut metagenome | biome: human gut; feature: human-associated habitat; material: faeces | place: Denmark | collected 2012-05-18 ... | reverse complement strand
ATTCCACAATCTTCTTTTAACAGAGTGACGATCGTGTGGATGTTTTCGATTTCCACAAGATGTCGGAAGTCTTTGACAGACATATTTTTCAATGCCAGTGTTTTGGTCAGGATTGCCCGGGTACCAGAGCCGTGTTCTCGAATCAGGAGACGTTCAGATGTCAGGTCTCGGAGATTGTGTACTGGTTTTGAAAATGTGTGATGGGCGGAGGCAACAGCAATGTATTTTTCTGCTTTGTAGACACGTGTCTCGTAATGATCACCGCTAAAATATCCTTCCACAATTGCAAAATCGATCGTTCCTTCGTGAAGATAGGTGAGAAGGGTCTGCGTGTTGCCATATCGGATGTGAAAATCCATATCCGGATGTGTTTTGATAAAACGGGAAAGAGCAGGTACGATCGCATATTCGCCAATGGTCATTGTTACGCCAAAGGTCAGAACTTTTTTTCCTTCTATACTTTCCTGCATCCGTTTTTTTAACGTATTTTCATCATTTCTCATGGTTTCCAGAGCAGAACGTAAGATTTCTCCGGCAGGAGTTAGTCTGAGCTTTTTCTTATCTCTTATAAAAAGTTCGGTACCGTAGGTCTTTTCCAGATGTTTGATATGCTGGGAAACTGCGGGCTGTGTCAGATTCAGGTGCTCGGCAGCATGTGTAAAGTTCATATCGTTGCATACAGTCAGAAATGTTTCCATGCGAAAATCTAACATAATTGTTTCTCCTTTTTCAGATGTGTTTATACTTAAACCATAACAAATATTTATCATATAATCAATACTTATAATTTTACAAAATAATAGGAGCGATTTATAGTATATATGAAAACAGGGAAAAGTAAAATGAGGAAGGCGAAAAACAGGAGGATATGAAAATGTATGATGTTATAATCATAGGAGCAGGACCGGCAGGAATCAGTGCAGGAATTTATGCAGTGAGCAGAGGACAAAAAACACTAATTTTAGAAAAAAATCAGGTCGGAGGACTGATTCGAAAAGTGTCCGCTGTCACACATTATGCGGCAATTGTAGAGGGAGAAACCGGGGAAAGCTTTGCAAAGCGCCTGAGGAAACAGGCGGAAAATGCAGGGGTAGAAATCCTGAAGACCGAGGTGAAAAAAGTAGAATTGACCGGGGTGGAAAAAAGGATTTATACAGAGAAAGAATGTTATTGTGCGAAAAAGGTAATTTTAGCGAATGGTACATCACCAAGAAAACTGGGGATTCCGGGAGAAATAGAACTGGCAGGACGAGGAATCGGGATGAATGCAGCAAAAGATGCAATGAAGTATCGTGGAAAACATGTATATGTGATCGGAGGTGCAGATGGAGCGGTAAAAGAAGCACTGTATCTGGCGGGGGTTGCAGAAAAAGTAACAATCATCCATTTTGAAGAAACGTTGGGATGCATTGCACAATTTCAGGAAAAAGTAGCACATACCCCAAACATTGAATTACGGCTTCACGCCAGACTTCATGCTGTGTACGGAGTGGAAAAAGTAGAGTCATTAGAAATCTTGGATGAGAAAACAGGAGCAATTGAGATAATTGAAGATTCGGGATGTGGAATTTTTGTGTATGCAGGTACGGTTCCGAATACAGAATTATATAATGAGATCAGGTTGGACAATGGATTTCTTCCGACAGATGAAAATATGCAGACGGAAATACCCGGTGTATATGCAGTTGGTGACATTCGTGCAAAACAGGTACGACAAGTATCTACAGCAGTAGCAGATGGAACGATTGCAGCAATTCATGCAGCACGATAGGAGGCAAATATGGACTTTATAAAGAAAAACGGGAAGGGATTACTTTTTTGTCTGGCTTTGGCAGTGCCTTCAGCTGTTTTGGGAAAATTGTTTCCGGTCGTCGGTGGACCAGTGTTTGCAATTTTAATTGGAATGATACTTGCATTGGTGATTAAAAAACGGGATTCACTGGAATGTGGCATAAAATATACTTCGAAGAAAATATTGCAATATGCCGTTGTACTTCTTGGATTCGGACTCAATTTGGAGGTTGTGATGGAGACGGGAAAACAGTCTTTGCCGATTATTGTGTGCACCATTACAACATCATTGGTGATTTCTTATATTTTGCATCGCACAATGAACATTCCGGAAAAAATCTCTACACTGGTTGGGGTGGGATCTTCGATTTGTGGGGGATCAGCGATCGCAGCAACAGCTCCGGTTATCGATGCGGATGAAGAAGAAGTAGCACAGGCAATTTCGGTGATTTTTTTGTTTAATATTCTGGCAGCGTTGATTTTTCCGGTACTGGGAACAGCGCTTGGATTTTCAACAACATCCGGGGAAGCATTTGGGATTTTTGCAGGGACTGCGGTGAATGATACCTCTTCTGTAACTGCAGCGGCTTCTACGTGGGACAGCATGTATCATCTGGGAAGCCAGACACTGGATAAGGCGGTGACAGTAAAGCTCACCAGAACATTGGCGATTATCCCAATCACATTGGTACTTGCATTACGCAGGGCACGGAAGGCTGAAACAGAAAGCGGAGAAAAAGTGTCTCTGAAGAAAGTGTTTCCATTTTTTATCCTGTTTTTTATCGGGGCAAGTCTGATTACGACAGCAGCAACAGCAGCAGGAGTACCGACAGAAGTTTTTCAGCCATTAAAAGAGCTCTCCAAGTTTTTCATCATTATGGCAATGGGAGCAATTGGATTTCATACGGATGTAGTGAAATTGATCAAAGGTGGTGGGAAACCCATCTTAATGGGAATGGCATGTTGGTTAGGCATTACAGTGGTGACACTTAGTATGCAGCATCTGCTGAATTTATGGTAATCGTCAAAATGACAAAGGAAAAAACCGGAAAAATGTGAAATTTTATACAAATTTCATAGAAAGTGTTGCCAAATTGTGGTATAGTAGCACTATTGAATAAATTTTGGAGGTTTTATTATGGGACGTTTTGATGAGAAAATTATGCTGGTAACCGGAGCTACTTCCGGAATTGGAAGAGCGGTTGCAATTCGTGCAGCAAAAGAAGGTGCAACAGTCATTGCGGTGGGGCGCAATGAAGAGCGTGGAGCGGCTGTTGTAGCAGCAATGGAAGAAGCTGGTGGAAAAGGAGAATTCATGAAATGTGACGTCAGCAACAAAGATGCAGTAAAGGCACTTTTTGCAGAAATCCAGGAAAAATACGGAAAACTTGATGTCGCAGTGAATAATGCGGGAATCGTTGGTGCTTCTAAGACGGTAGAAGAACTGGAGGATGATGACTGGTTCCAGGTAATTGATGCAAATTTGAATTCTTGTTTCTTCTGCTGCAGAGAAGAAGTAAAGCTGATGCAGCCATCAGGTGGAGCCATCGTGAACGTGTCCAGTGTTGCGGGAATGCGTGGATTCCCTTCCGCAGCAGCTTATGTTGCAAGTAAGCATGCAGTCAGTGGACTGACAAAAGCAGTGGCAGTGGACTATGCTACAAAAGGAATTACGTGTAATGCGATTTGCCCTGCAGGAACAGATACTCCGCTTACAGAGAGAAGTTCAGCAGATATTAAGACGAGAATGGCAGAGATTGCAGCACAGGGAAAAGATCCGATGGAATGGCTGAAGAATTCTATGTTGTCTGGAAAGACAGAGACGTTGCAGAAGAAAAATGCGACACCGGAAGAGCAGGCAGCAACGATTTTGTATTTTGCAAGTGATGAGGCAAGACACATTACAGGTTCCATTGTTGCAAGTGATGGTGGATTTACTACATACTAAAATAAAACGAAACAAAGAACCTCTTGGGAGTCAGTCGGCTCCTGAGAGGTTTTTGTCTGTTTCATAGACCTTTTTTACATCAGCCCGGCATCTGAAAATTGTGCAGAAACAGATGAGAAGAGAGCATGCAGCAAAAAAAGACATGCAGAGCCGATAATCCAGGATTTCAGCAGTAGCTCCTACAATTACAGAAAGGATGCTGCTGACAGCCATCAGAATCATATTTTCAAATGCATTGATTCTGGCGCGCATGGATTCCGGAATGTAAGACTGGACGGCGGCAACACGTAAGGTGGCACTGTTTGTTCCGAGAAAACCGGCAAAGGCACGGTTTACGAGCATAAGAGGATATGGAAGCCAAAGCAGAATAAGATCCATGCATTCGTAAAAGGTATAGACTGCAAAAGTAACGTGGAATTTTTTCTTTTTTGGAATTTCAATCCGGTACTGCACCACTCCGCCGATGGTGCGTCCTAAAAATTCAGCAATGGAAAATAAAGAATAAAGTGCGGCGGACATTCCGGGGGCGGTACGGAAAAATGCGACCAGAATGGGAGCATATCCGGAAGCAACCCCATTTGTGGCTGCCATATAGTAGTAAATAGCTTGTAATCCACGTTCTTTTTTAAAATAGCGGAGAACTTCTTGAAGATCTTCTTTCCATACCTGAAAAGAAAATGTTTTTTCACACACACGTGTTTCTTCCGTCAACTGAATTGTGTTTTCAATGAGTGCAGCACATATGGAAAACAATCCTTGTCCGATAAAAAGCCACGGCATACCGATCGTATCCATAAGTACTGCAGCCAGAGGCAGCATGATCACACGCAGTATGGGATATAACATGGAAGAAACGGCATATCCTTTTTGTTCCATTCCACTTGGTATGATCTTTGGAAAAATACTGTTATATGCCAGTTCATCCAGACTTCCCAGTGTAGCAAGAAGCAAAGAATATCCAAGATAACCAACGTATGAAAAGTCGAAAAACAGCAAATAGATTCCCATAAGAGCATAAAAGATTCCATTGATGAAATCTCCAAATACAAGAAATGGTTTTCTGGGAAAACGGTCCATCCAGGGAGCAACCAACAGTGGGATTAAAAAATTGGGGATCAATTGGATTGCGATTACAAGAGCAGATGCAAAGGTGCTTCCAGTTTCATCAAAAACAAGAAATGACAATGCGAAATTGCCCACAATTCCTCCCATACATCCAAAAGTTGTAGCTGCAATCAACAGAGAAAAATTTCTGGTCCATAAGGGATTCTTCATATCGTGATATCACCTCCTGTTTTTTAGTATACAGGAAGAATGAAAGAAAGAAAATAAGGGAAAATTGAGAAAATTTTATGAAAGTTTTCAGGTAAAAGACGAAAAGAAAGAGATGTTGAAAAAAGAATCCATTCTTTGTACAGAATGATATAATGGAGCTAGCAAATGAACGGAGAATAGGAACATGTTAGAGCACGAACAAAAAAATGTATGGAAAATGACAGGGATGCGAATTCGCCGGGAACGTGTCAAAAGAAACTGGAGTCAGTCAGGTCTGTGTTATGGGATATGTGCAGTATCTTATCTTTCCAAAATTGAACAGGGAAAGATGGAAGTATCAGAAGAGATTTTGAAGCTTTTGCTGGAACGGTTAGAGTTACCGTGGATTGATGACAAAGAAACAAAGGATTTAGAAAGTTTTGTGGAAGCACAGTATGAATTTCTATTTACGCATCCTATACAAGAATTTTTAAAACAAAAAGAAATATTTCAAGAGAAAAAGGAAAAGTTGTATTCCAGTTCGTTGATCGCAGATGCCTGCATTTTGGAAGCAGTATATGAGAGTTGTAAAGATGAAATAGAAGAGGGATTGGAACGTTACCTGGATTTCAGGCAGCTTGCTGTTCTGCGTATGCTGCAGGGAAGGCTGGATGAGGCAATCACATTGCTTCCAATTCCGTTTATGTATATGCGGGCAGGGGAGATTCTTTATGAGACAGGCCAGAATTACGCATCAGCTATTTCTTATCTGCAAATGGGCTATAATCTGGCAGCCCAGGAAGGGATGGCGATGCTGATGCTGCAGTGCCGCATTATCATCGGAAATTGCTACAGTAATCAGCAGGAACTGGAAAATATGGAGAGAGAGTATCAAATTGCTTCGCGTCTGGCAAGAGACTTGCATCAGACAGAAATATTAAAGGTGATCAACTATAATCGGGCATCTACATGGGTGGCGCTTGGAAGCTATAAGAAAGCGTACGACTATTTTTCAAAAGTAGAAGAACCCGCGATATTAGATTTGCATAAGCTTGCAATTTGTTGTGAAGCGTATGGAAGAAAAGCGGAGGGGATAGAAGCTGTAAAACGCGCAGAGAGGATGGGAGAATTCGGGGATGATCCAGATGATGAGAAGCAGTTGGAAGTGGAAATGTGTCGACTGGTCCGCTATCGTTTGGAACATGAGAATTATCTGAAGGAAGAGGAATATGAAAAACTTTTGTTTCCTTGTTTTGAGAAAATGAAAGCAAGACTGCCTGTTGGTTTTGCGGTATTTCATGTGCCGTATGTACTGGAGTGGTATACAGACAGACGCCAATATAAGCAGGCATATGAGATGGTGAGGAAATATGGGGGATTTATTCCTGTTTTATAGTTTTCCAATCAGCGCGTTTTAGGTAGCAAAATAGGGGAAATAATATGTTTCCCCCAATAAACGATCTCATCCTCCAATCAGGATTACAACCTTAAATGATGTATCATCATAAGAAATATCCAGTGTCCCCTCATATTTTTCGACAATATCCCGAATAGAAGAAATTCCGATTCCATGAGCAGATTTGTCTTCTTTATCAGAAATATACTGATTTTTTTGGACTACAATTTCATTGATTTTAGAATTGATCAGTTCCAGACTATAGCAATCCAATCAATTACTGCACATAATTACACGAACGAAACCACCCTAAACAATCTGAAGCTCGAACGGTGGAAAATGCCCTTTCGATTGCCAGTGGAAGTTCCGATGCAATTCGGACTTTTTCCTTCCTTAAATATGCTTTGAGTTTTGACCCCATTTTTTCAATCGGGTTTAAGTCCGGGCTGTACGGTGGCAGATACAGATCGTTTATCTCCGATTCATCCAGCACCTGTTTCACGATTTTGGCATGATGGGAACGCATATTGTCCATAACTATGATGTCTGTTTTGGACAATGCTGGTATCAGCATTGTTTTCAGATATTCTGCAAACTGTTCCATGGTCGTTCCGCCGCAATAAACCGTATGGCATGTTTTCCATTCAGTCGCACAGAGGACAATATCGTCGTATTGCATGGGGTATTAACCGGTGTACTGTCTACAGCACGTTCATTCTTTTTGGAACGGGCATAATGTCTTGTCATGTCCGTGTTTACACCACTTTCGTCGAGAAATACCAGATGATTTGCGTCGTTCTCCGACAGATGTTCTCTCCAGCTTTTCCGCTTCTCCTTGACATCGGGGACGCTCCTGTTCTGACGCATGCAGAGATTTCTTTTTATAGACATACCCAAGCTTCAGGATGGCTTTGCGTACTGTTTCATCACTGACATGGAGTTGTAATTTTTCCATGATTTCATGAATTGTAATATCCGGTTGCTGTTGGATTAGCTGGTCTATGTTTTGGAAGTCATTCTGACTCAGGACTGGTTTACAGCCACGTTGGGAGGTTCTGGTTTCCACAGAGCCGGTTTCCCGCATTCTTTTTTCCAGGCGGTAAACAGTGCTGGTATTGACCGAAAAGCATTCTGCGATTTCCTTTGCATTGTGTGTCTTGTTTCAGGCTTTGATGAGTAATTTACGTGCTTCATTGTGTAACATAATAATCACCTCTTAACTTTATCATAAACCCCTTGTCAAGCGTGTGCAGTATTATTTTGGCTTGCTATAGATGTCAACATGCCAGCAGTATGGAATGGTATTTATGTATTGGCACTGATTGGAATTTATATGATCCTGTTGTCGGCAGTGGCGCAGATTCATTTGAAGTGCGATAAGAAAAAATACTATAAGAATCTGGTATCTGTCAGTCTGATGCGTTTTACAGCAAAAGCAACGACCAGAAATATGTGTGTGGTCGTACTTCTTTTGTTCGTGTGCTGTGGATCTGCATTTTATGGAATGCAGTATACATTGAATGATTTTGTCATGGACAGTAAAACAGACCGGACATTTTCCATGCGCTATCCAGTTTTGGAGAAACAGATTGGAGCCCGGGAAATTCAAGATACTGCGGAAAATATAAAATGGAAGTACAGAATTATGTAGAAGCAGACGCAGCAAATCTGGTTATTTCTTATGAATGCAGAGATTTCAATGAACAAGGAACCAAATATCTGAATATATACAAAGAAGAGGCAAAAGCATCCTTGTTTCTTCCGGAAACAGCGTTTGAGCAGATTTATCAAACAGAACTATCTATGAGTGATCTGTTTGCTTACATAATGAATGACGCAGATTATCAGGACCTGTCACAGGGATTGCAGAATCAATACAGAGAGCATCTGATATTGAAAGTTCCTATGAATTTGCCAAAGATTTATTGGGACAGTATATGGAAAGAACAACAGAACTGTCAAATCTGCAGTTGGGATTGTGGAATATCTGGGAGAAAAAGCAGGCGGAGAATGCAGGGGAGACATATGGGTATGATCAGGAGCTTGATATGTCACCCGAAAATACGACAGTTATACAGGATTGGAAGTATGCTCTGCATGTATATTTGTATTATCGCGCTGGCAGCAATCGGTGTGATGACCTATGTTCGAAGCATTTCTGTGGCAACAGATAATAAAGGGATTTTTGAAAGCCTTACTAAATTAGGGGCAGACCATGCATATCAGAGAATGGTACTGAAAAAACAGCTGGCAAAAATCTTTTTTTATCCGGGAATTGTCGGTTGTGGAGCAGGTTTTTTATTTTCTTTCATGATGGATTATACAAATGATGGGGGGATAACAGCAATTGAAATCAAAGCGCTTGGAATTCTTCTGTTACTGATTGCAATTTTCTGTTTTGTATTGTTTTCTGTATATCGTGTTTCTTTGAAAAAAGCAGAGAAGATTGTAAACTTAAATTAAAAACAAGTTTACAATCAAGCGACCGTGTACTATACTGAAGAAAGAAATCAGTATGGAGGAAGAACAATGAGTTTGATACAGGAAATCAAAGAACAGGTATTGCAGGGAAATCAGATCGCCAAGGCAGAGGCGTTACAGTTATACGAACAGCCACTGGAAGAATTATGCCTTGCAGCAGACGATATTCGCTACAGGTTTTGTGGAAATCGATTTGATCTTTGTACGATCATCAATGGAAAGAGCGGCAGGTGTTCGGAAAACTGCAAATATTGTGCACAGTCAGCCTGTTATCATACAGAAATTGAAGAATATTCATTGCTTGAAGTGGAGAAAATCACAGAGCAGGCAAAATACAATGAGGAAAGAGGCGTTCTGCGTTATTCGATTGTAACTTCCGGTAAAGCATTGAATGATACAGAAGTAGAACATGTTTGCCAAAGCGTGCGGGAAATTCACAAAAAATCCAAGATCGCAGTCTGTGTGTCGGGAGGACTTTTAAAGGAAGCACAATTTCGAAAATTAAAACAGGCAGGCGTCACAAGGGTGCATAATAATCTGGAGACATCCCGACAGAATTTTCCGAATGTTTGTACCACCCATACTTATGAAGAGAAGATCGCGGCGATCCGCGCAGCCCAAAAAGCCGGACTGGAGGTGTGCAGCGGTGGAATCATGGGATTGGGAGAAACCGTAGAAGATCGAATCAATCTTGTATTGGAAGTCCGAAACTTAGGAATCAAATCCATGCCTGTAAATTTACTGAATCCCATTCCGGGGACGCCGTATGAGAAGAATCCAGTTCTTGCGACGGAAGAAATGCGTCGGATGGTTGCTGTTTTCAGGTTTTTGCTTCCTGATGCATGGATTCGCCTGGCAGGAGGAAGAGGGCTTCTTCCGGACAAGGGGAGATCCTGCTTTACATCTGGGGCAAATGCTGCAATTTCAGGAGACATGCTGACAACTGCGGGGATCACGATTGAACGGGATGTGCAGATGTTAAGAGAACTTGGATATATTGTAAAATAAAGAAATTTGGGAAATAGAGGAAAAGTAGATGTAAAAGTCAGTTTTTTCTCTATTTTTCTTTACAAACAAATATTTTTTGTTATAATTAGTTAGTTAAGACTAATAAAAGTTAAACGCGAGAAATTAAGGGAGGGGGGAGATGAAAAATGTTTGTATTGGGTAAAATATTAAGTACAGCAGCGGTTTTACTATGCATATTATGTCTGGCAGCTCCGATGAAAAAAACAAAGGTGGGACAGAAAATAAAAGGACTTCGTACACTGCTGAAGCCGCATGTGCTTTATGGCTGTCTGCTGCTTGTTACAGGACTGATGCATGGGATTATGGCAGGTAAGAATCCGGGGATGATCAGCGGCAAGCTGGTATGGGTGGTATTGGTTATCCTGCTTTTTTGTGCATGCCTGAAAAAATGGATGTCAAAATCTGTCTGGATATTTTTACACAGGTGTCTGTCCTTTGTTTTTGCAGCAGGAATCTTGTTTCATATTGCGTATGCAGTGATATTCTAAAGCAGCAGTTTTGGTTTCCTCCTTGTAAATCTTTCTGACTGACGGTATACTCAGAACAGAAAGTATTTTCACTAGAGGAAGGACTAAAGAGAGAATGGCAATCAAACAGAAAAAAACAATCGCCATAGTAGCAACAGGCGGTACTATAGCCGGGACGGGAGAAGTCGGAAAAACAGCAGTCTACCATGCCGGAGAGATGAATGTGGAGTCAATTCTGGAAACGATTCCGATGCTCCAGAATGTTGCGGATATTGAGACAGTACAGCTGCTCAATGTAGACAGCAATGAGATGGATGAAGAAAAGTGGATCACCTTGGCGAATCAGCTCAATGATCTGGCTGCCCGTGAGGATATTGATGGGATCGTAGTCACACATGGTACAGACACATTGGATGAGACAGCGTACTTTTTAAATTTGACGGTATATACACACAAGCCGGTGGTGCTTACCGGAGCGATGCGGCCGGCAACGGCGACCAGTGCAGACGGACCGTTTAATCTGTATCAGGCAGTATGTCTGGCAGCTAGTGATGATGCCAGGGGACAAGGGGTGATGGCGGTCTTTTCCAATACGATATATTCTGGAAGAGATATCCAGAAAGTAAACAATTATAAAACAGATGCATTTGATCAGAATGCATTTGGATGTTTGGGGTATATGCAGGATGAGACCGCATATTTTTTCTCCAAAAGTTTCAAAATGCATACGATGCAATCGATTTTTTCACTTCGCAGATTGGAGAACCTGGCAAAAGTAGCTGTGGTTTATTTTTATGCAGGAGCAGATGAGAAAATTTTGGATTATCTTGCAGAGACACATGAAGGAATCGTGATCGTGGGGTCTGGAAGCGGTAATTATAATCGGAAATGGATGGAGAGGATCAAGAAACTTGCAGAAAAAGGGATTGTATTTGTAAGGGCATCCAGGGTGTCACAGGGGATTGTATTTGATGACCGTGTGTTTGATCCGATGGACGTTTGCATTGGAGCAAATACGTTGTCCGGCCAGAAGGCAAGAGTTTTATTAATGCTTGCATTGACGATCACAAAAGATGTGAAACAGATACGAAATATTTTTAATCAGTATTAAAATCAAACGAATTCTGAATTGACAAAAGTATTATTTGTATTATAATGTATAATACAAATAATACTTTTTTAAATTGGAGGGAAAATGATGTGGATCCTTATTTTTCTAGGAGGAGCGCTGCTTACGGGGTATGCATTATATCGACAGGCGCTCAGAGAATCTGGCAGCAGATTTCAGTGTCGTCATTGTGGGCATATCTTTCAAACAGAATGGAAAAATCTGTTTTTGTCTACAAACAGCTGGGGAGAGTATAAATTAAAATGTCCGAATTGCGGGTCGGTAGATTTTTGTGCCAATCTGGATAAAAAGAAAAAACATTAGAAAAGGAGGCATACAGGATGTTGATTCGGTTGGATATGGCAAGTGATATTCCAATCTATGTGCAGCTTCGCAATCAGATCGTGATGGGGATTGGTACAGGGGCGCTGAAAGTCGGAGAAAAGCTTCCTACAGTTCGGCAGATGGCAGCAGATGCAGGGGTCAATATGATGACCGTAAATAAGACCTATCAGCTGCTGAGGGCGGAGGGGTTTATTGAGATTGACAGAAGACGGGGGGCGATTGTGAATCCGGTGGAAGATACAGCAGGTGTGTTTCGGGAAAAGCTGGAGGGAGAACTTGCGCTTCTGGGAGCGGAAGCCAAGGTTAAAGGAATGGGAGAGCAGGAATTTTTACAGTTATGCGGGCAGATCTTCCAGAATTTATCAGGACAGGATGAAGAACTTCAGTTCGAATAGGAGGAAAGCAGATGCAGGGTAGCATAGGATTTCAAATTATGATGTGTGTGATGGCCTTCTTTGTGAATCTTCTTGTGGCAGGGTGTTTTGCATTCGTTTATGGAACAAAGATGAAGTACGAAAACGGTATGCTCTTTGGAGTTCATATGGCAAAAGAAGCGCAGCAGAATCCGGAAGTTATGGCTTTGATGGAACAGTATGCAGTTCGGATGAAGCGGTTTTATTCGTGGAATGTGGCAGGAGCAGTGGTTTCCGCTGCATTGGCATTTAGTTACACTTCGATATTTATGCTGGGATGGATGTTCTGGCTGTTTGAATTTACCATCGGAAGTATGGTGTACATTTGTAGGTATCATCGGAAGTTGTATGACATCAAAATAAGGAATCGGTGGTTTGCCGGAGAAGGGGCAAACATTGTAGTGATCGATACGGCAGCAAGTGCAAAAGTGGAGGAAAGAAAGATTAGAGCAGTGTGGCATCTTCCGGCATTGCTGATCGTTACCATTCTGTGTGTGACTCCACAAGTGCGTGTCTGGGTGCAGGAAGAGAAAAATCATTTGTTCATTCCTGTAGTGTCAATTTTCGTGTCCCTTATTTTTTCAGGACTGCATTTTTGGATGAATCACAGGCGTTGCGATGTCATCAGTGAAAATACGAAAAAAAATACGGCGATTCAGGTCAGAGAGAGACGGCTGTGGGGATGGATCTGGCTGGTAGGAAATTATACAAATCTGGCGGGAGTGGGGGTGTTGCTCTGGCAGATTTCCCGAAAAGGATATCTGGATACGGTGGATTTTATTGTCTGCATAGTGTTGAGTATGGCAGGCGGGAGCTTTATCCTCGCGGCAATATTCTGGATGAGACAAAAACGAAAAGAAGTATTAAAAACAGAGGAGCCATTAAATTATGTAGATGATGATGTTTACTGGAAAAATGGGTGGTATCATAATCCGCAAGACAGACGCTTTATGGTTCCGGACAGGATGTGCAGCACCAACTATTCTTTGAATATGGGAAAATCGGCAGTTCGTTATCTGGCCGGAGTGAGCATTGTGGCAATTACACTCGTTGTCTTGTGGATGCTGGTTGTATTTTTCAGAATGGATTTTACCCGTCCGCAGCTGCAGATTGGGGATACAAAAGTGTCTGTGCAATCAGCAGAATATGGTATTTCGTTTGATCGGGATGATATCAAAGAAGTTGTGCTTTTGGATTCATTTCCAAAAGAAGAATTCCACAGGACGCATGGACTTTCTGACAGCAGGCAGCTTCTTGGAAAGTTTAAAGGGGAAGAGTCTGGAAAGGCGATGCTTTACATCCGCCGTGGAGAAACACCGGTTTTAAGGATTGAACTGTCAGAATATGTGGTATTTATCAACAGCGAAGATGCCGAAAAAGTGCAGATGTGGTATGAAGAACTTTCCTCTTGATTTCCTGTTTTCTCCATGATATACTTCTCCTAAAATTTTACAATTATTTTCAGGAGGAGTATTTTTTATGGACGCAGACCCTGCAGGGAACAAGATTATTTTTGATTTATGTATCTTATTATTTTTCACATTGATGAATGCTTTTTTTGCCGGAGCAGAGATGGCGGTTGTATCTGTCAATCACAATCGGATTCGGAGTCTTGCCGCAGAAGGCAATAAAAAAGCAGTCGTTATCCAAGGTCTTTTTGAAGACTCTACGAAGTTTCTTTCGACGATTCAGGTAGCAATTACATTTGCGGGATTTTACTCCAGTGCTTCTGCAGCTGCCAGTATTTCACCAGTACTTGGAGTTTGGATGGAACAGCGGGGAATCCCATATAGTATGGTGATCGCCTCGAATGGTGTGACATTGATTTTGATGTTTTTTAATCTGGTATTTGGAGAGCTGGTGCCAAAGAGGATCGCGCTGCAGAGAGCAGAGCAATTTTGCATGATCACAGTGATGCCGATTCACTATATTTCTAAGATTTTATCCCCGTTTATTAAATTACTTTCGATTTCAACAAGGGGGGTCTTAAAGCTGCTTCGGATGAAGACAGAAGATCAGGAAGAGATCGTCACAGAGGAAGAGATCAAGGCAATGCTGAAGATGGGAGCAGAATCCGGGACAGTAGAAGACAGGGAAAGAGAGATGATCAATTCGGTCTTTTCATTTGATGATAAAAGTGCAAGAGAGTTGATGATTCCCCGAAGAGAAGTGTTTGCTGTGGATATTGAGGATCCGTCTGAAGAAATTCTGGATATGGTTTTGGAATCCAGACATTCCCGAATCCCGGTTTATGAAGAAACGGTGGATAATATTATCGGGATTCTGCACACCAGAGATTTAATCCTTGCGATGCGCAGGCAGTCTTCTGTGGATCTGCGCAGTCTTTTAAGAGAAGCGTTTTTTGTACCGGATACAAAAGATGCAGACGATCTGTTCCGGGAATTACAGACGTCCAGAAGACACATGGCGGTTCTGGTAGATGAATATGGTGGTTTTTCCGGAATTATTACGATAGAGGATCTCGTGGAGGCGATTATGGGAGATATCCGTGAAGAAGATGAAACAGCAGAGCCGGAAGTGCTGCAGCTTTCGGAAGATGCATATCTTGTAGATGGAGGAATCCTGTTGGAAGATCTCAATGAAAAACTTCAACTGTCGTTATGTTCCGAAAACTATGATACACTGTCAGGCTATATGATTGAAAATCTGGGTCATATTCCAAAGGAAAACGAACAGGTTTCAATCCTGACAGACGGGTGGGAATTGCAGGCAGAACAGATGAAAGACAATCGTATCGCACGAGTGCACCTCGGAAAATATTCCGGGAATGTGTCAGAAAAGTAATAAGTAATTATTAGGAAAAGTAAGTAACAGACATCGATGAAACAGTGGATTTATATTGAATTCTAATAAATTCAAAGTTATAATAAGGCTATATTTATAAATAGAATTTGTAATCAAAGGAGACCATCTATATGAAAATGTTATCAATCGAGCAGGAATTAAAAAGTAATTCTTATCCGGGAAGAGGAATCATCCTTGGAAAAAGCGAAGATGGAACGAAAGCGGTAGCAGCCTATTTTATTATGGGAAGAAGCGAGAACAGCCGCAATCGTGTTTTTGTAGAAGAAGGACAGGGAATCCGCACACAGGCATTTGATCCTTCCAAACTGACAGATCC
>ERZ1106969.1563-NODE-1563-length-15375-cov-41.420757_pt1 | contig 15375 bp, 12 predicted proteins | sample MGYA00403685_ERZ1106969 | MGnify/ENA primary metagenome ERZ1106969 (study PRJEB35170, sample SAMEA104062416) | human gut metagenome | biome: human gut; feature: human-associated habitat; material: faeces | place: Denmark | collected 2012-05-18 ... | reverse complement strand
ATCGAAAATACGAGGTCAAATCAACTTGAACTGGAATTTAGTTTTTCATTTGACCGAGTAATTTACATTTTATTGTCTGAGGTTTATATTTTATAGTTTATTGTTATGACACTATAATTAACTGCCTGATTTTCAGTGCTTTGAGTTGTTATTAAATGATAACGGTTCATCCATTTAGTTGAAATTCCACCGTAAGATGCTACTTGTTCATATGTTGCACCACCTTGCAGCATATAACTGAATGAAGCATGTCTTAAAGATTGCATTGTAAATGCAGTTGATATTTTTTTTTCTTCTATGCATTTATTAACATATTTTAATAACATCCTTTCAGTATCACGTATTTTTATACGGTTTTTTCTTTTATTTATGAATAAACATCCATCAGTTATTTTATTAATATTTATGTAATTATCCAGAATTTTACTTATGTCATCAGGAATATGTAGTACCCTTGCAGGCTTAATTAATTTTCCTTTAATTGGTCTGGAAGGAATTTGAATACACAAGTCACCCTTTGTATCACACATGATATTATTGTAATCAAGAGAACATACTTCACTATTAGTCAAACCACATTTTACGACCAGGGAGGTTATTAAGAATGCTTTTAAATCACTTTCCGATATCATTAATTCTAAAATGGTATTAATTTCTGCAGGTGATGGAAGAGCTTCTTTTTCAATTGTCTTATCTATGTCCGGAAGACTGTAGCCTTTTAAGTAATTAGTATATTCAATATTTCCATGATTATGCTGATTGAATTCTATAAAATTACAAATTGACCGCATTGAGGATAATCTTGTAAGTGCTGTTGAATACGATAATTTATTTTTCTTAACCTGGTCTATAAGATATTTATAATATTTATCAGATGCCTCAGCATTCATATGCAATGGATCCTTCTGCGTAATTTTATCAAAATTTTTTATAATATTCCAATATTCTTTCCTGGTTCTGGGACTCAGATTTGTTTGAAAATATATCCAGATTTTATTTTCGAATTCTTCTGTTATCATTTATTTTAAATTATTCACTTTCGTTTTTTGTTTTATAAATTTTAAATTATGGTTATATATTGTGTATTTATTATTATGTTGTCTGTTTGTTCTATTTTATGACGACATATGTCTATATGTCAACAAAAATCCACCCACCACTCTTCTAAAAAATTTACAAAACAATAATTAAGAAAAGCTTCCTAAATCCACGAACTATATAAATCTACTCTTCTATTGCTCAACTCCGGATTTGCCATTCTGCATATACCGGTATACTCTTTTTCTATTTCGGTTACATAATATCCTTCTTTATCAGATACGCCTGCAAGCACTATTCCTTTCGCATCTACTGCCATGCTTCTTCCAACAAATCCTTTTGTTTCATTTATTTGCCCATATTGATTTACTGCTACTACCGGTGTTACGTTATATATTGCTGCTGACTTTACGAGTATTTCCCATTGATCATTGTGAGGTTTATAAAAAGCTGCCGGAACACACAACAAATCAATATCATTTTTTAATCTTATCGCTCTTGAGATTTCAGGGAATCTTAAATCATAACATACGAATACTCCAACCTTTCCAAAGTCAAATTGAAATATCCCAAGCTCATTACCTGCTGAAAATGTATCTGATTCTCTTATTCCAAATGCATCAAATAAATGTATTTTGTCATAATACCCTATCACACTTCCGGCTCTGTTAATTGCCAGACTTCTGTTTTTAATTTTATCCTGCTGCTTTACTGCATATGTTCCAGCTATTATGTTGACGTCATATTCCTTTGCCAGGGAACACATAGTTTTTTCAAATAGGCCATGCTCTTCTTCTCCATACTCTTCATTCCAATTATTATCTTTATTACCGTCAAGCTGATAAAACTGTTCAGGCAAAACTATCAGATCAACATTTTTATATTTAGTACATACTTGATTTATATATGACTCTGCCTTATTAAGCATATCGATTTTACTGCTGTTACATAATATTTGTATTCCGGCAACAATAATATTCTTGTTAATGTTCTTATTAATATTTTTATTAATCTTCTTATCATTATACTTATCAATATTCTTATTCGTATCTGCTTTCATGATATACCTGCACCTGCTTTCTATAATTTTTGGCAATATTACTTTTCCAAAATATTTCATTATTTTTACTTCAATATTTTTATTTTAATATTTTTTATTTCATTCTTTTTAAGTTCAATATTTTTAGTTTATATTTTTAGTTTACATTTTTAGTTCATAATTTTAATCCATATTTTTAATCCATATTTTTAGTTCATATTTTTAGTTCATATTTTAGTTCATATTTTAGTTCATATTTTTTTCTTATAACTATTTTATATTCTTATAGCCTATAATCGTCAAGCTATTGGCAAAATATTTTATTTGCATTTATTTTTTGATTTCATTATAATTATCTTATTGTGTTTACACATGAGGATAGAGAAAAAGCCGGAATTATACTCCGGCAGAACGGAGATTTTTATGGAACAATATTCTCGTCGATTCATAGAAGAACTTTCTAAACATATAGACCCTGTCATCGTTGAGTACTTTAATAAGAAAAAAGGATTACTTAATTTTCCAGCCGACAGTTTCACCGAGCTTATTGATGAAACCCTTATGGATTATCTGGAAGGAAAGACCAGCCGTGAAGATTTAATTCCTATTATTAATAAAATTAAAAAGTCCAGACTTCAGAAAAGAGCCAGATGGTATAAGTCATACATTAACGATATTGACACGATAAGCATTGATGATGCCAAACATCCTCTTGCCAATATTATTATGATGGCCCGCACTCTTCCATTGGAGGAATACACTAAGATTTTTGGTGACAAGGAACTGGATGAAATTATTGAAGATAAAAAGAATGCTGCTTCTGAATGGAAAAATAATTCAAACAGTTTTTTAATTGATTTTCCGGGATTATCTGCATTTACCAATAATTCTATATATAACTCACTAAAAAACGATCTTATTATTAGCGCGTGGAAATACATTGAAAATGAGCTGGCAGGAAACATTGACTCTTATCTTAGAATGTTCCCAACAGAGCTTCTTGATAAGCCGTTGTTTAGTCCATCTTCTTTTACACTTATGATGGACACTGCCTCAGATAATCTTCTTAAGGAAATAATAACAGATGATGAAGGTCACGAACTGCTTGAAGTTACAGTTAATAACGGAAAGTTAACACCTCCAAAATCTATGGATACCAACGATTTAAAGTTGGTAAATGCATTTATTTCAAATATTAATATGCAGGAATTTTCCCGCGAAAAATCAGTTGTTGTAGATTTAAATACATTGGGAAAAGAAGTTGTTGATTATCACGTTGGAAAAAATGTTATTGCAAAGATTTCAAATTCTTGCAGAAAACTGGTTGAATATAACTTCTCTTATGAAGAGGAAGGCAGTAAAATGTATTTCAACCTTTTCGATAATATTGCTATCAAAGAAGATGCTGAAAGACCTTACGCAATCGCACAGTTTGGAGAAATTCTCAGTAATGCCATAATCAAGAAGAAGTTAATATCTATAACTTCTGCTTCATATGATGTTTTACAAAATAATCTATCACGAATCATATGTTATGCTATGAAACGTGAACAGATTGCCAACCAGGAAACTTTATCCAACGAATACAGCTATACATATTTTCAGAAGATTGTTCGCTTTAAACTGAAGAATAAGAAAAAGAATTTGCAGCTCATTCAGGAAAGCCTTCAGGAGTTTGTTGACAACGGTATTGCTATTGAAAAATTTGAATTAAAAAATGGAATGTTCATAATTCATTTTCTTCCTCTCTCTGATGCAGAGATTGAGGATTTGAATTTTGATAAGACAAAACTTATTGGAGTTCAATAAAACATATAATTTTATAAAATGTCTACATTTTTCTTAAAATATTTAAATGTCGAATTTTAGGGAGTAATTGCTAATTTGCAATTGCTCTCTTTTATTTTTCCAGCAAAATAGGTGTTTTGCGAATATTATGTCGCTTTTATTTCAAATTTACTCGATTAAAATACAGCAAATACCCTTATTTACTGTATTTGTTTTTTTGAATTTGTGCAAAAAAATTTATTATACTTTTTTGTAATATTTCTGGATAAATAAATGTAGACATTTTTGGAGTAAAATACTAATTTTGCTCATATAAAATGTAGTTAATTTTGGAGTAAATCTATCAAATGTAGACATTTTGGGAGTAAAACATGCTTAGTTTATCTTAAAAAGTGCCATTTTTATATATTATTTGTATTTATTGCATTTCAGTAATATGTATTCTCTACAATTTTATTACGATTTTTGCCTTTGAATGTCTACATTTTTAGCTAAAACTCGGGTTTTGTTAAATTTAAATTTTTGTAGAATATTTTTTTTTACCATATGTAGATAAAATAAGAGTAAATTATACAAAATGTATTTTTTAGGCTCTACAAAAAAAAATTCCAAGAAATTATGTAGATAAAATTGTAGTAAACCGATTTAGTTTTAAAAAAATGTAGACAAAAAAGTTAAAAAAACCTTGATTTTACTTAATTTGTGGACATTTTTTGAGTAAAAAAGCCGATTTGATTTTATTGAATTTTATTGATAAATTATGCAAGAAAGGTGGTGAAGATTTTGGATAAATTTACTAATATTGGTAAAGCTGTTCTTGTACAGGCTCTCGGTATTCAGAAGAATTATATAGAGCTGCAAGAATCTACCAATACTGCTATCGATTATAATAATGCTTCATGCTCTAATTGTAAATATAGAGAATATATCCAGAATTTTCATCCTGATTCTGATATTTATAAACATGCAATGGATGCATGCAGCAATTGTCCACATAAAAAAGAAACTGAAAATGTTACATATAAGAAAATCTACCATAACGAAAAGAACCGTTATGGTTATAGACCTATGCTTAAAAGTAATTCATTAAAGCTTCTTTTGTTGTTACATTTTTATCATCCTGATAAATTCGGAATAATCAAAAATGTTAATCTGCTGGAGCTTGCCAGACACCTTAATTGCAATATCAAGACTATTTTCAATAATCTCGAATTACTGAAGAAATATACATATATATCATATTCAAAGACTGACAAAAATATTGCTAATATTTTAATAAATGATTATGAAAACTACTATCTTCCTGCTGCTAAGGGAGGGCGTGGTTTTATTGTCATGTCTGACGAATTGTTATATAAATTGATTGCTATCTCTTCATTAATTTCTTTAAGAATTCATCTGAGGGAATTAATTAGTATGGACAACAACAATTTAAAGGGAATTGCTTCTGTTGATTACAAGTCTATAAGTGATATAAGAAGCACTCTGCCTGATTATTGCAAACCTTGTGTTATAAGGAATTCAATTAAATCGGTTTGTGATATTTTTGAAATCGAAGAAGTAAATAATAACACCATTAGGTTTGAGATTAATGAAAGATATATTGCCAAAAAGCAGAAAGAACGCTTGCATGACCAATACCTACAGCAGCTTTCGGATTTCATTCTTGAATTCAACTCATATGTACCTTTAGTAAACTCTGAAAATGTTATTCCTGAAAAATACAAATCTTACTTCATTTCAGACAGAAGCTACATTTCATATAAGGTATTTATGCTGGATGAAATACAGATTGAAGATTTGGCCGGACTTGCTGTCCATTATTCTTTCGACCTTGTTATAGATGCTCTGTCAAAGGTTTACCAGGATTACATATTAAATGAACGCCCTGTTCATAATCTTGCGGGTCTGATTTCTACTATCATCCGGTCTAGTTATAATACATTTTCTAAGGCTGCATAAAATGTGGTCTTTTTGTTGTGCTCTTATTTAATATTTTATTGTCAGATTTCGGCATTTATATCTATTTCCTTTGTATTTTTACATATTTATCTTACATAATCCACTTTTAAAATATATTTTTTTATAAAAATCACTACTCTACTCACAAAAATAATAAAAGTTTCACTTGTTATATTTATTAAATATTTATTATTTTGTTTCTTTGTATATATTTTTTATTTATAATTATTAACATTTTGAAAGTTTTCGACGTATTTAGAAAAAAATATTCCATCTTTTAAAATTTTTATTCCAAATCAGAAAGGAAAATACCTTTTCAAAAAATAATTTACCTGTTAATAAAAATTTCGATATTTTGAAAAAAATTTGTACTCTCATCATGAAAAAAATTAACTTCTAAATATTACTTAAATATAGTATTTATGCGGGCTAAGTAAAATTACATTTACCAATATATGTTTAATACTGTATTATGTTTTCTTATTAGAGAAAATAAAGACAATGAGTACATAAGATACAGCTAGTACAAGTAGTACAAAAAATACAGGTAGTACAAAAAGTACATCAGATACAAATAGTACAAGCAGTATAAATAATACTAATGTTAGAAATCAAAAATTATATTTAGAAATCAAATCACCAAATTATTTAACAATTGGCATTTTGATAATTAGTAATTAATTATGAATATATTCGTATATTTATATTTATTCATTGAAACCAGAATGCAGCATTAAATATAAAATGACGGAAATAATTCATATTTATAAAATTAATGAATTATTTCCGTCAAATATTGACCTCGTATTTTGCTCATATAGAGGCTTTTAATATATTATTGATTATTTACATGCTAATTATATGAAAATTGATATATAAGCACATTACATTGATTCAAGAAGGTCATCAATTCTACTCTTCAAAATTTCAACCCGTACTTTTAAATCAGCATCATTTTTTATAATAGATTTGTTATTTTTTAAAACATCAAAGTTATTTTCAAATAATGTCAATGCCTGTTCTGTTTTGGCGATAAGTGAAATTCTCTTTAACTCTGAATCTGAAATTTCTGTATTACGCTGACTTTTCTCTTTCTGCTGTTGCTTGATTTTTTCAATATTAGTTTCTAATCTTGCTTTTTCCTTTTCAGCTTTTTCTTTTGCCTGTGTAATGTATCTTATTTCATCCTCCAGATCTTCTTTTGTCTTCTGGGCTGGAGATTTTGAAATCTTGGCAATCTTCTCTTCAAGAATCTTAACTGTGTTTTCTTTTTCTTCAATTAACTTAGTGGCTTCATCAAGTTCAGCTTTATATTTCTTTGCTTCTGCTGCTCTTTCTTCAGAAAGCTTTTTAATTGATTGGAATTCGGCATTTTCAATATTTCCGTTACGTTTTAATATGTTTAAAATGCTCTTTTGTGCATCCTCATCAAGTTTGCCGAATTTATCTGCCTGGTTAAGATCAATACCATTTGAGTTAAGCATTTCACTAAGTTCAGGAATTAATTGTTCCGCAGTGGTATATTTTCTTGCCTGTCTTTCAGATATATTAAGCTGTTTTGCAATTTCAGCATTAATATTTTTAATTTCTCCTGTTAATTTTTTGGCTTCGTAAAGCTCTTTTAAACGGCTTACTTCCCATCTTTTAACTTCCATTGAAGACTCTCGTACATCATGGTTAGCGGAAATAAGCATGATTTCTTCATCAATATCTGAAATGTCGGATTTTTCTACTTTACATGGAATTCCGGCTGGAAAATGTAGGTTATATTCCTTGTCATTCATCTGACAAATCGCATGATATCTACGTTCTCCGGAAATAAGCCTGTAATTGTTATTATCAGGATCATATAAAACAGATAAATTATGGCGTAATCCGTTTATTAAAATACTTTCTTTTAATGCTTCTATGCCATCCTGAGTATATTTTTCGTTCTTAGGATTGGAAATAATTTGTTCTTTAGGTATGTATTTAAAATTATATTGAGCTTTAGCCTGAATTTCCTTAAGCTTTTCACCACCGGAATTATTGAGGACTCCTGATTTTGTGGTACCGGCACCAAATGTTTTCTTAGCCATAGTTCTCTCCTTCTCTATTTTTCACCTTTTAAATATTTTGCAAGTTCACGATAATGCTTATTATCCATCAATCCAAGATAATTAACCAATTCGATGTAATCCTGTGCTGCTCCACATCGTTTATCATATGTAAGAAGTGGCTCAAATGTAGTGTTCGACTCACTTACCGCGATGCTGTTTCGTATCGATACAGGTAAGAATTTATCGCCAAACATATTTTCATAGCTTTCAAACATCTGTTTAAATAAAGTTGTCCTTCCTGCTACCCTGGTCATAAATATTCCTGCAAATTCGATAGATAAAGAGTACTTATCGTTTAAGTCATTAATACTGTCAAATAATGACATTAAGCCGTCATAAGAAAAATTATCTACACAGATTGGTGTGATTATTTTGTCACTTGCACACATTGCACATGATGTTAAGTATGACTTAAATGGTGAATTATCTATAATTATGTAATCAAATTCATCCTTTAATAATGAAAGATTATGTTTAAAGAACAGCTCTACATTGGTTTCTTTACTTCTGTCATAAATCTTATAAATTAGGTTGTTAAGTTCTCTGGATGCAGATAATAAAGAAATATTATTGTATTCTGTAGGAGATACATATTCCATTACTGATGATTTACGAAGCTGTTTATCACAGAATAAATGTTCGTAATTGATATCGCTATCATCATCGGTCTTTCCAAACATTTTACTTGTGTTCATCTGTGGATCTAAATCTATTATTAAAATAGAATATCCGGAGATTGCAAGTATTTGGGCAATTGTTATTGCGGATGTTGACTTGCCAACACCCCCTTTTTCATTAATTAAACTAATTACTTCAGACATTTTTTTTCTTCCTTTGGAATTTTTATTGTTTAAATTAAAGACGTTACGTTTAACTTTAAGTATATTATACATTATAAACTCCTAAAATCAACTAAATTTATATAACTTGTTAGAAGATAATAAATAACTTAGAATGAAATATGTAAGTAAATCTGTCCTGCTATTTAACATTAATTATTTATTACCAATATCTTGTTATAATATTATATGTATTTGGTATGAACTTTATGAATATGTTATAGAAAAATTGAACTGAGTTCACTTTAAATTTAATTATGTAGATAATTTAGTAGTAAAAAGGAAGAATTTATATAAATTTTTATAAATGTATGTAAATAGTGATAATCTAATGTCATTGAGATAATGAGATGAATATTGTAATTTGATAGCAGGTTGGATAATTATCTATATATTACTTGAATTATATATTTTTTTGAACTGAGTTCACTTTAGGCTGCTATATACTTATAATTAATAAAAATATTTCAAATTAAATAATATACAAGTGCTTATAGAAGGGAAATTATATTAATAATACAGAATTATAAAAATGAACTGAGTTCAAAGTTAATTTTCAAATAATTACAAAGATAATTAAAGAGAAGATTTAAAAAAGTTATAAAAAAATGAACTCAGTTCACTTTATAAAGCAAGATTTAATAAAAATAATATTTAGTGAAAACAATAGTTAATATCGATAATAGGTGGATATATATAATTTCAACTTACTTAATTTAATAATAGTCACATTATGTATAAAATGGCTTATCAAATATTAAAAGTAAATAAATACTTTTAATAATCTTAATCTCAAAAGCCCAAATAACGGCTTCAATTATTTTTGCACAATAATAAAGCGGAAGTAGGAGCGACAATTAATCTTTGCACTCAGTTCAAAAAAATTAACAAATTAGATATATCTATAATAAATAGCATCTATATAGGCATTATTTATACAAATATTTAAAATATAAATTATAATTTTAAAGCACATTGCCTGTATCTCATAAAAAATATATAATTCAAAGAATACTTAAAAACTTTAAAATCAGAGGAATTATCTATAGATATATTATTACAGTCCAACATTACCACATTTCAAACAACACCCCCAGTTATACAAATACAGCAACGAACACCTGTTTTAATGTTTCACGTGAAGCATTATTTTATCAGCCTTTCAGGATATTTATCTTTAAAAAATTAGGAATGTAATTAACAAAATAAGGAATTGAATAAAAACTATTGACTATCTTTGTGAGAAATAATATAAATCTAGATATTTTTAAATCATCCAGAATAACGAGCCTGCTTTATAATTTATAAGATGAATATATGAAGTGAATATACGAGATAAATATAGGAGGCATCTATATGAGATATGTGAGATGAGTATATGAGATATATGAGCTGAATACACAGGATGACTTGATGATTTATAAGTATATGAAAAACAATATGTATAGACAAGGAGGAAAAATGTTATGAATTTTACTACATTTGGAATGGGAAAAGACCTTAGATATAAGGAAGTAATATTTGATAATAATCCAATCTTCTATAAATATTATGAAATTTATAATCCTGAGAAGAAAGATATACTGGCATTTCCGGACGGCTGCGTAGATATACAGCTTGGGATGATAAATGGAGCGGTTTCTATACATTTTGTTGGAAGTTACAGTGAAGGTGGTATGGCATCATCATCTAAATATGATAAATGTTTTGGCGTAAAACTAAATCCTGGAAGATGTCCTAAGGTATTACAAGGGAAAATGGACAGATTAATGCAGGAAATGCGTATTAATGTTCTGGAATTATTAGATGTTGATATATGCGAAGCAACTCGAATTATGGGAGAAAATGTAAAAACCAGAGAGCGAATTGCTTTTTTTGAAAAGATATTTAATAAAGATGTAATTGCTGAAAAGCATGACATTTCTGCATATATTATTGATACGTTAACTATAAATAATGGCAATGTAAATATAGCAGAAATTATAGAAAATCTCGGATATAGCCACAGATACAGCGACAAGGTATTTAAAAATGAAGTGGGATTTTCCATAAAGAAATATGCAGGTATATATCGTTTACAGGAGGCAATAAATATGCTGACTAACAAGGACGGCGATATATATTATGATTTGGGATATTATGATCAGTCTCATTTTATACATGATTTTAAGAAATTCACATCGCTTACTCCTAATAAGTTCACTAAAATCCTTTCAGAAGTTAATTTTGTTTAATTAATATGTCCGGCTTGCAGCTGACAAGATTAAGACTTGATACTTTAAAATTAAGTATTTATACTGTATACAGATACAGATACAGATACAGATACAGATACAGATACAGATACAGATACAGATACAGTTATCAGGTTTAATTTATGTAAAGGATGTGCAAAGAGTGAGAAGGACTAAGGAAGAGGCGGAAGAAACCAAAAAGAAAATTATCGAGGCATGTTATGAGGTCATTCTTGAAAAAGGTTATGACAAGATGACAAGAGACGATATTGCTGTAAAGCTGGGAATGACAAGAGGGGCAGTTAACTGGCATTTCAAGGATAAGGAAGAAATGTATCTTGTCACTCTGGAATATATTCTGGACAAGTTAAAAGAAAAAAGAGAAATTTACATCAATAATACCAGTCTTACAGTAATGGAGAAGATGAAAGGCTTATTTGAGGCACCGTTGGAAGATTCAGAAGCTTTTCATTTTATCAATCAGATTCCTCATTATTTATTGCTGAAGGATAATTTTAAGTCTATTGAACAGAGAAAAAATACAAACAGAATATGGTTCATAGACTACATGAAAAGCTGCCTTAGTGAATATGAGAACGAGAATAAATGTGTTCTGACCAATTCAAAGCAGACAATGGCTGAAATGTTGTATTTGCTTTATGAGGGTCTGCATAACAGGAATACTAATAAAGAATATGAAACCATAGATTTTCACTCAGAGCTGGATAAATATTTTAAGCTGATAATAAAATAGAAATAAATAAGACAACACATTTTAAAGAAAAAATTCAAGCATTTATTATGCAATTTCCTAAATAATACACCATGCAGTATGATATGTGATTTCATAGTGTATTTGGCATGTTTTCGCTTATAATAATGCTTGACAGTTCGTTATAATTGAAATAAAATTTAAACTAATGTGTCAGTCAGAATATCAAATAAGAGATATTCCCCAAATAGAGTTAGTTGACGTTGGATATCTCTGTTTTTCATTTATAGAATATGGCGCATTTTATTTATTATCATTTGTTATATTATCAGCAAATTACAAGATATTAATTTATCGAAGAGATATAATTAAGAAATATATTTAAGAAATATATAAAGCCTGTATATTTATAAATGTGTATTAAGAATATATTAATGCGTATATAGACTGTATATAAGCATATGCAAGATAAATTAGATATTTGTAATTCTGAAAGGAGATTTACTATGGTAGATTTTAAGGCAGACGAGAGACTGAATACTCTTAATCATTCCTGCGCACATGTCATGGCACAGGCTGTTAAGCATTTATATCCAAATGCTAAGTTCTGGGTTGGACCTGTTGTTAAGGAAGGATTTTATTATGATATTGACCTTGGAGATGCAGCAATTAATGATGATGCTATAGCTGCAATTGAGAAGGAAATGAAGAAAATCTGTAAAGAAGGAAAGAAGATTTACAGAAGAGAGATTTCTAAGGCTGATGCTTTAGAGCTTTTTAAAGATGATATGTACAAGCTTGATCTTATAAGCAATCTTGAAGATGGTAATATCACAGTATATGATCAGGGGGATTTTACAGATCTTTGCCGTGGACCACACGTTGAAAGCACAAAGTTATGTAAGAATTTCAAGCTTATTAAATATTCAGGCGTATACTGGAAGGGTGATGCTAACAATCATGTTATGCAGAGAATATATGGCGTTTGTTTCCCAACAGCAGAAGAATTAGATGATTATCTTAAGCTTCTTGAGGAGGCAAAGGACAGAGATCACAGAAAGATTGGAAAAGAAATGAATCTTTTCATGTCAGATGATTTAGTTGGACGTGGTCTTCCAATGTTCTTACCTAAGGGATATACAGTATGGCAGGAGCTTGAGAATTATATTAAAGAGAAAGAAAGAAAATTAGGTTATCTTCATGTAATGACACCATGTGTAGGAACAGTTAATCTTTATAAGACATCAGGTCATTGGGATCATTACAAGGATAATATGTTCCCTGCAATGGATGTTGAGGGTGAATCATTTGTATTAAGACCAATGAACTGCCCACACCACATGATGATTTATGCAAACAGAATGCATTCTTATAAAGACCTTCCAATCCGTATCGGTGAAATTGCACATGATTTCAGATTTGAAGCAAGTGGAACATTAAAAGGTATTGAAAGAGGAAGACATTTCTGCCAGAATGATGCACATTTATTTGTTACACCAGAGCAGATAGAATCAGAATTTTCAAAGGTTGTTGAGCTTATATTTGATACTTATAAGGATTTCAATATTACAGATTACAGATGTGTACTTTCATTAAGAGATCCAGAAGATAAAGTTAAATATCATGATGATGACGAAATGTGGAACAATGCTGAGAATGCGCTTAGAAAGGTTCTTGATGATATCGGTATCGAATACACAGAAGAAATCGGAGAGGCAGCATTTTATGGTCCTAAGCTTGATGTTAATGTTAAGCCTGCCATCGGTAATGAATATACTCTTTCAACTTGCCAGCTTGATTTCTGTCTTCCAGCTAAGTTTAATCTTACTTATATTGATAAAGACGGAACAAAGAAGACACCAGTTGTTCTTCACAGAGCTATACTTGGTTCATTAGACAGATTTATGGCTTATATACTTGAGGAGACTAAGGGAAATCTTCCTCTTTGGCTCGCACCTGTACAGGCAAAGATTCTTCCTGTTAAAAATGAAGATGAAGAACTTAATGCTTATTCTAATGAAGTTTACAAATATCTTGATGATAATGGAATCAGAGTTGAGATAGATGAAAGAAATGAAAAACTTGGTTATCGTTTAAGAGAAGCCCAGATGGAGAAGGTTCCATACCTTTTAGTTCTTGGTAAGAATGAAGTTGCAGACAGAACTGTAAGTTACAGACTTCACGGAGAACAGCAGACAACAACAGTTGCTCTTGATGAGTTCCTTGCTAAGTTAAAGGATGAGATAGCAACAAAGAAGACAAATCCTGCTGCATCTAAATAAGCATTTTATCAGTATGCAAATGCAAATATAAACTAAATAAAATATATAAAACAATGGACAGCTATAAACTATAGTTAAAGGTATATGTATAATACAATACCGCAAGACTTTGGTTTATAGCTGTTTTTTATTGTTGATTAATTATTTAGTAATCAATTAGTAATCTTTAATTAATGGAGATTTACATAATATTTATTGAGGTAAGAAAATAATCAAAGGTAAGTTCCCAATTCTTTAAAAACGGGAAGTTTCAATAAAAATTTACAACTAAAATTTACAATGTATACTAATACTTGACAATCTCGGGGGGGAGGTATATCCTATAAGCAATATAGTGAAAATCAAGGCTCGCTATATTTAGCAGTACTGCATATTAATCCAAAATGCAGTCAAATATAGGAGGACAAAAGATGCAAAAGTTATTTGGAAAGCTGAATTCCAAAATGGCTATAATCGGGACAGTAAGCGCCATTGTTGTAGTATTATGTATAGTTGGTATTGTTATAGGAGTTAACAGCAAAAATAATAAGAGCAGTAATGAAACAGAAAATGATAAAAGTGTGGTTGTTGAAACAACTACCGTTAAAGAAACACAGACAAATAAGAGCACAGAAGGAAGTAAAGCTGCTGAATTATCAACGGAAAATGTGACAGAAGAAGCTGCTACAGAAAAAGCAGGTGAAAATGTTACAGAGGAATCAAAAGCAGAAGAGAATAATGTCGCAGAAAATGCTGTTTCAGCAGGTAATAATAACAGCAACAATTCACAGCAGAATTATAATGAGCCTGATACAGAGGCGCCAGCAACACCGTCTCCTGAGCCATCACCGGAACCGGATCCGGAACCAAGTCCATCACCGGAACCAAGTCCGGAGCCTGATATTCCTCAGGAAGATCATATTGTATATAAATCAGATGGCTCTATTGATTTGAATGAAAGTTATTGGATAAATAGAAAAGATGCCATAAATGCTATTCGAAATAGTGTTGAAGCACAAAATTTTATTCAATATACTCGTAAAAAATATAATTGTACTCATGCTATAAAAAATGGTATGAGTTATGCTGGTAAAAGTGATATATGGAATGTATATTCATTTACTTATTATAATTTTTGTGATGAATGTTCATTTAGATTATTTGGTTATTTTAATGGTTCTGAATTTGTAGAAAAATAAGGCATTTAACAATTATAGAATTATGTATAGAAGAAAGGTAAAGGATAAGGTATGTGTGAGGAATATGTATTATAATCCAAAATGTGATTTTAACAGTGCATCAGATGAAATAGCAAAAGAATTTATGGAATTTGTTGATTATTGGGAAAATTTTAATTAATTAATACATTATATTATGTTAGATTAGATTAAACCGGAGCCGGG